>ERZ791902.1056-NODE-1056-length-14629-cov-43.896116_pt1 | contig 14629 bp, 21 predicted proteins | sample MGYA00510149_ERZ791902 | MGnify/ENA primary metagenome ERZ791902 (study PRJEB30046, sample SAMN00792060) | human gut metagenome | study: EMG produced TPA metagenomics assembly of the A metagenome-wide association study of gut microbiota in type 2...
CCCTGGCTACTCAACTTAACTTTTTGGTACCTACCCCGTACCACCATGCGGTACAAGGTTGACACTGCGCAGTGGTAAAGTGATGACGCATTGCAGTGGTACAGTATTAGCACGTCAGCGCGGTACCGTGAGTGCGCGAAGTTAGTTGTGTCTAACTTAGTACTATAGTACTATATAAAATGTTCACAATTTGTTTACAATTTGTTCATACGCTATTCACATATGACCGGTATAATGTACTTAAAGATAAAGGAAAGGGGTACCTAAAGAGAGTACCAAAGGTGTATAGTATGAAGCAGTATATTAAATTGAATAATGAGACTTTTGAGGTCAAAAAACTTAAGGGTGAATTGCACCCTATTAGAGAAGTGCGCGGTTTAGGTGATTGTTATAATAAGCCTAGTAGGACAAAATACGAAATTTATCACAACTGGTTAAAATGGTATAATGAAGCTAATACGAATGAGCCATTTTATATGTTTAGGCATTTTACAATAAACAGTTATAATTGCATGATGTTTACATTATCAATAGATGTATATGACTCTTTAACTGATAAATTTATAGGTCAGTTATATATCACAAAAACAAGACAAGAGTTTTGCACTATTTAATATAGTCGAGTCGGTGCAACTCCGACTCTCTTGTATCACTGATAGCAATATCAGCAAGTAACAAAATAAACAAGCACAAAAAAGAAACGGAGTCAAAAACTATGAGAAAAGAAAAAATGATAACAAGAACAATCGTAACAACTAATGCAGATATTATGGCTTTTAATCTTGACACAAACGAAGTTATAACCTTAAATGAGTCTTATATCGGAGATTTAAGCGATAAGGATATTGAAAAACAGTTTGCAATAGATTATAGCAATAGTGCAAAATTCTTAAAACTTGTAAATGCAGAGAAATCTTCAAAGCTATATGGTATTACTGAAAAAGATTTTTTAGAAAATGCAGTAGAACTTGACGAAAACAGAAAAGAGGTGAAATAATTTGACAGTACAAGACATATATAGAGTACTATTGAGTACTGAAGAAATAGTTTTTAGTACAAAATATAGAATTGAAGAATGGCATGGTTTGGCTAAAGATATTCCTATTAAATATTTTGATTATTTGATAGATACTATTTATTCAGTAGAGGACGAAGGAGATAGTTGCATAATAATAGATTTAAAATCATAAAATTTTTTTCATAGCCTAATCGTAAAGCGCACAGCGTGGTGCAAGTCCACGCATAGGCTTTATAACTGAATATAGCAAACAATGAAAAGAGGTGAAACAATGACAAACAATATAAAGTTAGGCACTTTAGTCAAACTTAGTGCTACTACTAGCTTTTGGTTGCATGATATACAGTATGACATCGACGAGTTATATACTCGTTCTCAAATATTGAAAAACAAACAGATATCACGACTGAAAGTAATAAGTTTTAAAGCATTATTAGGAAAAGAAATGATTTACGTTCAAGTAGAAGAATAGAAAAGAGGTAAAAAATGTTTTATAAAAAAGCAAAAAATACACTAACGGAAATTGATGAAATTTATGAGGATTTTGTTATAGAAATAGCAACCAAAGTTGCTACAAAAGTAAAGGGTAAAATATTTTATGGGTATGCTAATATAGAAAATATGTGGTATATCATAGTTAAAACACGTGAGTTAGGTGAAAAAAGATTTTTCCTTGATACACTTACATATGACATGATGTATGGTGTATCATCAAAGGAAATTGCAGATAACATAGTCAAGCTTTATCACAAGATAATTGAAAGGAGATTTTTTATAGTATGAACTATTATCAAAATGCAAGTAAAAGAATATTTCGTAGATATAGAATGATTAGAAAAGTTATATGGTGTTTACCTTATGTAAATTAGAAAAATGTATAAGTGATATGCATAAGTGTTTCAAATTAAGTGTTAATATAAAGGAGGTTTTATAATATGAATAAGAGATTACATAAATTAGAACGAATTATACGCTATGAGTTTAACTGTTTTATTACTCTATGTTACCCTAAAGATAAAACTTTAATGCTATTACGGCATATTTCAAATTTATTATACTGTAAAGTGTGGTATTTATACGATATAGGTACAATATCTGTAGATGAACGGGATTTTATGATACGTTGTAATAATATTTACTATATTTATTATATCAATATTATTAACAATTATTACTAAATCGTATGTATTTTCGTAAATTTTCGTAAATTGCAGAAACTAAATATTGAAAAGTTCATAAAATCTTCACGATTTAGTCATACTGTATTTACATTACTACTGTACTATATAATATGTAAAGAGGTAATACATCTTTTACAAAACGTTTGCTTTAATACTATGATACCGCACTATTGCTAGACAATACGACACTCAATAGTGCGGACTCCTCAAAGAAAAAGGAAGTGATTAACATTGATAGAAACTTTATATTCACAACTTATATCAGACGATAATACACGTCAAATATTTTGTGAAACTGATAGTAACGATATTACAACAGATACAATCATACGTGATGATTGTACAATTACAATTCGACATAGATTAGATGATTTTATGTCTTGTTTGATAGTCAAGAGATAGTAAAGCTATCATCAAATAGATTGCAAAAAATCAACTTGACTACTACACCTTATGGTGTTACAACTTTATTACATTTAACTTTACAAATCATAGCACAAAGAAAAGGAGAAAAAAGACTATGAGAAAACCAATGGTTACACGTACAATTATTTCAACCTCAGTAACAGCTTTATGCGTAAATCCACAGACTGCTGAGACATTCGAGCAGGAGTTCATACTTACTGGTAAGATTGCTGACAAGGACAAGGTGCTAAAGAGAGTATCAAAGCAGTATAACACTGATGATTGCACAATTGTTGCAATTCGTGAACTTAAAGAGGTCAACGAACTTTATGGCATGGATGAAGCAGACTTTATCAAGGGTGCAAAGATACTTGACCCTGCTACACGTAAAGAGATTGAAACAGAGCAGGCAGACACAGAATAAAAGAAAAGGAGATAAACAAACATGGCAATTACAATTAATACACAGTCAAATGATTTTACAGAGGTAGAGCAGTATTTAATGACATTGGATAGAGGTATTAAATCTCTTAAGGATGTAAAGGACAACACATCTATTCCAGTAGCAGGCTATCTTACATTCACAGACGAAAAAGAGAATGGAGATAGTGTTGATATATTATCGATCATTACACCAGACAATGAGGTATTCTCTTGTCAGTCAGCTACTTTCAAGCGTAGTTTTGAGAATATTTCTAATATCATGCATGGTAAACAGTTCAGTGTTATTAAAGTTAGCGGTACAACAAAAGCAGGCAGACCTTATATTGACTGTGCACTTGATGTAAAATCAGTAAAATAAAATTTTATCTTACTGCAGACCCTTGTTATTAAGTTAGCAAGGGTCTTATTAATTTAGAGAGGAGAAGAAAGTATGACAAAGAAACGATTTACAAAAAATCAAAAAGCATTGTATAATTTAATGCAAGAATACGCTAACAAAGGCGTTGATGTCTCATACATTGATATACCTAAAACTATAACACAAAATTTTTTAAAAGAAACAAAAGAAGATTTAGAACAGAGATTTACGGCACACCAACATGATATTGTAGATACAATTAAAGAAATGTTATATGATTTACCTAATAGCAGATATGTTTATAATCGTTCATATAATAAATTTAATGAAATATCATTAGAAAGTTTTTATTATAAAGCTATATCAATGTTACAAGATAATATGCAGGAGTTTGGCGAAGCATATTATAATCATTTAAGGGACAATGAAAGTAAAATTATAGAAAGTTTAGAAGTAATAGCAGGTGATAGCGAAGATAGTAGAATAAGGTCAAATATAGTACAAGCATTAAACATTTTATCTTATAACAATATGTCAAAAGAAATGGAAATAGTCACGAATAATTGGTTAGAAACACTTGCTAATTATGATGAAGAATAAGAAACAAAACGTTAGAAAATTTATGTGCGATTTTGAAACTACAGTTTATGAGGGTCAAACATCAACAGAAGTTTGGGCAAGTGCAAGCGTTGAGTTTTACACAGAAAATGTAAATATTTTTCATTCAATAGATGAACAGTTTCAATATTTTAAAGCATTAAATTGTGACATAGTTGCTTATTATCATAACTTAAAATTTGACGGAAATTTTTGGCTGTCATACTTGCTAATAAAATTAAAGTATGAGCAGGCTATTCATTACTTAAATGATGAACAAACTCAAGCAGAATTTATTGCAATAAAAGATATGAAAAATAAAACTTTTAGATATACAATATCTGATATGGGTCAATGGTATACATTAACTATTAAAGTTAATAATCACATAATAGAATTAAGAGACAGCTTAAAACTATTACCATTTTCAGTAAAGCAAATAGGAAAATCTTTTAAAACAAAGCATCAAAAATTAGATATGAAATATATTGGTTATAGATACGCAGGATGTAATATAACTGATGAAGAAAAACAATACATAGCTAATGACGTATTAGTAGTTAAAGAAGCACTTGAACAGTTATTCAATGACGGACATGATAAACTTACAATAGGTTCATGTTGTATGGAAGAATATAAAAAGACTACTGGTGCTTATGATTATAAAGATTTATTTCCACCTCTTGATGAAGTTGCTCTTGATAAAAATATTTTCGGTTCGTCAAATGCTGATGAATACATACGTCATAGTTATAGAGGGGGTTGGTGCTACTTAGTAAAAGGAAAAGAAAACAAGGTTAGACATAACGGAACAACTGGAGACGTAAACTCTTTATATCCTAGTATGATGCATTCTCAAAGTGGTAATTATTTTCCAATAGGTAAACCATATTTTTGGAGTGGTAATATAATACCCAATGAAGCTATAGGAGAAAATAAATATTATTTCATAAGAATAAAAACACGCTTTTATATCAAAGAAAATAAGTTACCATTTATTCAGATAAAAGGCAATCATTTATATAAAGGTACAGAGTCATTAACAACTAGTGATATACTGAATAAAGATGGCACATATAATCGTTATTATAAAGATAAAAATAGTAACATACATGATAGTGCAGTAATAATGACAGTAACCATGACAGATTATAAACTAATGTTAAAGCACTATGAACTTGTAGACTTTGAAATTTTAGACGGATGTTGGTTTTATTCTATGAAAGGAATATTTGATAACTATATCAATCATTATGCAGAAATTAAAATGAACAGTAAAGGTGCAAAGCGTACAGAAGCAAAATTGTTTCTTAATAATCTTTATGGTAAACTAGCTAGTAGTTCCAATAGTAGTTTTAAGGTTGCGTATGTAAAAGATGATGAAAGTATAGGTTTTTATATTGTTCCTGCTAATAACAAAAAGGTAGGGCATATAGCAACTGGTAGTGCAATAACATCATATGCTCGTAACTTTACAATCACAGCAGCTCAAAAGAACTATTATGGAGTAGATAAAGCAGGATTTATTTACGCTGATACTGACAGTATTCATTGTGATTTACCTGCTGATAAGATAAAAGGAATAACAGTAGACCCAGTAAAATTTTGTTGTTGGAAACTTGAGAGTAGTTGGGACACAGCTATTTTTACAAGACAGAAAACATACATAGAACACATAACTCATAATGATTTAATTCCAGTTGATGAACCATACAATGATATTAAGTGTGCAGGTATGCCACAGAAATGTAAAGATTTATTTAATAAATCAATGCAGGGTTATGAAGTAAAGGAGAGTGATAACTATACACAAAGCGAATTAAAATTCTTAGCAACAAAAAGAGACTATAGTGACTTTAAAGTTGGTTTATGTGTTCCTGGAAAATTATTACCTAAGAGAATTAAAGGTGGTGTATTACTAGTGGACACGACATATGAAATGAGGTGAGAATAATATGATAACATGGATAGTAGATTTATATTACAGACACAAAGCAAAGAAACATGAAAAAACTTGCAATCATATATGTTGTTTTTGTAAGTACAAATATGATTGTGATTATTTTACAAGGGAGAGATAAATATATGAATGATAAAATGGAAAAAGTAGTGCAGGAACTACGCAAAAGATTTAGAGGGTCAATCGAGTTTTATGATGTACCACTTACAGAGCAGTATAAAATAGAATATTGTTTAAATGGTTTATACATTTCAAAGTTATTATCATACGATTTTATAAAGAAAAAAGATACAAGAGAAATTGTACTGTCATTAAACATATTAATTGCAACAGATATACACAATCATTTTTATAAGTAAAGGAGAACAAATTATGGATAAATATTATATGAAAAAATTTAATAAATTTGCTGATTTTATAATAGAATGTTTAGTTGAAGAATACACAAAACTTGAATTTACTAGTTATAAATTGAAAGAAGAATATAATAGGGTAATAATACAGTTATATATTAAAATAAGTAGTAATGAATATGAAATAAGAATACCATGTGATTTTAATACAACTATATCAAAAATATTAGACGAAGCTAAAAGCGATATTAGTCAATTAATATTAAATTGTTATAAATAAAAAAAACAAAAAGGCAGGAGTAAAACTCTTGCCTTTTCTATATCTATAACTATTGCAGAACACAAGCGCACAGCATTTACGACAATACATACTAGCGTTATCTTTCAAACGTGCTACCTAGCAGTATCAAGTGAACATACAACAGCAGATACCTAATAACTGATAGTTTTAAATAAGACTTCTTTACATTTAAGGTTCTTAAATCTAAAACAACCTTTTTCAAAATAATATCTTAACTGACTAATAAATAAATCATTCTGTTTTAACATAATATAGTTAATATCATGGTCATTAACAGTAACACTTATTTTACATCTAAAAGTACTATCTGCTTTATCATCAATATATAAGAAGCCCTGCTCACTGTATTGTTTCACTGCATAATCATGACCCATATATCTTAGCGTTGCAACATATTTTCCTTTTCCTACTGGTGCATCAATAAAAGCAGTGTTATCATTTAAGTACACATTCTCACTTGAATATGCAACATACTGATTATTCTTAAATGCCCTATTAAAACCACTCTCTTTTTGTGCTTTGCTTGCAGTTTCTATGAAACCACTTTCCAGTACAAATCCATCTCCCTTTAAGAAATTAGTTTCACTGTTTAATCTTTCAGATATTCCCAACTCTGTATAATAAGGGTTAATAATACTAACTGCATTACTTAACATATATACTGGAAGATACCTCGCTTGCTCTCCATGACCTCTTGCTATACTGGTATGTACACTAATAAATTTTCTTATTTCATCGCTACAATAGTGATTAGTTTCACTCTGAAATTCATCAAATAACATACTATCAGTATCACTAAGCAAGTGACTATATTTTTTCAACTGGTCTGCGCTATTTAAACTAATAGCATAACCACAGTGTTGTTCATTTAAAAACAAACTATGATAGATACCACTCGCACATCTTTCACTTTCCATAGTATAATTACTAAAGAACAATGTTTGTAAATCCTTGAAGAACTTATTAGATACATCATCCAGCTCATAATTGTATCTATAAATTAAGCAGAATTTTTTGCCATATTTTAGAAATCTATTGATTAACAATCTGCCAAAATATGTTGTTTTACCACCACTTCTATTAGTGGTACATAAAAATAATTCTGGCTTCAATCCATTTATGTCTTTCATTGAAAGTAATTTAGTTCCGTCATAGTATTTATTTTCACTCATATTGTTGCACTCTTTTCTTAAAATTATCTATATTTATCTCAATTTATTATATCATATATATTGCAAAATATCAAGTAATATGATATAATTAAAAAAGAATAAAAGAGAGGTGGTGAAAGTATGGATACATTTCAAATGGTTATACAGGCTATAACTACAGTAGGATTTCCGATAGTAATGTGTTTATGTTTAGCATGGTACTGTATGAAACTAAATGACACGCACAAAGCGGAGACAGATAAGTTTGCTAGTGCGCTAAACAATAATACTATTATCTTGCAGAAATTATGTGACATATTGAACGTAGAAAGAAGTGATAAGAATGAGTAAAGTTGATACATACACAGATTATATGATTGCAATAGCAAATGACAATTCACATGGATATTCACAAATTAGCAGAGGTGGTAATCCTGACTATGATTGCAGTTCATTAGTCGGACATGCACTTGCTAAAGCAGGTTTTAATGTGAATGTAAACAGTACAACAAGAAATTTATATGAACAGCTAAAACGTTGTGGTTTTACTTCTTGTACCAGACCTTTTAAAAAAGGCGATATTCACTTAGCAGTAGGACATCATGTTTGCGTTTCAACAGATAGTGAGCATATAGTTCATGCAAGTATTGATGAAAATGGAACTACAAAAGGGCGTAAATCCGGAGATCAAACTGGTAAAGAAATTTGTATAAGAAAATATTATACACCTAGTTATGGTTGGAGTTATCATTTGCGTTATAACGGAGACAAAGGAAGTGCAGGTTACAATATGAATTTATTAAAGAGAGGTTCATCATGTAATGATGTAACAGTGTTTGAAATACTCATGGCAAAGTTAGGATATTATACTGGTAGCATTGATACAAAATATGGCGCAGGATGTGTAAGGGCATGTGAAAATTTTCAGACAAATTACGGACTAAGCATTGATGGTGAGTGTGGTAAAAACACATGGAATAAACTTTTTAGTTTAGGTATAAGATAATGGCATGGATAGTTAAAGTTGGAGTAAAGGCATATTTAACGCAATCTGAAATGGAAAACAACGCTACAGAGTTTTATGGATATTTTAACAGTAAAGGTTTTACAATTGAAAGTGTGGCAGGTATGCTAGGTAATCTCCAACAAGAGTCTAACATTAATCCAGGTATGAAACAAACAGCAAGTGCAAGCAGTGGTTGGGGCTTGATACAATGGACACCTAGCAGTAACCTAACAGATTATGCAACTGCTTATGGCGTTGACTGGGCTACTGGTGAAATACAGACACAGTTAATGTGGGATGAAATAATAAACGATTATGGCGATCAATGGAAACCTAAGCCGTCACTCGGTTATGTGTATACTGGTGCAGAGTTTTCAAAATTAACAGATGTTTCTGAAGCCTGCAAAGCATATCTATATGAAAGAGAACGAGCAGGAGCTGAAGCATTAAGTAAGAGATTAACATATGCTAGTAACTGGTATGAATACCTAACTGGTGTTACACCACCTACACCACCTACACCACCTACACCAACTAAACGAAAAGGAATGCCGATTTGGATGATGTGCAGACCATTATTTTAAACAGAAAAGAGGTGAGAAAAAATGGCAGTACTTTCACATGATGATTTTATGAGCGCAGTAAAAGGATTAGCAGGTGATAACGCTGATGATAGCACACTTACTATGATTGAGAATTTTACTGATACATTCAATGACCTTGAAACACGTGCAAGTGATACTACTGATTGGAAAGCAAAATATGAACAGAATGACAATGAATGGAGAGAAAAATATAAAGCACGATTTTTTGAGGGTAAAGAGGGTACAGACCCTACAACAGTAATGAGGAAACAAAAGGAAGATATTACTGATGATAGTAAAGACATTTCCTTTGATGATTTATTTAAAGAAAGAGAGGGCTAGGATCTATGGCTACAAAACCAAAAATTAAGACACTTACTAATTCAAGCGTTGACATCTTAAATGCAATAAGAAATAACGCAAGCACAAATTACAGAGATTATGTACCGCAGGCTACAGCTGACTCTGACTCGATTAGAGAAATCGGTACAGTAATTATGGACTATCCTGCTTTGCAGAACGAGTTTTTATCAGCTCTTGTAAACAGAATAGGCAGAGTAATTTTAACAAGCAAATCATATGACAACCCATGGGCTATGTTTAAAAAGGGCATACTCGAATTTGGTGAGTCTATAGAGGAAGTATTTGTTAATATCGCAAAGCCGTTTCAGTTTGACCCACAGGTTGCAGAGTCCAATGTATTCAAGCGTGAAATTCCTGATGTACGCAGTGCATTTCACATTATGAACTATCAGAAGTTCTACAAAGCTACAATCTCAAATGACCAGTTAAGACAGGCTTTTTTATCTATTGACGGCATTACAGATTTGATTGCTAAAATTGTAGACGCTATGTATACTGGTGCTAACTATGACGAGTTTCAGACTATGAAGTATATGCTTGCAAAACATATTTTAAATGGTCTGATGAACCCAGTTACCATTCCTGCTATTAACACAGCAAACATGAATAGCATTGTTAGTACTATTAAGGGGGTATCAAACAAGTTTACTTTCCTTAACTCAAAGAATAACCTTGCAGGTGTTATGAACCATACACCTAAGCAGGAGCAGTATTTGTTAGTCAATTCACAGTTTGATGCTACTATGAATGTTGAAGTACTTGCCAGTGCTTTTAATATGGATAGAGCAGAGTTTGACGGACATCGTGTACTTGTAGATAGTTTCGGAGATTTAGACATTGAGAGATTAAATATTCTCTTTGCTGATGACCCAACTTATACAAAGATAAGCAAGACAGAACTTGAAGCACTTGACGCTATACCATGTGTAATGGTTGATAGTGACTGGTTCATGATATTTGACAACTATCAGAACTTTACAGAACAGTACAACGGTGAGGGACTGTATTGGAACTACTGGTATCATGTATGGAAAACATTTTCCGTGTCTCCGTTCTCAAACAATGCGCTATTTGTTGCAGGTGTTCCTGCAGTCAAGACAGTTACAGTTACACCTAGTAAAGCTACAGTTAGTGCAGGTGGTCAGTTACAGCTAAATGTTACTGTTGATACTGATAACTATGCACCACAGAGTGTTATTTGGAGTATTGCTCCAGATGATGCTAAGGCTAGTATTTCAAGTACTGGTATGCTTAAGATTAATAGTGACGCTACAGCAGGAACTATTACTGTAAATGCTACTAGCACATTCGATAGTACTAAGGTCGGTAAAGCAACTATTACAGTTGCGTAGATTGAATATAGCAGGAGAGCATAATTGCTTTCCTGCTATTGAAAAGGTGGTGAAGATATGCAGATACAACCTAATAGTGTTATCAAATTATGCAGTGGTGTGCCGATAGATAGCAGTTATAAAGATACTATTTATTTTGAAAATAGAGAAGCGCAGAAAAGTTATTTTGATAGTAAAGTTAGCAAGACTATGGATAAAGCCAGTTTTCAGAGAATTAATGGACAGCAGGGTGTTGTAAGAATGAGTGCAAGTGCAGAGAGCATTTATAATTGCAACTATATGATGTTCCAAAATAGTAATTATAGTACTAAGTGGTTTTATGCTTTTATTACTAATATTGAATATGTAAACGATAAAGTTAGTAATGTGTATTTTACTATTGATGTCATGCAGACATGGTTTCTTTTTGATTGTACTCTTAAAGAGAGTTTTGTTGAAAGAGAACACCATGCAACTGATAATACAAATGACTGTTTAGTTGGTGAAAATATTCCAACTGGACAAATGATGTATGACCAACCGATTAAAAGTGGCATTTTTAATGATTGGTGTTTAATAATAGTAAGTGGTGCTGATGAACAAGGTGCTATTTCAGAATTGCAATATAATTATAATGGTATGTATTCACCATGTATGTTAATATACTGCGATAATGACCAACACAGTTTAGCAGAATTTATAATGGCACTTGATAATAAAGGAAAAACAGATCAAATAATTAATATTATATTAACACCTAAATCAGTAATAAATCATTTATTAACTAATGGTCAGACACTTACAAATAAAAAACCTATTTATGGTTTAAAACAAAATGACCCTTTACCATTTCAAGTAAATAAGCCAACAAATAAAGTTGGTTCATATGTACCTAAAAATCATAAGTTACTATGTTACCCTTATACTTATTTAACATTAAGTAATGGAAGTGGTAATAGCATTGATTATAGATACGAGCTATTTGATGATATAAGTGGTAAATGTAATTTTGAAGTATTCAGTGATGTAATTAATGGATATTATATGGCAAGTCCATTAAACTATAATGGTACAAGTAGTGGACAAACAACAAGTGCAGGTAATACAACAATAAATTTTGATTTTAGTTTAACACTTGACAATATGCCAATTGTACCATGGAGTAGTGATACATTCAAAGTATGGTGGGCGCAAAATAAAGTAAGTGTGCAAAGTAATATCGCAACTGGTTTAGCAAAACTTACACTAGGAGCAGGGTTAACAGAAGCACAACCAATGATACCAACTGGTGGGGGTGTATTTCATCAACCAAAAGCAACAGAGATAAATCCTAATACATCTATTAAACTAGCAGGTAATGGACAATTTGACATGAATAGTGTCATGCGTCCAATGTCACCACAATATATCGGCAGTGGTAATATGAGTAGTAACCCAATTGAGTCTGCTATGCAATCAGGAATGGTTGTTAGTGGCTATTCTGATATTAAAAACAGTTTAATTCAAATGCAACAAGCTAAAACGTTGCCAGTTAGTTCAAGAGGCGGTGGTGGTAATAATGTTATGTTAGATACTACTTTCTTAGATTTCTATAGCATGAATACGCACGTGCATCCTAAGATAGCAAAAATAATTGATGATTATTTTACTATGTTTGGGTATGCTACAAATGAAGTAAAAATACCTAATATAAATGTAAGACCGCACTGGACTTATACCAAAACACAACAATGTAATTTAGTAAGCATCAATTGTAGCAATAATGATATAACAGCTATTAAAAATATTTTTGACAATGGAATTACATTTTGGAAAAATGCTAGTGAAATAGGTAACTATTCATTAGATAACAGTCCTAGTTAGAAAAGAGGTGAGACAATGAGTAGAAAAGGAAGAAAAGCACAGACCGAAGCTTTCTTACAAAATCAGCGAACATATCTACAGTATGTTAATAGACTAACAGAATTAAGCATATCAATGTTTGACTGGAAGAACTTACCCGATACTATTGACGCAAGGTTCTTAGAACTAGCACTTTTCAATGACGGAATGGCAGTATTTTTTAAAGATGAAGTCATGGGGTATTTAGGCTTGCAAGTTATGATTGGTGGTAGACTTGATGTTTACAGAATACCTATTACAAGGACAGCCTTTGCACAAAATGGCTATCAAATGAAACTTGACCCTAACAACAGTGTTATTATTTTTAATAACATGTTACACACTAACAGCATACTTGATGTACAAGAAATGAGTAAAAGACTGTATGAAATACAGAGGACTATTGATGTAAATGTAATACAGCAAAAAACACCTAAGATTATTACTTGTACTGAAAATCAGAGATTAGTAATGAAAAATCTGTATGCGCAGTATATGGGTAACGAACCATTTATTTTCGGCGACAAGAACTTAGACTTAAGCGGTATTAAAACGTTTGATACAACAAGTCCCTATGTAGCCGATAAACTGTATGACTTAAAGACTCAATACTGGAATGAAGCGTTGACTTACTTAGGTATTAGCAATGTTAATACTGTGAAGAAAGAAAGAATGATAACTGATGAAGTACAAAGAAACTTAGGTGGAACTATTGCTAGTAGATATTCAAGACTGTTTATGAGACAGCAGGCATGTGAGCAGATTAACAAAATGTTTGGTTTAAACATTAGTGTTGATTATAGAGAGGACATGCAGGTACTTGATACTTATGATGTTGATAAAGCAGATTTGAGTAATGAAACTGACGTAGGCAAAGGTGGTGAGAATAGTGAGTAAGTATACAACAGAGGTACGATTTATTTGTGAAAATAGTGCAGGCTTGAGTGAGAGTGAGGGTGCAGACAATGTTGATAGTATTTTAGATAAGTGTTGGAATAAGGTTTTTAATTTTGACTTTCCTATCTTTGATGAAAACTATAGACAGGTTTTGTGTAGGAAGATATTGAAACATTATTATACAAGAGAGATTGCGCATGAGACTGTAGGCAGGTGGAAGCTTGCGTTAAATGCTAAGCTCAATGAGATTATGCCTTATTACAATCAGTTGTATAAAAGTGAGTTGCTTGAGTTTAATCCTTTTTATGATGTTGATTTGACAAGAAATAGAGAAGGTAGCGGTACAAGTAATAAGACAAGTAATAATACAGAAACTAATAGCGGTACAAGTAAAAATGTTAGTAGTGGTAGTGGTACAAGTAATACTAATTCATTGAATAGGTTTAGTGATACACCACAAAATAGTATGGATACACAAGGTATTGCTGATAGTGTTCCTTTGACTACAGTTACTAAAGTTAATGAAGATAATACGACTACTAATAATAGCACAGACACAATAACAAGAAATGATAATAGAACTGGAAGTGGTACAGAAAATATTAATAACACTGATAAATATATTGAAACAATAAAAGGTAAACAAGGAACAGAAAATTATAGCAGTTTATTAAAGAAATTTAGAGAGACTTTTCTCAATATTGATATGATGATTATTGAGGATTGTAGCGATTGTTTCTTTACTTTATGGTAAAGGGAAAGTGAGGTAATAATGGACGCAAATTATAGAGACTTAACA
>ERZ791902.1064-NODE-1064-length-14567-cov-7.757235_pt1 | contig 14567 bp, 13 predicted proteins | sample MGYA00510149_ERZ791902 | MGnify/ENA primary metagenome ERZ791902 (study PRJEB30046, sample SAMN00792060) | human gut metagenome | study: EMG produced TPA metagenomics assembly of the A metagenome-wide association study of gut microbiota in type 2...
TGTACACTCCACAGTCGTAAATTCCTGCGATAGCCCGCAGTACATACTTACGTTTGCGTTTATTATGCAACTTCGTAAGTTAAAGCATCTCTTAGATTAAGAGCAGCATTGAAATCCCTATCCTCAACATAGCCACAATCACAACGATATATTCTATCTGAAAGCTTCAAATCTTTCTTGATAGCACCACAGCAATGACATATTTTGGATGATGGATACCATCTGTCTACGACTCTTAATTCAATACCATTTTCATCACATTTTGCTTTAAGCTTGGTTCTAAATTCATAGAACTTCTGTGACGCAACAGCTTTTGAAAGATGTCTGTTCTTCATCATTCCTGATACATTCAAATTTTCAATAGTTATATAAGATGGCTTGGTTTTCACTATCTCAGCTATTGATTTATTGATATAATCAGTACGGATATTATCTATTTTATGATGAAATCTTTGTACTTTGAGCTTTTGCTTTTGTATATTCTTTTGAGTGGACTCTCCTTTCTTTAAATTCTCATATTTTCGTGAGAGACATCTTTGTTCTCTACGCAGTTTCTTTTCCAATTTTTTAATTCTTGTTGACTTATTGATATTTTTATAAGTTTTACCATTGGAAACAATCGCCAAGTCTTTTAAACCCAAGTCAATTCCTATACCACCATTGCTATTATTGGCAATCTTAACGTCGGGAATTTCTACAAGAACTGACACATAGTATCTGTCTGCTTTGATGGATACTGTACCGCTTTTGATTTTCCATCCGTCTTTAGTTGTTGGTATATAACCTTTTTCTTTAATGCGTACCCAACCTAAAGTGGGTATGTTCAACCTATGTCTCTCACATCTACAGTCTTTAGTATTGTTCTTTACGAAATACATTTTTACATCAGATTTACCTTTCTTTTTGAAATTAGGAAAAGCGCTTTGATGTTTAAAAAATCTTGTAAATGCAGTACATCCATCCTCAATAGACTTTTTTACAGCTTTTGAATATGCTTCTTTAATCCATATTTTATCAGGATTATTAGGAATATACTCATTATTAAGCCATACGCTGAAACTCTTGCCAGTCATAAACTTTTCACCGTTATCATATAAAGTTTTGTTGTGACCGAGATAGAAGTTATAGACATACCTACAAGTGCCAATAGTCTTGTTAATCTTGATTTTTTGCTCAATCGTCGGATTTATTTCCGTCTTGAAGCTCTTTAGCAATTTCCTCATCCCTTTCTATTTGTTTTTTATACTTACGAAGTCCATACAACCTGCAAGAGAACACATGAAGTATAGAAACAATATCCTGTACGAGTTCTTCCTGTGGTGATAGTTCTTCGTTGTTCACTACCACAATGCTTGTATTAAACTTCATACAGAATTTTTCAAACCAATCGTAACCAAATCTGATAAATCTATCTTTATGAGTTACTATTATGGTTTTTATTTTCTGTTCCATTACTTCATTTAATAATTCATTCCACTTTTTACGATTGTAATTAAGACCACTTCCATAATCCTCAATACACTGGTCTATAATAATACCTTTAGCATTACAAAACTGTCGCAAAAATGCAACTTGATTCTGTAAATCATCTTTTTGATTTCTTGTAGACACTCTGGCATAAATAACTACCTGACGTTTATCATTTTCAATATTTATGCCTTTGAATTGAAGGTACTGGTCATAGGTATAATAACGCCTATCAGTTGGAGTTCGATTTGCCTTTAAAGTTCCTTCTCTGTCCCAGCGTTGCAATGTCTTAACAGACACACCTAACAGTTTAGCAAAATCTTTTGGCTTATAATTTGTGATATTTGATGTATTCATAATAATTTACTCCTTTGAGTATATTTAAACACATTTAATCACATTTGACAATATATTCAATTACTTATTTTCTCCTCCTCTTGTCATTATCTATTACAATTAGAACGTTTTTTTCTTAATCATTAGTATATAACACAGTCTGTAATCTGACAATGAGTTATTCAATGTCACCGGGGCTCATATCATGGTATAAAAATGCGCCTGAACAGGTAAACCTTAACTAAAAATTTGTTTGATAAACCAAATAAAAGTGATATACTGACTAACATATATAAAATATGCTAGAGCTAATAAATTTGCTATGGGCAGGCCCAAAACTATATCAGGAGAAAAAATGGATACAACAATTGAAAAACAGAATCTTCCACATTCAAAATTAGAAAAAGAAGAGGATATTTTGGAAAAAATTTGTCTCTATAAGCAAAATGGAATTGAGATGAAAATAGAGAAAATCTGTCATTCCCTGCAAATCGAAAAAAGAAGCTTGATGCCTTATTTGAAAAGCTTACAAAAGCATGGCTATATTGAAACTATAATACCGGAACAAGAGATTCAATTGACAGATTATGGTTTGGCAGTGGGAAATAATTACATTTATCGCCACAATTCCATCAGCCAGATGCTACAATTTATTGGAGTTAATGAAAAAATTGCAGATCAGGATGCGTGCAGAATAGAACACATTGTAACAGATGAGTCGGCGAGGGCAATGTGTCAGTTTATCAATTTCGAAAATATGTATTATGAAAGACGAATCAGAAATTCGGAGCTTACAGATCGTTATGAAAAAGGAAGGTATACCTTTACGATGCAGATGTATAGTTTGGAACAGCAATGTCCAAGACGACTGAAACCGGAGTATACCTGCTATTCTAGAGATATCTTTCTTGAAATTACGGAAAAAGGATGCTTTGAGCTGCAAAAAACAGAAGAATTGAAGCGAAAGAGATTGTGGTATAAGGATTATGATAAAAAGTGGAAAATAGCGGAGCGGGGAGAATATGGAGAAAAAATTCCGGCTAATATTTTTGAATTCATTGTAAAACCGAATGACAGGATAATAGAAGGAAATCTTCTCATAGCATTTATGAATGAAAAAAAGAACGAACCGGAGGTGTGGGAATGTGCGCAGCTGGAAGTAGAGATTTGGTAAGAGGAACATGACATGGGTAAGAATGAGACAATGGGATTTGAACATTTGACAATATTACAGATTCGCTACCTGACAGAGCTGGAACAGATGGAAAAGGGAAGAGGAACAATCGGTGCGATTGCTGAAAAATGTGGCGTCAAGCATCCAACGGTAAGTAGATTCTTTAAAAGCTGTATTGAAAAAGAATATCTGACACAAAGTCTTGATTTTACAGAAAAGGGAAAAATGATGTTGCAAAGGCATCAGAAAGTAGTAAGAGATGTGCGGGAATATCTCGAAAGAAGCGGGATTACGGAAGGAATGGATGATGTTCTGAAAGGAATGGTTGAGAATATTGATTATATCAGACTGGAAGAGTTGGCCAGGAGTCATATGCGCGTTAACAAGGGAATTCAGATGAAAAAAGAAGAGGATGGAATTGGCGAGATTGATGAACTGATAGAATACGGAAATCATATGGTGGCAATTTCCATTATGCAGACTGACGGTAGCGGTCGTTCAATGGCAGAGCATGGATTCGAGCATCTTGGCATAGTAAAACGCAATAAGAGAGGATGCTATCTTGAATTAACAATCAAAGAAATGCATGAGATTTCACGTATTAACGGAAGAAAAATGACAGGGCATCTTACCGGTCTGAAATATTTACAGGGAGATGTATATAAAATTGCTGGAATAAAAAACGGAAAGGTAAGAATTCCAATCAGTGCATTCCGCTTCCAGAAATTTGATCATGGAATGTTACAGGGGAATTTGATGATAACGGTATCCTGTTCGGTAGGAGAAGCGCACATGCCGGAAAGTACGGCAAGACTGATTTTTAAATTATAGGATTTTATATAAAGCATTGGAAGATGAGGAAAATGGGTGTGAACGAAAAAGGTTCCATCCATTTTTTTAGTTATATATACTCGTTTATAAATGTAAAAACAGAAAAAATTAATGAGAAAATTTTTCAATAATGTTGAAAAGTGTATGTTTAAGAGGGAAACCGAAATACACATTTTCGTACTCTCGGGTACGAAAGAAAGACATAAATATTGACAATAGAAAAAGAAATACTATATATTTTTAGCGGAACTGATTTAACTAACTGCGGATGGTGAAGACTAACTAAAGGTAGACAAGATAACCTGATACAGGAAATGAGTATATGGAAAGAAAAGGAGAAAAGCCTGAAGCTGAAATGGCAGAAAGCGTAGAGTAAGATGGACAAAGTAGAAAAGAAACGGCAGAAAGAACAGTATGTCGTGGAAGAGATGATCCGGCTGTATTGCCGAAAAAAACATCCGAAAGAAAAAAGACAGGAAGGGCAGATGTGTCCTGACTGTCAAAAACTTTCGGATTATGCAAAACAAAGAAGTCAAAAGTGTCCATTCATGGAAGAAAAGACGTTTTGTGCGAATTGTAAGGTACATTGTTATAAGCCGGAGATGAGAGAACAGATCAGGCAGGTTATGCGGTTTTCAGGACCAAGGATGCTGTTGTATCATCCGGTGCTTGCTATCTGGCATCTGGTGTGTAGCAACAAAGAGAAGAAAAAGTAAGGAGTTACTTATGATTAAAACAAGACTGGTGGGGCTGTTGTCCCACGCAAAAAAGTATATCGTGTATACGATTTTGTGGCAGTGGGCAGCCCTCCTGTCGCAGGTATTGGCAGTCTTTTCTATCGCAGATTTACTGGAACGGGTAGTATACCGGGCAGTAACCGTACCGATCATTGAGCGGACAATACTGATTTTAGTTCTGGTTGTGGTGATCCGATTTATCTGTGAACGGATGGGAGCAAGGTCTTCCTATCTGGCGTGTGTGGATGTAAAGCGGATTCTGCGTGAAAAGATTTATGAGAAAATGTTAAAGCTGGGAGCTTCCTACAGTGAGCAGGTATCCTCTTCGGAGGTCGTACAGGTGTCAACTGAGGGTGTGGAGCAGTTGGAAACATACTTTGGAAAATATCTTCCACAATTATTTTACAGCCTGATCGCACCACTGACCTTATTTATCATTCTTTGCAGAGTGAGCCTGAAAGCGAGTGTGATCCTGCTGATTTGTGTACCGCTGATCCCGATTTCTATCGTGGTGGTACAGAAGATTGCAAAGAAATTACTGAATAAGTATTGGAGCATCTATACTGGACTGGGAGATTCGTTCCTTGAGAATTTACAGGGACTTACCACATTGAAGATTTATCAGGCAGACCAGCAGAAAGCAGACGAGATGGATGTGGAATCCCAGAACTTCCGCAGGATTACGATGAAGGTGCTGACCATGCAGCTCAATTCAACCAGCGTGATGGATATTGTGGCGTATGGTGGAGCTGCGATCGGTATGGCGGTTGCGGTATCTGAATTCTTAAAAGGAAATATCAGTGTAGCAGGAACGTTATGTATCGTTCTGCTTGCCAGCGAGTTTTTCCTGCCGCTCAGACTGCTTGGTTCATTCTTCCATATCGCAATGAATGGTATGGCAGCGAGTGATAAGATTTTCAAAATTTTAGATTTGCCGGAACCACAGGCTGGAGAAAAAACACTGCCGGATGGAGCGTTAGATGTTACATTAAAAGATGTGCACTTTTCTTATGAAGAGGACAGAGAGATTTTAAAAGGAATAGGCTTAAATCTTCCGGCAGGAAGTTTTGTATCACTGGTTGGTGAATCCGGATGTGGTAAGAGTACGATTGCCGGAATCCTTGCAGCAAAGAACCGGGAATATAACGGAGAGATCACCATCGGTGGTGTACCGCTTAATGAAGTGAATGAAACAAATCTGATGCAGAGAGTTGTTCTGGTTCGCCATAACAGCTATCTGTTCAAGGGTACAGTAGAAGAAAATCTGAAGATGGCAAAACCGGATGCAACGAAAGAAGAGATGGAAGCTGTTCTTCAGAAAGTGAATCTTTTAGGATTCTTACAGACACAGGATGGCTTACAGACAAAGCTTCAGGAAAAAGCAAGCAACCTGTCCGGCGGACAGTGTCAGAGACTGGTGATTGCCAGAGCATTGCTTCGGACAGACAGTGCAGTTTATATTTTCGATGAAGCCGCATCCAATATTGATGTGGAAAGTGAAGAACTGATCATGAATGTGATTCACGAACTGGCAAAAACAAAGACGGTGCTTCTGATCTCCCACAGACTGGCAAATGTTGTGAAGTCTGACAGGATTTATTTCTTAAAAGACGGAGAAATCAAGGAAAACGGAAAGCATGATGAGCTGATGAGCCAGAATGGTGAGTACAGACATCTGTATGAAAGCCAGATGGCACTGGAAAACTATGGAAAGAAGGTGGCGGGGTAATGAGTGATATTGATGTAAAAAATAATAATAAAGCTGCCGGTTCTGGGCGCCGAAGTGCCCTCCGGATCATGGGAAGCCTGATTGGTCTGGTAAAGCCTCTGATTCATATTATGCTGGCTGCAATTATCCTTGGAACATTAGGCTATTTGTGTGCGATTTTCCTCACTATATTGGCAGGACAGGTTATCGTGCATGGACTTCTGACAGGAGTAGCTGGAATGATGGTTCCGGTGGACAATATGTGGCTGGTATCTACCCCGGTGAAAACAATTATCACAGTCACGATTATAATCGCAGTGCTTCGTGGAATCCTTCATTATATGGAGCAGTATTGTAACCATTTTATCGCATTCAAACTGCTTGCAATCATCCGCCATAAAGTGTTTGCGGCATTGAGAAAGCTCTGCCCTGCAAAGCTTGAGGGTCGTGATAAGGGAAACCTGATTTCCATTATTACAACTGACATCGAACTGCTTGAGGTGTTTTATGCACATACCATTTCACCGATTGCGATTGCCACACTGACCTCAATTATTATGGTGATTTTTATCGGAAGATATCACTGGCTGGCAGGCGTGCTTGCACTGGCAGCTTATCTGATTGTCGGAGTAGTCATCCCGATGTGGAATGGAAGGCGCGGCAGTCGGAAGGGAATGGAATTTAGAACAAGCTTTGGAGAGCTCAACAGCTTTGTTCTGGATTCATTACGTGGACTGGACGAGACCATCCAGTACGGACAGGGTGAAAAGAGAAAAGAACAGATGTCTGAGCGTTCCAAAAACCTTGCAGGAATGCAGGAAGATTTAAGCAAAATGGAAGGATCACAGCGTTCATTTACCAATATGGTAATTTTGCTTGCGTCCTTTGGAATGCTGGCACTGACCATCCGGCTGTATGACAATGGTGCGATGGGCTTCGAGGGAATCTTGACCTGTACTATCGCAATGATGGGCTCATTCGGACCGGTAGTTGCATTGTCAAGTCTGTCCAATAATCTGAACCAGACACTTGCAAGTGGTGAGCGTGTGCTTTCATTATTGGAGGAGACACCACTTGTGGAAGAAATTTTGGGTGATGTGGAGACTGCGAAAATTTCTGATACAGAGATTTTCAAAGATGAAACTGAGGAACATTCTAACAATCAGGATGTAGATTCCGAGGCGAGAGTAGATTATGCATTCGCAGGAGCCACAGCAGAAAACGTGACATTTGCATATGAAGAAGAGACCATTTTAGATAATTATTCACTGAAATTAGAGCCGGGTAAGATTACAGGTATTCATGGTGCGAGCGGTTCCGGAAAATCGACTTTATTAAAGCTGTTGATGCGGTTTTGGGATGTGCAGGCTGGAAGTGTATCGGTAGACGGTACGGATGTCCGAAAGATTCCGACTAAGCACCTAAGAGATATGGAGAGCTATGTCACACAGGAAACGCACCTGTTCCATGATTCCATTGCAAACAATATTGAGATTGCAAAGCCGGGAGCATCCAGAGAAGAGATTATGGAAGCCGCAAAGAAAGCATCTATCCATGATTTTATTATGACACTGCCAAAGGGATATGACACAGAAGTCGGAGAGCTTGGTGATACATTGTCCGGCGGTGAGAAACAGAGAATCGGAATTGCAAGGGCATTTCTCCATGACAGCCCTCTGATTCTGCTCGACGAACCAACATCAAACCTTGATTCCTTAAATGAAGGAATAATTTTAAAATCATTGAAGGAATCAGCTTTGAAGAAAACCGTCGTTCTGGTATCGCACAGAGTATCCACAATGAACGTGGCAGATGTGGTGTATGAGATGGAGAACGGCAGAATTTCTTAGAAATGTGCTGCTGTTCACATCACAGTGTGACCAGCAGCAAAATAGTTTTTGCAACTACAGCTTAAGCTGCCTTAATCCCTTAACAATAATAAACATAGTCACAAATTCAGCCGCCGGAAAAGCAAGCCACACACCTGTCATGCCAAAGGCGGCTGAAAGTGCGAATGCGAAAATGCTTATAGCGATAAAACCACGCATGATAGATGCCGCGAATGCATATTTTACGGACTCAACGGCACTTAGGATAGCAGAACCTACTATATTAATTCCGGCAAAAATAAAGCCTGTAAAGTAAAGGCGCAGTCCGCTCTCGGCATATAAAGCAAGCCTGGCATCGTGCTCGCTGTTGAAAACAGATGTCACAAAAGGTGCAAAGGTGCATATGAACAAAATGAGCAGTGCAGCAATTAAGAGAGATGAAACGACAGCCATCCTGAGTATCGAACCTACATTTTTTCTAAGTCCTCTGCCGTAATAGTCGCTGATAAGAGGCTGTGAACCCTGTGCTATTCCGTTGAACAAAGCTACAGCTACCAGTGACGTATTGGCAACCACACCGTATGCTGCCACGCCGATATTTCCTGCAAGCCTCAGGATAACCATATTGAAGACAACAGTTATGACACCTGATGATATTTCAGCAACAAAGGAAGAAACACCAACCTGGCAGGAGTAAAAGAGTCTCTTGACAGATGGAACCGTCGGCTTAAGCTTTACGGAGCATTTCCTTGAGCAGAAATGAATACAGCATATCAGGATGCCTATAATCGGTGAAATAGCGGTAGCTAAAGCGGCTCCCTCCATACCAAGTCCAAGCGGGAACATGAGTATGTAATCAAAAACAATATTAAAAAGGCTGCTGAAAAGTGTGGCGCACATGGCAATGGATGGTGCGCCATCATTTCTTACGAAAGCGTTGCACACATAGTTGCACATGAAAAACGGCGTAAAAAGCATGAAAATACGTGTATAGTTTTTACCGGTATTTATAATTGCTGAATCTCCGCCGAGCAGCCCTACGAGCCTGTCCGGAATGAAAATACCAATCAATATGAATATAACGCTTATTATAATACACCACAGGAGGGCATGAAAAAAGTAGCTCTCGCTGGATGTGTCGCCCTTATTTTTCTCTACGACATATCTGATAGCGGAGCCGACTCCGATCATTGCGCCTATGGCAAAAATCAAATTGTATACAGGCAGCACCAGATTGAGCGCGGTGATACCGTTTGAGCCGACCGCCTTTGATATAAAGAAGGTGTCGGCAAGTATATATAATGACATACCCACCATGCCGAGTATGTTTTGTGAGACATATTTTACAAATAATTTTTTCATAGCTTCATTGTAAATGTATCTGTCATTTAAATCAATGATAATTTTTGTAAGTCATAGTAAACCGTAGTAAAATACACCGCTGAATATATAGAATTGTATGTTTGTATGAATTGAAGTTGATGCAAATATGGAATATAATATTTGTAACAATCAATGCAATCTTATGTGAATATGAAAAAGAAGGAAGATTTATGGAAGTGGAAAGAACATTAATTAGAATAGCAGTTTGTGATGATAATTTACGGATTTCTTCTGATATTGAAGGCTGGATCATGGAATATAATAAAGGTTCACAGGCAAATTACGTAGTAGAGATATATTATAATGGGGAAAGATTATGTAAAGATATGGATAGCGGTTTAATGTATGATATTATATTTTTGGATATTGAATTAGAAAGTATTACAGGTATAGAAGTGGGGCATTATATACGCGGAAAACTACATAATGACGATAGCCAGATAATTTATATTTCATCTTTCACAAAATATGCGCTGGGATTATTTCAAGTACGGCCTATGGATTTTTTGATTAAACCTGTTCAAAAGGATCGAATTATAAAATCTATTGAAACAGCTACGAAATTGTTGAAGAAGGGTGAGGTAAGTTTTCAATATAAACAAGGGCGAGATTGGAATAAAATTTATATAAAGGATATTTTATATTTTAAAGGAAAAGACCGGGAGGTCGAAATGGTTACAAAAGATAGTGTGATTTTTTTTTATAGTTCATTAGAAAAGGTATTTGATCAGTTGAAAGACTATAATTTCTTTTATGCTCACAAATCCTTTCTAATAAATTATTTCCATGTAACAGATTTTTTTTATGATAAATTAATAATGTCAAATCAGGATATCATAAAGATTGCACAGACAAGGCGCCGTGAGGTCAGGCAAATGCAAAAGGAATATTTATTTAAGGAGAAAATATGATGAATGAAGTAGAGATTATCTTTGTTTTTTGCAATATAATTAACACATATGTTATTTTCCGGTTAATGCATTTATTTGTTGGAGAAAGAAAATACAGTAGAAATATAGAAATCTTATCCTATTTTACATATTACATTATATCGGCAGGATGCTTTTATTTAATACATATTCCGATTGTGATGTTAATTGGCAATTTGATATTATTTTTTGCTATATCGTTTAATTATAGTGCAACTGGAAAAGAACGGATATTAGCAGTTATTAGTATATATTCTATTTTGTTTATTATAGAAATGTTGGTTGCAGCAATAACGGGATATATCCACTTTCCAATGGATTCCCAAGTGGAATATACTTCTGTGATGGGATTAGTCATAAACCAAATTTTAGGGTTGGTAGTTGTTAATTTTTTAAGAGTTAGAAAGAAACAGAAGATAGTTTCGATTCCAGCGGTATATTGGTTCTGTATTATCATCATTCCATTGTTCTCATTGTATTTTTTAGTAACGATTTTAGATATTGGAAATTTGAATAAGGTAAATACCATTATTTTAATTTCGTTTTTATTGATAATCAATTTTTCAATCTTATTTTTATATGATTTTATATTAAATATTATGTCGGAACGGACCAGTAATCTGTTATTGGAGCAGCAAAATAAATATTATGCAAGACAGATTGACATTATGGAAGCTGCAATGAAATTAAACAATTTTATACAGCATGACTTGAATAATCATCTGATTGCAGTAGAGTCATACTTAAGGATACAAGATACATCTTCAGCACTGGAATATATAAATAAAATGAAGAAATATAATGGAGAAGCTGAAGAAATATATTCAAAAACGGGAAATTCTGTAATTGACAGCATACTGAATTTAAAATTGCACGAGGCCACAATCAATGACATTCATGTAAGCGTGAAAGTGCAGATCCCTGAGCAATTAGAAATAGATTCTTTTGATCTTACCGTTATTCTATGTAATTTACTGGATAATGCCATAGAAGCAACACAGAAATTGAATTCCGAAAAAAAAATAAATATATCACTTATATATGATAGAAGACGGTTGATATTATCAGTAGAAAATACCTATATTGGAAAAATAAAAATGAATAAGGGACAGTTATTTACCAGTAAGAATGATGAATATTCACATGGTGTAGGATTGAAAAATGTTGGTATGGTTGTGGAAAAATATAAAGGTACTGTTGATATTTCTTATGATAATATTTGGTTTAAAATCTATGTTATGCTATATGTATAGATGAAATAGTATTTGACTGCATAAAACTGTTGTTTTACTACAATTATATTTTTCCCTAGATGTACTTTGGTAAAATGAAGTCATGGTAACAATCAAATATGCTTTCTAAAGGAGGATGTCATATGAAAAGTTTGAAGAAGAAAGCTGCTAGTGTATTAGCACGTACAGCGAAAAAGGTCGTAAGTGCAAATGTAAATATGAGTTGCATTATGATTTGTACATCTGTTCTGGCAGCATTTCCTTTACAAGCATACGCAACAAGCGGTACAATTTCTGAGACGGAATTAGACAGTTCGGCAGGTATATATTTAGAGGACAAAGCCAGCGTTATGTTGTCAAATAGTACTAATAAAGGTAACTTAAAATCGGGGTTTAAAACAAGATCATCTAATACAGAGATAGCATTGATGAAGGCTTATCGTGATAGGTTGGCACAAAAAGGTGAAACATATAAAGATTATGATACAGATTTGGAGATATTATCTCAATATATTGGTGATGATGGCAACTTATATGTGACAGCGAAAGAAACAACTATGCTAACAATAGCAGAAAATAATGTTGAAACAGGGTATTCAGCTAATCACACTTTTGTGTATGAACAGAATGGGAATGAATGGGAACTAATTGAAGATAGGCAATTAGAGCCAACAGGATTATTACCGCTGTATCAGGCAAATCAGTTCGTTTACAATGGATCTGATGGTAGTTCTGAAGCAGATGTTCCTATAATAAATGAAAATGAGTCAGATGTGCCAGAAATAGAAGCGAGTATAATTAAGCCTGATGTGATGGAGGGTGACAAAGTTAGTACCCGAAGTGGCTATAATTATCAAGCAATGGCTACTTATCTTGAAAAATATTGGTCATATTACAATCCAGCATACCGTAGTTTTGCCGGCAAAGGTGGTGATTGCACCAATTTTGTTAGTCAAGCACTTAGAGAAGGTGGCTGGGCAGATAAATCAGGTTGGTATAAAAGTTCGGATAATTGGTGGTATAATGAAACTAATCAAACTTGGAGTTGGGTTAATGTAGATTATCTAGGTACGTTTGCTCGTTAAAGTGGAAGATGTACAATGCTGGATAAAAGGAACTGTCTATATTGATGGAGGTCATTATGAGTATTTAACTGACAAGGGGGCTTTATCAACTTATAATAACATTACATATGTATTGTATAGATCAAGATTTGGTCCAGATAAGAGCTGCGGTTCAATAGAATGTGATTATTACACCAATCCATCGGGAAAGATTGGTACAGCAGATGAAAAATCATCAAAGTATTATTTACAGATATATAAAGTAGAAGATGATGGACATAACATAAAAGGTAGCGGAACAATTTACAATTAAGCAAAGAACAATATAAATATACTTGCATAACTGTCAAAAAGGTTATGCAAGTGTTAATTAAAAGAGGATGAATATGTTAATTGACTTTGATGGATTGACAATTATTATCGGAATAGTAATTTACATATTAATTTGTATATTTATTCATAAGAAATACAAAAAAGAGAAAATATATTACGTATTCAGTACAATTATGTTTTGCTATTTTATGTGTATTGCTAAGCTGACGTTATTTCCGATTGTTATGATTGGTCTGCCTGCAAATATTAAAGAAAGTATAAACATTATTCCATTTCATAATGGTATTAATAGAACTGACATATTGAATCTTATTATGACTATTCCATTAGGAATTGGAATTCCATTTATAACAAAGATAAACAACATTAAGAAAATACTATTATTAGGATTATGTTTTGGTCTGGGAATAGAAACAATACAGTATTTAGAAACATTTTTGACAAAAGGCTTTTCGTATAGGATAATTGATATTAATGATGTTATTTTTAATTTTACTGGAACGGTGATTGGATTTTTTGTATTGTATGTTTTCTCACGTCTATTTATAAAAATGAAAGAAGAAAATTTAAATGCATTTTGGAAACATGTATATAAAACATGTGATTCTGTTAGTATAAAGTAAAAATATTTTAATATTATGATTAGAAATATAGAAAAAAACAATCTAATTGGTGTAGTCGATTGATTTACAAACTACTAGAAAAATTAGTATAGTGTATGTAGGTATTATATGGAGAAGGTATATATGAAAAAAACAGTATATGTTATGGTTCTATTTGTTTTGTTATTAAGCCTTATTGCTTGCGGTAAAAAAAATAAAACAGACGATGTAACATTGATAAAGCATTTTGGTCAAGAAAAATACGATGAGATGAAAACGGAATGTTACGACCAAGAGCAAATTAATGTAGCAAATGGAATTGTTTCGCAAGCAAAAGAAATTATGCAATTTATAGGAACAGAAAATGATATAAATAATCAGGATAGCGTTGGGGCGTTAGTCAGATATTATTATTTCAATTTGGAAGTGAAGAAGGCTGTAGCAGACATTAAGTTAATAACAACAAACCAAAATGGAAACACTGGCTATATTTGGGTCGAATATTCAACAAAGTATTACGATTTGAATGAAACTCTTATTTATGGGGCAGAGAAGGTAATATCTCGGTGGGATATAGAAAAAGAAAACGATGTTTGGAAAGTAGTCAATATTGATGAAATAAGTTAGTTATTCTTTCTTGTCGAAAGAGTAAACAATGATATATTAGATATGTTAAGAAACTACAAATATTTCCTATTACAAAGCCAGACACACAGATGTATAAAGGTAGAGTCGGTGAACTTCTGAGATAAACTCATGGGTTGTCGGCTCTATTATATTTGTAGACTTTGGCGTGTTTCAAATCCAGTTGACAAATATGTGTTCTTAAATCATCGTAAAAGGATTTTGAAAAGGTATGAAAAGCTGACTTGAAAAAGTAAATTCCGGTGCAAGAGTAAATTCCATCGTGATTTAAATTTTGCTGGTTTAACAAGAAATTTT
>ERZ791902.1069-NODE-1069-length-14499-cov-5.302063_pt1 | contig 14499 bp, 20 predicted proteins | sample MGYA00510149_ERZ791902 | MGnify/ENA primary metagenome ERZ791902 (study PRJEB30046, sample SAMN00792060) | human gut metagenome | study: EMG produced TPA metagenomics assembly of the A metagenome-wide association study of gut microbiota in type 2...
GTGCAAGTTCCCCACAAGTTGTCAGACAATAATATAAATCGAACGTATGAACTATAAGAGCGTTTATAAATTAAAACATATATTGTTAACAATTTATTTACAAATATGTCATAATATGTTAACAGTACTATAGTACTATATAACCATAGAGGAAAAGAAAGTATAGATAGTAAGTGCTATCGGAAAGAAGGAATTATGAGAGTTAATAGTTATAACAAGTTTTTCACAGAAGTAGCAAAGATTATGAATACAGAGGTAAAATCTGTAAAGCAACTTGACGGTCGATACAAGGTTGAATTAACAAATCACGTATACTTAAACGTGTATAGAGGTGTTAGTGGTAGCCTTTTTATCCATGACCATAGAGGAATAGCAAGAATTACAAGTTGTTATGATTTTGACGATTTTAAAACGTTGAAAGACTTATATGAAAGACTTATAACAGACTATAGTGAATCTACCAATGCAGAAACAGGCGAAGAATCTATAATAGATACTATTATAGCAGATGATAATATTGCTTATCAGACTGCTAAAGTAACAAAAACTAAACACTCGGTACTTGAAGCTATGCAATGTATACTGTGTCCGGCTGATAGAGAAGGAAATCGTTGTGGCGGTAAACAATGGTGCAAGCAAAAATGGAAACGATATGATGCAATTGTCAATCCCGAATGGCATCATGTTAGCCTTGCCACACTTGCCAACATTGATTTTGATATGCTTGACGAAAAGCGCAAGCTTGTAGTCAATATCAACCAGATATTAAAAGATGGTATTCGCAATTTATACAAATGTGAGAATCATATTTCGTTTGAAGTCTTAGAAAGATATGTAATTAGAAAATGTGATGAATTGATTCGACACAATCGTTTAAAAGCGTTCTGGTTTTCATATATTGCGCGGCAGCTTGATGAGGTTAGAAGAAACACTATCTATTTATATACTCCATATATTACAGCGCATAGAAATAGATGGTAATTACATAGCTGTTCTAACGGCTACACGGGAAGAAAGAAGGAAACTATGAATTTATACGGAATCGAAAACAGAAACACAATTGGTAAAGCAATTATGGTAGCAGATAGCAGAAAAACAGGCGATTGGTTATATAATCACAATCTTAAATATGTAACATGGGCTGAGGTGCGCGGATATATGAACGTTAATTTGACAACTATTCACCCATATAATGGCAGATATGGAAAAGGTTTTGTAAGAGTAGTCCCGAGTTATTATAAAGGCAAGCCTTCTACAAAGTTTATGACAATTCAATATTGGATTGAAAAGTGAGGTGCTAACATGAAAATTTATATTCCATATTATGAAAATTGTTCATGGCATACTGCTATTTTAAATTCGTTAGAATGCAACTTATATAAGCACAAGGGCGGTGGATATACAATTTTTGCTTATAATAACGCAGTCGCATTTAATGGTGATAATGTTTACAGTAATGAACTAGGTGCACTTGCATATCAGTGTAAAAACTATGGAAATGCCAATGTGTACAAGTTGGATGTTGAAACAATTAAATGGAAAAACAGAAAGGATAACTAAACATGGATAATTTAACAGCAAAAAAGAAATCAGACCTTATCAGTGATTGCATAGCGGCGGAAGATTCTGTTAGTAAGCTTCATATTGACGTTAGAAAAATGTATGCTTACTTAGCAGAACAGGCAGTAAATTCTGAAACATCGAACGATATTAAGTCTCTTGAAATTGCAAAAATTACACTTGATTTTCTTGTACGGGGGGTATTAAAATGAACTATTCGATTGTTGTATGGGGCTTCGATACCGATAACGATTATTACCACGACTGTGATATTATTAAAGCTAAAAATATATCGGAAGCGTTTAGTTACGCTTGTAATGTGCGCTGGATGGGTTGGACTTTTACAAGATTAGATATCGAAGAATTAAAAGAGTATACCTATATTGTAAAATATCATGATAATTATACTAATGAAAATGGTATTTTCACTTGTAAAGCTGACACAGCTTTTGAATCAAAAATAAAGTTTAGACTTTCTAAAGATTTTGAAGATACTAAACGTTATACAATAATCAGTGTAAAAGGAGTAAAGAAATGAGAACGATGAAGCACACTTACTGGGTGGAAGTCGCTTTTCTGAATGCAGAAAGCGATGATATCAACGTAGAATATGTAGAATGTATAGGATATAATGCAAGACAAGCAAGTGATTATGCTATTGACTATGTATCAAAACTACCGTTTGTCAGTCACGTTACAGTAATATCAGTAGAAAGAAAATAACAAAAAGAGAGGGCTTGCCCCCCTCTCTTTCTTAATTTAAAGGAATATTAAACTCTACTCCATACAATTGAATCTCATCAACACTTGTAAAAGTAGCATACCCACTACCGCTTATATCAACCAAACGGAGATAAATTGCACCACTATCTAACTGTGTAGCATCATATGGATTGATAGTAAGAACAGCCATGCATTGATGATAACCGGACTTATCATGAATAATCGCATTACAATTGCAAATACTTTGCGCATTTACAAACGAAAGATTATGACTCATAACTTTAACAGCGGCATTTGTGAAATTCTTTGCTGGCTTGAAAGCCAGATCAAGGAAACTCGCAACATGTCTAAAGCTGCAATGTGCGTTGGTATTAGTCAACACAACCTGCATCTTATAATCATTAAGAGTACAATCAGTACCATCAAGCGCAAAATCAGCGGTACGGTTCCAACTAGCATACCCCTCCATTGCCTTATAAATCATATCTGCAATTGAAGCTTGCCCACTAGCATTAGGGTGAATATTATCAGATGCTAGTACACCAGTCCAACGCAAAGCACTATCAGCACCACTCAAAAACTTATACTTACCCCAGTAAGTTTCGTATAGAGTTTTAATCTCATCATACGCTTTTTGTTTTGCAACGCTAGTAAATCCAATGATAGGCGTAGCAATCCATCCAATGTAAAGTGTTGCGTTTGGCAGCTGAGACATTAAGTTAATAACATCTTTGATGCCTGCGTTGACAGTTGAAGAAGCAATAAATTGATCATTCCAACCGCCTGCAACAACAACATATTTTACTTGTTTCTTTTGCTTATCCGTTAGAGTGGCGATTGCCTGTGATAGCAGTTCTGAAAAGTGCGTATTAGCCCCAAAACCGCTGCCACCCAAACTTTTATTAACATAAAACTTAGCATCTGAAAAATACTTCTCATGCAAAATATCACACCACGGCTTAACCATGCCGTCAGGTGTATACCCTTCCCCGTATGAGTCGCCAATTGTGATCAATCCATAGTCTGTTAACCATGTATCAATAATATCTGCCAATTCGCCGCTGTTTTTCAGACCGTCAAGGTATGCATCAATAGCGGCGATATAGTCCAAATTATCAATATAGTTTTGAACGTCCTGCTGCCACTTATTCCATTGCTTGTAATAATCGTCCCACTTTGTATTTAAATCTTTAGTCGTTTCAAGAATCCAATCAAGATTTAAATTGTGAAAGTCGGTATAAGGAAAATTAGAAAATGCCATCGTCTACCCCCTACTTGAATTGATCTGATGGAATCACGTTATAATCTTTACCGTCACTACCTGTTACAAGAATTGGATCAAAAGCCTTTTCAAAATACTTAGGGTTAGGTTTTTGGCCAAACTCTTCTATGATAAACCTAAGTTCTGCAACTGCATTCGGTGTTGGAATGTATAGTGAAATAGTACATGGAGAACTAGAATTTACAATTGGAAACGTATAGTCGGCCCCTACAACTATAGTCACGGCAGTATTTATTTCAATTACGTTTTTGCTATAGGTAATTAATATTGTTTTATATGAGTAGCCATCTGGTAAATCAATATTAACTCTCCCCTCTGCTACCTCATTTGCAGGGATATAAACGCGACACGCATTGCCATTAACATTAAAAATCATAACGTACCCCCTTTTTCCCAACCAAATCCATCAATAACACCTATTGAAATTGTCTCAAGCTCTTTTCCACAGTGCATGAAGAAACCATGACCAATGTCAAGCCCTATATGTCTACCAGTACCGCCAAAAGTTGTATACAGTAAATCGCCATCTTTAGTCTTGTCAGGAGTAGTTATATTAGTGCAACTGTTTGCATAGGCAGTCGAATACATAAATTTTCCAGTAACAAGATTGATAAAACCGCTGCAATCAATCACTATCTTTCCCATACAGTAAGCCTTAATCTGTGCTTTTTGCTGTGCGTTGTACTTTTTAAAATAATTTGGTTCAGCCGCCCACAAAGACTCAAAAACCTCAGGAGTACATTTTTGCCCCTTCGCGCCGTAAAGGTAAGCGTACTTGTCACGGTTTTTGTAAAGCTCTCTAGCCTTAGCAATATAAGCAACGTTCTTATCTGGAATATCATAAATCATAGTTTTAATTCTCCTTTTCTTTTACGATTGTTAACAACTCTGTAATAACTTTTGTGTTATTGTTTAGTGCGTCAACCCACTTTGAACTCTCTTGGTCATGCTTTTCATACCATGTCTTTCTTTCCTCACGTTGCCGCACGTCAAGTGCATTCACATACCACATTACCGCGCCTAGGCATACGCAAGGCACACCAACCATCTGTGCAATTTGCGCAATTGCGTTCATAATTTCCATTCTACCACACTCCTATCAATAATCTATTTGCATACAGCTCACAAACTTTATCAAGGAAATTGTAAGCTGTAGTCAGATCAATTTCTGCTTGCATCATTTGTTGCGAAGTAGTAACACCAATGTTTCCGTGTATTCTTCCCTCATGTGTTCCTTTTGTTGTTGATTCATCCAAACCATTTGTAACACTTCCATGTGAGGAATCAGCGCCAAACGTCTGGGAATCACTTCCGCTGTCAGTGGTGTTATCAGTGTTGGCAACTTCTGGATCGCTTGAATTAAATGCCGCAACTTTGTGTGTACTATCAGTAACTTTTCCAAAAGTTGTTGTAATGTCACCCTTGTTAAACGTTTCTTCTGTATCTACTTTTCCCTTCTGAAAAGTGCCGCCGCCTTTATCTTCCCAACTTTCCATTCTATCATAATTTTCTATTGGATTGTACTCAAGCTGTGTTACTTCCCATAAGTGGTCGATACTCCATTGTAAAGAACGCGCTACACTTGTAACATGCCGTCTTAAATATTTGGGGTCTTGATACACGGGGGTCAAATCTCCATATGATAGCAAAAAGTGTTCAATAAGTTGATCTTTTGAAACACCTTTTATATAAATATCTGTAAAAATAGAACTGTCATACTCATACAACGTTGCTATTGGTATAATCGTTCTCACTCTTGTCACCCCCTCTATTGTTAGGATACCGCAAACGTGCGCGAATGTCAAGGTTATAATGTGCGTTTACTTTTTCTAAACATTCGTTAATTGTCTCAATCCACAACTCACATTTGGACATTACAGCGTTTTTGGTTTCTTCTACCTCATCGGTTATCATACGCTCTTTTTTATCAGGAGCTGTATAAATACCAATCTCCATATCAAACGCATGTTTGAGATTTTCAACGCTTTCTAACGCCGCCTTAACTACATTATAACATTTTTCGATATCGTTGTTAAAGAACTCATATAACGGTTTGCCTGTTTCCTTATCATAAAGAGCTTGATTGATTACAACTGCTAGCTGTCCCGACATGATATTATCAAAAGCAACTTTAAAAGTCTCCGCTGTGCTTTTGTTTTTGGCTGTAAAAATAAAACCAAACTTTGCTAGAGCACTAGCAACGTCATGATTAGATAGCGTCATGGCTACACGTTGCGCATATGAATTTATCAAGTCGCCAATGCCGCACCAATCAGGTGCTAATTTTACAATCTCACAATCTTCTCCTATTTTCAAATCGCCATTAAAAGAAGCGTCAAAAGCGGGGTTCGCGACTACATAGTTAGTAGGCTGATACTGTACATCAAAGCCATAAGGTGAACCGTGTTGAGGTATGAGTCCAAACTTTGCGGTATTCATAACGCAAAAGTTACCTTTTAAAAACAAAAGAGGATAGATATAATTTTTCGCCCAGTTTTTAGGCATACCGTCAAAAATGATAAGACTTTCAGCACGTTGCAAAAAGTATCTAAAATATGTTGCATAGTCCCATGTATTGTTAATGTGAATCATGTTTGGATTTTGACGTGACTCATATTCATTTATGATTGGACTTGATACACCTTCGCCAACATAATATCCACTATATACAAACGGTTTCATTCTATAAACATACCTCCATTCAAAAAGTTAATGATAATTGCAGTTCCGTTTGCAGTTGCATTACATTTAATATTCGCGTTTCTACACTTAATAAAACCAGATAATTCGCTTAATGTTTTAACTTTACAACATGGGTACCCGTGATATAGTAAATTTGTTTCAACTTGTGTGTAAAATTCTCCTATCAAATACACCAAATTGTTTACATAAATCGAACCACTACCACCACTACTTGATACACGCGGTACAGCCGTCTCTAGTCCAGACATTATACCACTGGTAATGACAGCAGTTGCATTTAAAAAATTGCTTGCCGCCCCAACTGGGTTCACTTCCATTGCAGATTCTACACTTTTCCCCACGCTATCTGCAAAAGACATTGCACTAGCTAGCTGTACTTGTGATGTACCTATAATATTTGTTTGTCTTGCAGAGAAACCAACTGGAATTCCACAATTGCCATTTAAAGATGTTACAAGTGTTGACCCGCTTAAAATTGAAATATCACAGCCACCATTGATATCAATAGTATAATTTATCACTAGCGTATCTGCTAACAAATTTGGATTAAGCGGAATTGTTCCATAGAACGGCACTTGTAAAGTATAGTGTGCAAAGGGAGCGTATTTCAGATAAGGAAATTCTGTATCACCAGATTTATCTGGTTTTGGTATTGTAACACTTACCGACTTGCTAAAAGTATCTTTTGTAGATACTTGCCACCCCGGTATTCCCGTGTCGACATATCCCAACGTTACATTAACTGGTGTACCACCGGGAGATTGGAAAGGAAGCCACATAGCAGAAAGTAAGTAGTCTTGCGGTCTTGCTACCTCTTTAGCAACTCCCTCAGGATTTTGTAAAAAGTCGTTTAGTCCAGTTGTATACTCAGCTGTGTATAAGTATGAACACAAACGATTAAAATTAGCAACTGTTAGAATTGTAAAACCATTTCCAGATTTCCCCGCTGTACAAATTACAACACAGCCGCTTGAGTCAACCGCTAAAGTTGAGCTTGCCACTTTAACAGTCGGTTTACAAAGAGTCGGTAACATTGTATCAATGATAAATGGATTTCTGATAGTAAGTGATCCCCTTTCCACATAGGCAGTATTAGAAAGAATTTCATCTTTGTAGCTTGCCAAATAATCACACGTACATGATATTTCATATGTAGATTCTACATATGTAACATCATTAACAAAATAATATCTTCCAAACGTTTCACAGTATGCAACATTCCAATCAAAAGGAGCAACGTTTTGCAAAATAAAAGTTGGATTTTCTACACTTGTACCACTTTTAAGCACACATTGCACACCTTCTGCCAATGTTGGTATTTTCGTGCTATTTATTCTTTTGTCTGATTTTCCAAATTTAACTTCAAATGCCATGTGTACTCCTTTTCAAGAAAAGGGGCATAATGCCCCTTATGTTTAATCAAGCAAAATCAAAATTGCGTTTTCTGTGAAATCAACCGGAGTCTTGAAAGTGTAATGATTCCAACCGTTTCTGTATCCGTAACGTGCATTGAACGGTTCGGTCGCGCTCCATTGATCAATAGGCACAATTCCCATTGTATCAATATCCATCATGATTCCTAGAACGTTGTCAACCTTTTGATCTGCAAGTGTAAACTTTGTTACGCCATCTGGTTTTACACCCTCAGCACTTCCCTTGATTTGCATTGGATTAGAAGGGTCAGTCCAGAATGTGACTTTTTCATAATCGCCCAGTTCCGCTTTCTCTGGGTGGAAAAACTCGCTGCCATTGGCTTCAAAATAATTTCCAAATTTTGAAACCAGATAAAATCTAAGGTCTGCGGCATCTGTGTGACGGTTTACAACTTTACCCGTGAAATCACCATGAAAACGAGTGCCACGAATAGCCAAGTTTTCTTTAAGTGTTTTCAACTCTGCGGAAAGCCAAACCATAAATGGTCTAAAATCATCCGGATTCATGATCGTTTTTGCAGTCATAGCTAGCCCTGTCTCAGCATTGTACTTTGTTAATGCATGAAAAACCTGATCTTTCTTACACATATTGCCGCTTGTTGGTGTGGCTTTACCAGCATCTGCAAGGATAATTGCAAGGTTTGCAAGCTGTGCACGAGAGCGATTCTCTAAGTCAATCTCATAAATGTTTGAAAATTCAGTCATAAGCATGGAAAAATAAGATGCCACTCCTGATTCTGAATTAAATGCTGCATTGATCTGATTTTTATAAATTGTGTATTTTCTTGCAAAAGTTTGACCACCGCTTGCAATTGTAAGAAGCACATCATACTTAATTGGTTTCGTACCCGCTTTCCAATCTTGACTTGCTTCTGGTTTAGCAAGTTCAACGTTGATATTCCATTCGTCATTATCAACGTTTGAATCGTTTACAATTGGTGTAAACTTTCTAATGTAGTTACCAAAGCGTTGTTCATCCCAAACCATACCAGAAAGCTTACGTGAATAAGGACGGATTGAATAAATTGATTTTGCAAGTACAGTAGGAATGATTTGATAGAGGTTATCATCTTCTCTATCGAACCCCATTTTAAATGTGTTTTGCATTTGACCAAAAGTCAAATTTTGCGCTGAAGTTCTACCAGTATATTGATTATACATTTCAGTAAGTAACGGCGCAATTTGCGTATATGTTAGATTTGCCATTATTTACATGCCTCCTTTAAAAGAATCTACTAATATCCGTGTCAGAATGTGATCCACCAAAGTTTTGTTTGCCGTTTGCAAGCTGCTGTGCTTTTACAAGAGCTGCTGCAAACTTTTCATAATCAAAACTTTCTGACTTCTGATCTGTCTTCTGATCTGACTTCTGATCTGTCTTCTGATCTGACTTCTGATCTTTCTTCTGATCTGACTTCTGATCTGTCTTCTGATCTGACTTCTGATCTGTAACATCAAGCTTGTCAATTTCTTCCTTACTGTAGCCTGCATTTACAAGCTTTAAAATTTCATCAATTTTCATACTTTAACCTTCTTTCTTTATTTGTTGACAGCTGTAAACAGAATCGAACTGTTACCTTGTGATTCAAAGTCACACGCGCTACCATCTACGCTATACAGCAATAAAAGGCAGTTTGTTCGTTGTCCCCAACATGCACACACTGGCTAGTGTTTGGATAGTGCAACCGCCTTTATTTATTATATACCATTTATATTATTGTTTGTCAATTACAACTTTACAAAATATCATACCATGATACGCAATCAAAAGATGCTAAAAAATCACACTGTGTTTCATAGTCTGAAAATGTTATGTCACCACTTATAAACATTGGTTTTAGATACTTTTTACTACTAGTTTGCCACCTCTCTAATGACGATGGTGAAGCATCAAAAACATCATCACAATGAGAGCGCATAGGTTTAGTCACGTAAAATTTAAAATCTGACTTATGCAACCAAACTGAAAACAGAGGTGTTTTCATGTCGTGCGTATACTCTTTTAAGTTTTGGTGCCGTATTCTATCATCTTCCAAATCCATAAACTCATTGTCTAATTCCATTTTTGCTCTACCTTTTGGAAGGTTTCTGTAAAAAGCGTTTTGTCTCTTTTTCTCTGATACCGGAGAGCTAAACGGAAGTATAAGTGTTGTCTCACACCTATCTACTTGTGTAATCTCTGTTCTTTCTTTTACTGCCTTGTAGCAATCTGGGATAAGCCTATAACCGATTAAAATGTTAGACATAATTGCGTTGGAATTCCCAAAAAACCAAGTTCTAATTTTTTCCGTTTCTGACTCAGGGCGGTTTCTGAAAAGCACTTCCATGATATTTTTATAAGCTTGAAATTCATTTTTTATAGGTCTGTCACCTTTTTGGGGGATAAACTCATCAAAAATTACATCATAAAAGCGTGTAAAATCTATACCAGTTTTGTTTTGGAAAGTAGACAGAGAAACACCTACTATAAAAGGTTTATCGTTTTGCAAGTCCTCGTCTGTCAGATATGCCTTGCCATAACCTTTTTTGTCGTTATATTTCAAACGAATATCTTTCCCAAACCAGTCTGGTTTTACAAAGTCTCCAATTGTTGAAAAACTATTTTCAAGTGCAACGTTTGTTCTACGCACATACAAAATTGGTGACTTACTTTCATTCCATATATCACATATTAAGTGAGACTTTCCAATACCTCTGCCGCCTATTATATCAATGTAACGTTGTCCAACGTCACAAATATATTGGTAATTCAAATAGCCGTTTTCTTTATATAAGTTCATATTATCACCCCTATAATTTAAAAGGGTGAGCTTGTGAGACTCACCCTTGAACAACTTGTATTTCTTCCCTCTGCCCCCCAACCATTATTTATACAAGCTCAAAATTCATGTAAGTTCTGCCTGCTTTACTTTGTGAGCGTGTCAGCTTAAACTGTAAATTGTATGTTTCCATAAAATGGAAAGCACTTTCTGCCGTCTTGATAACAGTTGGACTTGATGTTGCAATTGTTACTACTTCGCCTGTATCAAGATCAGTATTATAGAAAACTGCAACTTCTTTTCCGTCATCTGCCGTATAACGTACATAATCAGTAACGTTTATAACGCTGCCATCGGATAAATTCTTCATTAACAGGTGATTGTCATTTGCCATCTTAAACATTTCTTTCTTGTCAAACTCTCTTGATTGCATTTCAATTCTCATTTTTTCATTATCCTCTTTTCTTTTATTAGGGTATCTTTCCTTTACAAGTATATAATAACTTATTTACAAAAGTTTTGCAAATAAAACGTTATTTATTCGGCTATTTCATCAATTATAGTATAATTCTTTATTTGATCATCTGAAAGACCTATTTCATAGTCACGTGCTATCATACAACTATACCCAGTATATTCGGTTATCCCCTCTTTACCTTGATAATCAACAACTTTTGTTTTTGTGATAGTATCGTTGTCATTATACCAGATTTGAAAACCACCACTATTCTTAATTTTGAAGCCCTCTCTAAAGTTATCAAGGTTTTTAATCACTTCTACCCCCCTTGCTTTTTTAACTCCTGATATGGTACAGCCAAAATATGTGTTATCTTTTGTTTCTTTGTACGCATTAAAACAATACTTCTTTGCGCCTAGCGTTTTAAAATCTTTGTATTCAGGTTCATACTTGTTTTCTGACTTCACATCGCTTTCACAGTCAAAATAGCCAATATAATATTTTTTACCGTCAATGTCAACAAAAGTATTAGTTTTTTCGCATAGCTCATATATCCAATTATTTAATTCTGTCAGTTTGTCAAAATTAAAGTTAGTTGCTTTACAACTATCTGTATCACAATAAATATATGAGCTTTCTGCACATGCTAAAATTCTACGTAAATGTTTTCTTGCGTGTGCAGTTGTGTATACCCCCCAAACATAAGGCAATACGCTTTTCTCACTTTGCTCTGCAATAGATTTTTCATCAGGAATCGAAAAGCCGCTTGCATCAACTTTTTCTTTATATGCAATATCATTTTCATACATTGCATATGAAAATTCTTGCCATTCGTTTTCTAAATACAACATAATAGGGTGAATTGGATCGGTTGCCGCCATGCCATAAATGCCATTAAGCTTATTTTTTGCTTTCATCAAGTCGTACTCCGCTTCTTCTCTTTCTTTGCTATTTGGGGCGGTATGCTTTACAGCAATTTTAAGTTTGGTTTTTGCCGTGAAGTACTCCATGATTACACTTCTTACATCATCTGGTATATATCCATAACGTGCGGTATAGAGTGTATCTTCTATGATTTCAATACTGTCAAAATCATAGCATTCTTCAATTATAGAGAAATCTATATCTGTAACAGTTGTTTCAAGCTCTGATGCTTTCCATACTCTGCCATTGTCAGGGTCAACCCCTTGCAAGTTACGGCATTTACTTATTGATAGATACGGGTTATATTGATCTTCTTTAAGTCTTACGTTTGTAAGCTTTATTTGTGCAATCCATGCAAGATTTTTACTTTTTATATACTTTAAACATTTTGATGTTACAGGCATTTTTTCAAATGCTGTTACTGGAAATTGCATCAAAAGTAGCATAGCCGGATACATGCTCGAAGCATCGAAACTATAAACGTCATGATATATTTTCGCGCACTTTATCATATTTGCGTGAGTATCACCACCTCGAAAAGCTTCTTTCAAAAGTTTATATGTTTTGTCGTTTAAAGCTAGCTTTTTCTTTAGCAGTCGGGTGGTAGTGCCTTTTCGTATAGCTCTTTTCATATCTCGCCGCACATAAGAGGTACTTGTCAGCGGCACAGTTGCAATAGTATCTTTATCTTTTGTAAGCATGTAAGTTATTGCTTCCCATAAACCTAGAGTATCATTGATGATATATCCCCACTCGGTAGGATTGATATAGCTCTCATTATGCCTTATAAGTGAATAGTCCAAATCACCTTTTGCTTTTATATGAGTGCAACCCGCCATTTTTTTCGTGAAGTTATCGAGCGACATGTTAGTAAGCTTATAACTACACCTCAGCTCAATCCCACGTTTCTTTAATCGCCACACAAGCGGTTTACGTTTACCAGTTGCAAACACTTCGCTATAGTCGTTTAAATATCCAATCATAAAAGAAAATTCAAAAGGCAGATTGTGAACGTAAATAACAAAATAACGTGACTCGCTTGTTTTGTAGTAGGCTTGAATTTTATCAAGTAACGTTATAAAATCAGACCAATATCTACCTTCCACTTCTTCTCCGTCAATACAAGCAGACCAAACATACATAAATGCGTCAATTGGTTTTGTCACTTCTTCGCCTTGGTCATCTTTCTCAATTCGAGTCCTAGAAGTTGTTTCAATATCAAATGTTCCAAATTGATCAATATAATAAGGGCTTTCTTTCTTTTTGCCTAAAGGCTTGTGCAGAGAAAAGCCATGTGACGGCACATAGTCCGTCACTGACTTCACTTCTATATCATCATATTGATTTGTTCTATTTAAACATTGAACTATCATAATTATAACTCCTGTTTTATAGCTTTTGGTTTTGGCTTCGCTCTATTGCTCTTGTATAGTTTGTTTGCCGCTTTAAATTCTCGTGCTTTATCTTTCCATGATAGCGAACTATTTTGTATAATTGCAACTCTAAACTCTGCCTGATCTTTTAAGTTCGGATATAATTCCTCCGCTGTTTTAAAAAGTTCTTGCAAGCCCTCTCTGTTATTTGTATTTATTGACTCTGTTAACAGTGTAACAATTTGATCACTTGAAAGCTTTGCATATTTTTTATCTGCTAAATAATGCAAGGTATTGAAAAGCTTATCACGAACGCTTTTGCTAAGGTTAGATATATCAACCCCGTAACGTTCCTTGAATGTTGCAACACGCTTGTTTTCTACTTCAATACTGCCTCTTGCGGTTGAAGCTTTTGCTTCAAGATAGTGCAAAAGTTTGTTTTCGAGTGCTCTTAATTCACGGATTGAAAAATCTTTATAAACTGCTTTACCAGTTGACACATAAGAAGCGTTATAGGAAACGTGCTTGTTAAAGTAATCAACCGCGTCTTGATATCTGAAAAGTGCTGTTCTATCTTCTGTGATTCTGCCTTTTGATATTGCAGTTGTTAAAGTTTTGGCACGCTTGTTTGCAACGTTGGCAAGTTTGCCAACACGTGCGATATATTCTGACTTGCTTGAAGTGGACTCGATAGAATCATAGTGCCAACGTGTGAAATATTTTGCTTGAATTTCTGTCTGTTTCATAACTCGATACCTCTCTTTTCTAATCTTTCTTTAATCAAATCATATTTGTAGTTATGTGGTGTAATTTCTCTAAAAATCTTTGCTATTGCATCCACACTATAAGCATTCTGTCTAAGGACTAAAACAATATAGTCAACTGCTTCAAGTCCTTCTTTATATGAGCACTTCATGCCATCCGATGGCACTTTATACCATGTTGTCGTTTCGATATCAGCCGCCGCTTGCGAAAGCATTGCATGTTCCAACATTTCATAAGGTGTTAGCTTACTATTTATAATGCCGTCTTTAGGTCTTTTCATTTCTTTATATCTCCTTGAGTTTTTCTTTTATTGTATCATGTAATTGTTAACAAATAAAGTATAAATTATGAATAGAGTGTTAACAAATTATTGTTATAGTTGTGATAGAACAGTGATACGAACAAATGATCTATAAGCGAGTGAACGACTAAGGGACGGAGTCCCGAAGGAGTACCGATAGAATTGTCTGACAATTAAGAGGTAACTTTCCTTTTGTATTTACTTCTTAAAAGGTATCTC
>ERZ791902.1075-NODE-1075-length-14417-cov-54.247598_pt1 | contig 14417 bp, 26 predicted proteins | sample MGYA00510149_ERZ791902 | MGnify/ENA primary metagenome ERZ791902 (study PRJEB30046, sample SAMN00792060) | human gut metagenome | study: EMG produced TPA metagenomics assembly of the A metagenome-wide association study of gut microbiota in type 2...
TAGCTTGCGTTCGTGGCGCATAACTGTTTGACAATTTATCTGCCTAATTGGGGGGGCGGGTTTGTAACCCGCGGCAGCAGCATGCTTTGAATATCTACTTATAGTTGCTTAGCGCGAGAACATACATGCTGCTGCCGCGGGTTACAAACCCGCCCCCCCAATTAGGCAGATAAATTGCAGTTTATCATAATTTGAAACTTGACTCTTCGCTCTGCAATTTGTCAAAAATGAAATATTTTTAGCAAAAGGTTTGGTTAGTATAAAAAAAAGTAATACCTTTGCATCGCTTTTGAGATAAAACATTATCTCTAAATAGTACGGGGCGTAGCGCAGTCCGGTTAGCGCACCTGCTTTGGGAGCAGGGGGTCGTGGGTTCGAATCCCGTCGCCCCGACATAAGGAAAACCGCTGATTATCAAACGTTTAGGTTTGGTGATTGGCGGTTTCGTCGTTTTATTTTACTCGTTTATTTTACCGCATTTTGGCCTCATTTTGGCCGTTTTTGGCTTATTTTGTATCGTTTTTGTGAGCTATTTGTGAGCAGTTTGTGAGCTATTTGTGAGCAAAAAGGGTTAAAAATGTAGGTAATGGCATATAAATTAAAGTGGTATTTAGATTTAAGGCGTAAGGACGAACAAGGGAAAGGGCGGCTTTGTATCGTTATTTACAATCGTGGAACGTCGGCAATGCTGAGCACGGGGGTGATGTTGCGCGAGGGAGAGTTTGTGAACGGTAGGGTGGTGGGCGCGCCCATGGCGGCACAGCTGACGCAGTTGCTGCGACTGAAAATGGCAAAGGTGCAATTGACTGTTGAAGAGGTGGCGTGCTTTAATGATGTTCAAGCAATGAGGGCAAGCGAGATTAAGGCGGCTTTGCTCGATCGGCTGGAGTTGAATGGGAATGGGGGTGAGGCCGTTGGAGAGGAGAAACAGGAGGAAGCGCGTTTTTTGCCGTTTGCTGAAACGTTTGTGAGTCGGTGTAAGAAGGAAAGAACGGCGGGCGTGTATAAAATGACTTTACAGAAGTTGAGGAAGTTTTGTAAGTTGGAGGAGTTGTGCTTTAAAGATGTGACGGTGGGGTGGCTGAAGGATTTTGAGGTTTGGATGGCTGACACCTGCAGCACGAACACGCGGGGCATACACTTTCGCAATATTCGTGCCGTGTTTAATGCTGCAATAGATGAAGAGGTGATACCGGCCGAAATGTATCCTTTTAGGCGATTTAAGATAAAGAAGGAGGAAACGATGAAACGCTCGCTAAGGTTGGAGGATTTGAGGCGGTTGATGCGTTACCCTTGCGAAGAGTGGCAAAAGAGGTATGTCGACCTTTTTATGCTTTCGTTTTATCTGGCGGGCATTAATATGATTGACCTCATGGAGTTGCCTCCGCTGAATGAGAGTGGCGAGATTGAATACAGGCGGAGCAAAACGGGGGTTGTGTGTCGGCTGACGGTTCCACCTGAAGCGTTGGAGATTATTGAGCGTTATAAGGGGGTGAAACGTTTGCTTTATTTTGGCGAGCGTTTGAGTGGTGGCGTTGAGGCGTGGAAGGGTTTCCTTCGTAACGTGAATGACGGGCTGCAACGTGTTGGTCCGTCGTGTTATGTGTACGTAAAGCATAAGGGCAAATGGGCGAAAGAACGGGTGAAAGTGTATAGCGGTTTGTTTCCCGATCTTACCTCCTATTGGGCGCGCCACACGTGGGCAACGTTGGCCTCAGAACTTGACGTGCCTGATGCAGTGATAGATGCTGCTTTAGGTCACAAGTCGCCCTATCCAATGGCCGACATATATATAAGGCGAAACGCTAAGAAGGTAGATGAAGCCGTGAGGAGGGTGATTGATTATGTAAGGGGGTAAAGTTTTTTATATCTTTATGGCAAAAAATGTTTGGCTGTAAGTATAAAATTTATTACCTTTGTAATGCAAAACAGAAAGGAACGCGCATGAATAAATTGAAAGTAAGAGAAGTTATTCAGCTGCTGAAAAAGGAAGGCTGGGTAGAAATTAAGGCCAATCATGGCGATCACCGACAGTTCAAGCACCCCACGAAGAAGGGTAAAGTAACTGTAAGAGGTAAGATGAGTGAAACGCTTAACGATTTTCTTCTTCTAAGCATTTGGCGAAAAGCTGGTTGGAGAAAGTAAATTAAAAGGTATGGAAAGGGGTTGAACCTTTCCATAACCTTAGAATATATAAGACTTTTAAAAGTATGGAAAAGATAAAGGTAAAGGTGGATTGGAGTGATAAGAATTTTGCAGCGGTGACAGATGATGCTCGTTTGTGTGGCATGGTGTTAGTAACGGCTTCGACTTATGAAAAGTTAATGAGCGATTTGCGTGATGCTATTGTCGAACATGTTGAAGGCGTTGTGGCTGATGGTGATGACTTGCCAGAATGGTTGAAGTGTGGTGTGTATGAGTTTGAGGTGGATTTAGGTGCTGCCGCTTTGTTGCGTTGTTGTTTGCAGTACACAACTTTTGCGGCCGTTGCTCATGCTACTGGCATTAATCAAGCTTTGCTGACGCATTATGTAACGGGGCTTAAAGTGCCTCGTGACAAGCAGCGAGCGCGTATTGTTGAAGGTTTGCACCATATAGGTGAAGCTTTGTTAGCTTTAAAATGATTTAATCGCGTTAGGATACTTTTTTGTTTTGCATGCCTCCACGTGTGTGGGGGCTTTTTTTAGATGAGTTGCGCCCCGCTAACTGTTTTAAGTTGGCGGGGCGCTTTTTGTTTTATTGCTTATTGAGCAGAATGGAGATGAGTCTTTCTTTTTCGTCGATGATTTGTTTAAGTAGTTTTATTTGTTCTTGTAATGCTGCAGTGTCGGTGTTAGCATTTGTGGTGAGGTGGTGTGCCGTTGCGTTGCTGGCTATGGCTGCACCTCCGTTGGCGGCGTCGGCATCAGAACTTGACGTGCCTGATGCAGTGATAGATGCTGCTTTAGGTCACAAGTCGCCCTATCCAATGGCCGACATATATATAGGGCGAAACGCTAAGAAGGTAGATGAAGTCGTGAGGCGCGTGATTGATTATGTAAAAGGAGAAGAATAATGGTTTAATAATTTGTAGGTTATAGAATTATTACCTATATTTGCAATGTAAATAACGATTAGAAACGATGCCAACGATATTCTTTTATTTAGGTTTTAGATTTTTCTTTTATTCAAATGAGCATAAGCCGCCACACGTTCATGTTCGGTGTGCGAGTGGAAAGTGCAAATTCAGTCTTGAAGATGGCAGTCTTTTAGAGGATTCGACCATGAAACCGAAAGATTTAAAGAAAGCTTTAGAAATATTGAAGGAGAAGCGAGAAGAGTTTTTAAAGGAATGGTTAAACTTTCATGGTGAATGATTTATTGGTTCACCATGGACAAATAAAAAGTATTTTGATTTATGGAGGTTAGAAAGCTTTGGTTTACGAAAGATCGTATATATATAGAAACTGCTGAGGGTGAAAAGTTGTATCAGTCGTTGTACTTTTATCCTCGTTTGTTGCGTGCTACAGCTGAAGAGCGTGCTGATTGTGAACTTTGGGAGGACGGCATACATTGGGAGGCGATAGATGAGGATGTGAGCTTTGAGAGTTTTCGTTATCCTGAAACGAAGGAGCCAGCGCCCGGCATTCAATATGCTTTTTTGACAAATCCTGAGTTAAACGTTTCGGCCGTTGCTCGCAAGATGGGTATTAGGCAGAGTTTGTTGGCGAGTTATATAAAGGGCACGAAGGTGCCTTCTGAAGCTCGCAAGGCAGAGATATTGAATACAATTCATGAGATTGGCCGTACTTTGTGTAATGTACGGTTTTAGATAAGTAAAAGAGCCTCCACGTTTGTGGGGGCTTTTTTTGTCGGTTTCATCGTATATTTGGGTGGTGTTCGCATATTGCAAAGCACCCCACTAACGGCTTGCGTTAGTGGGGTGCTTTGTGTGTATTTACACGCGTTATTTAACATAACATCGATTCTTTACATTTGCAGTTTAAACAACATTTATTGCGTTCGGTAAACATTGTTTACGAGTGCGAAGATATAATAAATTGCAAACATAAACCAAACGTTTTTGCGTTTATTTAGGCATTTTGCGACATTTAGACCAATAAAAATGAATAATAAAGAAAAATTAGAACAGTTAGTGCTGCAATATGCGCATGGTAATCAAACGCTATTTGCCAGACTTTTAAACGTGCGTCAGAGCACAGTATCCACATGGAAGGCACGAGAGACCTTAGATTTTGTACGTATCAAGCAACGTTTCCCACAAGTTGATGGTAATTGGCTGCTTACAGGGGAGGGGGACATGCTTTTACCTGAGGACAATAGTACTTCGGTAAATGTTAGTGGAAACCATAACAACCTACAGGGAATGCTTGTGAATAGCCAAAGTATCGATAAAAGCGAGTCTTTTTTGACGTCGGATGCTGCCTCCGACGTGGTTTTTTTGCAGAAAGAAAACGAGTATCTAAAGAAACTTATAGAAGAAAAAGAAAGACTTATAAAGGTCCTTTTGGCGGGACATTAGTCCCCCAAAATGTAAAGAATCGATGTTATGTTTACAAGCAAAAGGGTATGAAAAAAGGATTAATAAGGCTTCCGAGTGTTACGGCAACGTTGCGCAAAATGGTGATGGGTGATAGTATCCGATTGGATTTTCAGAGCGTGTCTCCGCAAGGGCTGTATCAGGCGAAGAAGAGATTGAATGCTCAGACTGGCAAAGAAGAGTGGAAGAGTAGGGTAGTGACTGACGAACGTGGGCGGAAGTTTTACGAAGTGACTCGCAAGGTCGTGAGTGGTGATACGAAATAATACGAAAAAGTTATGACGACAGAGGAACCAAGTGTTGTCGACTCGGGCCGCTATGGCATGAGCGACGCGGCAAAGATTTTGGGCGTTGCGCGTTGCACTTTGCGGCGTTGGATATATGCCGGGCGCGTGAACGTAGGGTTCAGAAATCTGAACGGACGAATGTTTGTAACTGGTAAGGAATTAAAAAGAATTTGGAGCGAGCAGTTGTGATGCTGCAAGCGCAAGAGCAAGAAACAAAACGACAAAAGAGCCAAGCAGAAGCGCGAGCAGTGGTGATGCTGTGAGCGAAGCGTCAGGAGGCGGTCCTTGGGGTGTGTGCAGCGGCACATGTAGAACGGCTGAGGGCTGAATGCTGCAAGCGGTTGCGGTGTGCTGAATGGCGATGTTGATGAATGGCGAAAGAAACGAGAAAACAACAAAACGACAAAACAACAAACAAACTAAAAACGGAAAACGATATGAACATTTTAGATAAAGCGCTGAAGGTGGCGAAGTGTGCGGCCTGTGCAGCCGTTGTGCTGACGGGTTTTTATTACGCCAGCCGTATGGACTATGAGGACGCGGTGTTGAACGAAATGAAGAACAACGGCACTTACTACACGATGAGCGAGGAACACCCCGATTGGGACGAGAGCCACATGGTGGAGGTGTATGACGCTTTTAAGAAGCAACGCGAGGAGGAAACGCGCGCGATGCGTAAGCGTTACGACGGTCGTTGATATGTTAACTTTAAAAGGTTGGTAAGTATATGGATAAAGGAGACGTACATGAATACGTGGAAAGAATAAAGCGCAACAACAAGGATTTGCACCTTTTGCTAATCGACTTTAGGCTTTACATCGTCGGTGTTGAGAAGCGCTGCAATTTCCCTGACATGGTAAGGGACTACACCTACGAGCAAGCAGGAATGGACTATGCTCTCCATTGTGTTGCATCTATTTTGGCGGCTTACAAGGAGAGTGGCGACGAGACTGACGCGCTCATCTCCTTGATGACGTATTGCAGCCGCTGGTCGTGCGCATCGCCTTATAGTGACGACCGTTATGCCGATACGGAGCGTGCGAAGGGTGAGAACTCTGTCAAAATCAAGGTGGCGCGCTGGATAAGGGCCAAGGCGGGTGAATGAAAGGTGTGAAATGGTTTTACTCATAATTTTATAAGGTTCTAATTGTATGCCCCGTCACGCGCTGACCATGGGCTTCTAATTTCTTCATAGAATGAGTGGGACTATTCGGTTCGTGAGGAATAGAATAGTCAATATAACGCGATAGGTGGTTAATCGGATAGACCGCACTCGCTAATAGGCTGAGGCGCTGAGGCCGTTAGTCGGGTTCGACTCCCGACCGCGTTGCATTCGTGTGAATAAGGTAGTTAGATTATTAAGATTGTATTCCATTACGGTCCGTGAGGATAGTAATGGGAAAGACGAGGAGTATAGGCCGTTAATCGGATAGGCGGCAAAGAGAGGTATCGTCGTCTGCTGTTTTGGGTTATTGGGTATGCAGTGGATAAGCTTCGAAACAATCGCACATTAGTGGGTTCGACTCCCACACTCCTCACTCAACCATTTTATTAACGAAAAACGGAAAATTATGAACAGAAGATTTTGGGTAGAGGTACGCGTCAGTTATGACGGTGTGACCGAAAAAGGAGAGAAGGCCAACATGAAGGAGACGTGGTTAGTGCGTGCAGCCACTTTCGCTGAGGCTGAGTCGCGTGCTACTGAAAAAGTATGTGCTTATAATGGTGTCGAAGACGTAGGTGTTGAGGCTTGCGTGAAGCGCAACATAGCAGCCCTTTGGGTAAGTTCTCCAAATGGCGACAAGTTCTATAAGGTACGTTGTGGAGGCCTTCTCGTCAACGAGAAGACAGGCAAAGAGCGCATCGTTAAGCGTGATTACTTGGTTCTGTCTCCTAACATGCTTGATGTTTACGAGACATTCATCAAGTATATGAGCGACACTGAGTTTAGCGAGTATGAGGTGTTAGGCATCAATCTTACCCCTATCGTTGAGGTATTGAGCGACCATGAGTAAATAAGCCGTTTGTACACTATCAACCATTAAAGCACGACGCTGCGGTGTGAGTTGCTCCCCCATTGCTTACATATAGTGAGTGAGGTGTGAAGCTTGCAATGCGCAGTCCAAATAGAAGAAAGAGGATGACACAGGAGGGGGGAAGACGCTACGGCGCTTCCTATCCTTGCAATGCGAACTCGGGCGATGACACAGGAGGCCGCCCCACTCCTATAAGTGGTGGGGGGAATGCAACAGAGAGGGCCGCAGTGTTGTGCTACTTATTGACCTTATACGAAACCACACGAATTATGAGCCGACAGAAGAAGTCGGGCTTAGACTACTTCCCCTTTGAGGTAGACTTTTTTCAGGACATAAAGATACGCAAGTTAATTCGGCGTAACGGTGGTAAGGCTATCGCAGTATATGCTCTCCTGCTATGCTATATTTACAAGAGTGGGTATTTCATGACGTGGGATAAAGAGTTGCCCTTCATCATTTCGGAACAAACGGGGTATGGAGAGGTGTATATACAAGAAGTCTTAGAGAGCTGCCTTACGTTAGGGTTGTTAGATAGGCGTATGCTTGACGAGGAAGGTGTACTGACGAGTAGAGGTATTCAAGAACGATACAAAAAGATATGTGTAGATAGTAGGCGTGCAGCGTCGATAGAAGCGTACAACCTTTTAGACGGAAATTCGACTGAAACTGTCGAAAGTTCGACTAAAGACGCATCAATCTTCGGAAGAAAAGCCGATAAATGTACAAACTTGTGCAAGAAAGCACCATTTCTGCACAAAAGTGTGCAAGAAAGTACACAAAGTAAAGTAAAGGAAAGTAAAGAAAAAGACGATGTAGAAAAAGCGCCACCGTCGCCACCGACGACGGAAGACGTTGAAGCCTCGTTTACGGGATTGTTAGCATCGTTGCGGGCTGAGGCTTCATGGTGTGAGTTGGTGCGTATGCGTTACCACTTGGGCGACGATGAGCTACGCGAGTGGCTTGAAGCCTTTGCGCTCGACTGTCGCGTCAACGACAAGGCGCAGCACACCGACCTCACCGACCTCAAACGCCACTTTACTTCGTGGCTTCGCATTCAACAACAACAAAATCGCAACTGTCATGGCACGAAAAATAGCAATGCCAGCTCCCTTGCCCGACGCAAAGGAGTTGATGTCGCAGCTACTTCGGCAGCGGACTACAGCACACGCCTTTAGGCTTCCCCTGGCGGTCGCAGACGCTTACTGTCTGCTCTACTCTGCCTACGAGGTGGAGGTGGAGCGCAGAGGGCGCACGCTGCAAATGGACGAAGACACGACGCGCATCGTAGGCGAAGTGGCCCGCCACCTTACTGGGCCGCAACCCAATGGGTTGTTGTTCTGTGGCACAACGGGCAATGGTAAGACCACCTTGGCGTTGGCCCTGCAGAATGCCGTGGAATGGCTCAGGGCGCGGAGTATGTTGCCAACGGAGTTCATGCAGTACGACCTCGACACGGTACGCTTCGTTGAGGCTCGCCACGTGGCTGCCACCTACAAGACGACGAAAGCTCGCCTCATGAGCATTGGAGTGTTAGCCATTGACGATATAGGCACAGAACCTGCCGAGGTGATCGACTACGGCAATGTGATAGAACCGATCACCGAGCTACTTGAGGCGCGTTACGCTCGTGGCCTCTTCACCCTTGTCACTACCAACCTAACGGGGAAAGAGCTGCGGCAGAGGTATGGCGTGCGATTGGTTGACCGCATGAACGAAATGATGCACGTCGTTGTATTCAAAAACGGAAGTTTCAGGTAAAACAAAAAAGAACGAAAAGGATAAAGCACTATGGCACAACTCATCTACGTAGTGGTCTACTGGCGCTGCCGTCGCGAAACGCGGCTCCGCATCTGTGAGCGGTTTCGAATGCCGAGCGGTTACGTCAACATCAATGGCGAAACGCCCTGCATGGTATCGTCTGATGATTACGAACTGCTACGCGAGTGTGAGCGCAGAGGGTTTATTCGCTTGCGCGACAAGGAGACAAAAAACGCGCAACAATCATAACGAACATTACAACACGTACCGAATACTATGTACAACCCGAAGTACATTTACACAGAGGAGGGGAGGCGAGCGTACCGCCTTACCCCCGAAGGCGAACAAATGTTTAGGAGTCGCTTCCCCATTACGCCCGCTAAGGACATGGGCCACGAGTTGGGGTGTGGAATTGATATGGTGTATAAGTTGGCCAACTCCTATGAAGTGAAGAAAGACCCTACTTGCAAGCGCGAGACGTTGCGACACGCTATGCTCCACGCTCGCGCCTACTACGTGATAGATAAGAAGGCAAACCCCGAACTCTACAAGGAGCGTTACAAGGAGCGGGGGAGACGCCTCCACCGCCAACGACGCATGGACGAACTCCGCATCATGAGTGGCCAAGAGCCGCACCATAACTTCTACTTCGCCCCCGCGCATAGCAAGAAGACGCGGAAGATACGCCAAACGTTGTCTCTACTTGGTTACATTCCTTACACTCAGAGCCGCTCCATGCTCTGGTACTTCGCGCCAGAGACACGGCGCAACCTAAGCACTGAGCGCAGAGCAAAGGAGTATGGCTTTAAATTCTTGTGCTTTCGATGAAGCACTTTTACACAACAATCTATAACTCTTACACACTATGAAACAGAAAGAAGAACTCGTACCCCGTGAACAGATACCCGAAGCCACGCGCATTCTTACCAACGTGGCCTACCTCATGGGCGACGTGACGAGTACGCTTATGCTCAACGCTGAGACGCGTGTTGAGCGATTAGGCTTCGGCATGAAGCAAGGACTGAAGCAGCGCCTAAAGTATGCCCTCGAAGCTACTCACCGTGCGCGTCGCGCATGGGATAGCTTTGCACAGGAGCTTTACGGCATTGAGTGTGCCGATGATGCTTGCGAGTGTAGCGATTACTATGCCGATATAGTGTTGCTCATAGCCGACCGCACAGGCGACAACGATGAGTATCGCGACAAGGTACGCCGCGCACTGCTGCGCATGAAGAGCGACCGCCACATCTACGAACAACTTCAAAGCGTGATAAAATGACACCTGTTGAGAAGACGACGAAGGCCGACATCTTAAACTACCTACGTGAGACACAGACGATGCAATTCAACACACGTGCAAGCATCGTCGAGGTTAGCTTTAGCGGTAGGTGTGATTTTATTTACATTGAGTTAGACCCCTTTTTAGGGTGTAAAAGAACTTTCGCCCTATTCCTGGAGAGGCACAAGGCTTACAACGACCGAGTAATGGCTGACTTTAAAGATAAATGGCTGCACTATGAAGATGAATGGTTGAAGAACTATGGAGAAAACTACATTTAATCCATTCTTTGCGCGCCCCGAGGAAGCAGAGGCGGGCGCGCGCATCATTTGGCTCAGCCGTCGTCCTGACGGGCGGCTGCGCTACCCTCGCTGCGTGCGCGCTCACTTAGACAAGATACTAAGACTCTCGCCCAACGCACTAAGCCAGGAGGACATACAACAATTAAAATACTTACAATGAGAAGTAACTCACTATGGCTACAAAAGGAACAACATTGCTCGAAATGATTGCATTCAGAATTAAAGAGTACGAGACCACATTCACAAAGGATTATGCAGTACAAGGCCAAATTTTGTTAGGCTGGCTGACCATTAGGAAGTTCTCAGCGAGTAAGGCTTCCGAGAAGGAACTTTGGTGGGCAAAGGCTTGCGCTCAAAATCTTTTAGACGAATTGAATAAAGAACAATAAACGATGATACCCATGTTAAAAGACGTACTGACATTTCTTTTTTACGCCACGTCCGTATATGTCGTGCTATGGCTCACGTATAAGCTCGGCCGCTACCGAGCCGAAGAGGCAATGGCCGATGAAGTGGCGCGCCTTCGTCAATCGCGTTGGAAAGAAGGCTACACGATGGGCCGTGAGCGCGGCCACAAGGAAGGCTATCGTGACGGTTACGAGAAGGGCCGTGCCGATGGTTATGACGACGGCCGCCGCTATGAAGCGATCACGCATCATAATGAGGAGGAGATTAAACGACAATTGAAGTTGTAAAGGCACTTGATAATGACACAATTTATTTGTATCTTAGTACTGGTTTTGATGAGTAATTATGTGGCCTACGTGTTAGGCCGCGAGCGAGGACTGTGGCGCGGCTACTTTGAGGGCCGCGCTGAGGCCTATCGCGAGAGGGAACGATCAGAAGGCAAGACCAAACAAGAGAATTAAACATATACATATCACCACTCATTATCCAGTGACGCGACGACGAATTAACCTCAGCGTGCCGCCCGAGCTATATCGAGAGCTGGAGCGCATACGCAAGACTTATCGCTTTAGTACGACGTGCGAGATGTGCGTCGCACTTTTGCGTGTATATGCGCGTATGGTGGCTAAGGCTGAGGCTACTTCCACCACTGACGATGATGAGGACTACATCGCGGCCACCTTTGAACGCATGGCTACCTCTATGCGCACTCCTTCTAACACAACGCCCACTGTGCGCCACCACCGAAGGAGGATTGAATAATATTTCGTAAGACTATGGCTAAAGACAAAGACTACAAGCGAATGATACACACGCGCCACTGGTTGGAACTAAGGCGCATGGTGCTCACGGCTCACCCTCTGTGCCAACGTTGTGAGGCTGAGGGCCGCACGACGGCTGCCACTGAGGTACATCATGTGCGACCCGTCGAAGAGGGTACAACAGCGAGGGAGAAGGAGCGGCTCATGTTTGACGCACACAATCTCCGCGCCCTCTGCCACGACTGCCACGTACTGACGCACACAGAGTTGGGCCGCTCTGGCCGTAAGGCAAATGCCGAGCGCAAGGCGCGGCAGGCCGAAAGCGTTAACAAACGCTTCTTTGGCGACGAGTAGCCCACTCCGAAGTAGCCGAAAACGACCGAAAAACGACCGAAAACGAACAAAAAACGAATAAAAACGGAGTAAGAAACGTGGCCTTCTGCCCTATCCTCATCGCTCATCAGCGCCACACCAACAGGGGGGCGGTTTTTTTTAAGGGGGGTGGGGGTGCGTTAAACCCCGCCCAAACCCTTTTTTTTGCGCGAGCATTTTTTTCGATTTATGGAACTTTGGGCAATTCAACACCCTTAAACAATAATTAATAAATGTGCGAATGTGCAAATGTGCAAATGTGCGAATGATTGAATGATGTTTTAATTACTCAGTGTGCAAAGGCGACAATTTGCACATTTGCACATTCGCACATTTGCACATTGACCACGCATTTGCACATTTGCACATTAACACATTGATAATATGGCACGCACCACCAAACAATGGTATGCCCGCATCACCAAGGCACTCAAGAAGTCGGGTACTTATAACACCAGCCTCGAAATGCAGATACAATCGTTGGCAGGAGCTATGCGCACGCTCGAACTCGCCACTGATGAGATTGACCGCCTCGACACCACCGTCGTGTGGGAGGAGACACGCTACGGCCGTAAGATGATGCCGCACCCCGTGTTTAAAATTCAGCGCGACGCACAAGCCTCCGTCACGCGACAGATGAAGCAGTTACAACTCACCACTGAGGAGTTGACCACCGACCAGAGTTCCGACCCATTGATAGACCTAACCCAAAAGCTCATTAATGAACAGTAGTTTAATGTGCAAATGTGCGAATGTGCAAATGTGCAAATGGTCGCCTTTGCACGCTGAGTATTTAAAACATCATTCAATCATTTGCACATTTGCACATTTGCACATTTAAATTAATTTAGAATGACCGAAGAAGAAGCCCACCGCTACCGAGAGGAGAAGCAGCGCGTATCGCGTTCGCTCGCTGCTAAATCGTTGGAGTCGTACCACCTTGAGGCGGTCGACCCTCGGCTCTACGTGTACGTATCAATGGTACGCGACAGCCCCACCGAGCATAACCTTTGGGAGCAGTTGGCTGTTGAGCGTTTCCTGCGTATGGTGAGGCGTTATGGGCTTGACGCTCGCAAGGTGCGCCGCTTCTACCTCTTCTACGAGTCGCTCTACTTCCCTGGCAAGGAAGGCATGCAGCACTACAAGTTGACACCCGTGCAGTGCTTCCAGTTTGCGGCCGTATATGGCTTTTGGCAACGGGGGCGGCGCATCGTGCGTGAGGTGTGTCTGTTTGTACCCCGAAAGTTTTCGAAGACTACCTCAGGTGCTGCCTTCCCCCTTTACGATCTTTTCTTTGGCGATGCCAATGCTGAATGCTACTTTGGTGCCAACTCTTACGACCAAGCGAAGAAAGGCTTTAACGTCCTGCGCGGCTGCGTGCGCAGGCTCGACCCGCGCGGCTTACGCTATACGGTGAATGAAGACGTGATTAAGAGCCGACGCCAGGACCGCACGGCCTTTGCTCAGTGTCTGACAGGCAACAGCCGCACCAAGGACGGATTGAACGCATCGACCGTCTTAATCGACGAATACTCCCAAGCGCGCACCAATGAGCTACTCACCGTCCTCACTACCTCCATGGGTGTGCGACAGAACCCCCTCACGGTGATCATCACCACTGCGAGCGACGTGTTTGAAGGCCCATTCTACGCCAAGTTGCAAGGCTACAAACGTCTGCTACTGGGCGAGGTGGACGATGATAGCGTATTTGCCCACCTCTTCGAACCCGACGTTGACGACCCCGAGGACCAACCCTCGACGTGGCGCAAGGTCCACCCCCACATGGGCGTGACCGTTAGCCTCGAATTTTACGAAGCCGAATATCGTGCAGCACGTCGCGACGGTGCAGAGGCGATGTTGGCCTTTCGCACGAAGCTGCTCAACGTCTATGCCGAACAGCAGCAGCGCTCATGGATAACGGCCACCCTCGCCACCGACATCATGCGTCCCTTCACGCTCGACGCGATCAAGGGCCGCCCCGATGCAATGGTGGCTATCGACTTGAGCGAGAGTGACGACTTCTCGGCCGTGACGACTGGCTTCTACTCGCCCGAAGAGAAGTCGTTCACCTTCCATACGGCCTACTTCTTCCCCGACGAAGCTTTAGCGGGCCACCCCAACGAGCGCCTTTACCGCAAGTGGGCGGCCGAGGGCCACCTCACGCTGACGCAAGGCCCTGTCATCAATTACCGCACGATCGTCGACTACGTGTTGCGTGTCAACCGCTCCGTGCGCATACTCTCTATAGGTTACGACCCTTGGAAGAGCCAAGAACTTATCAACATGTTGGCCGCATCAGGCGCGCGTGACGTACTGCGCGGAGTGAAACAGACGTACGGCAACTTTACCGCCCCCGTCCAATCCTTTGAGCATGGCTGCAAGACGGGCCACATCTCCATCAATCCTAACCCAATTAACGCCTACTGCTTTGGCAATGCCATACTCGACACCGACAACCTCGGCAACTCTAAGCCCATTAAGCGCGCTCGCTATCAAAAGATTGACGGACTCATAACGATGCTCATGTGCTTGAGACTGTTTATAGATTATGAGCGGTAAGAAAAGCGTATTAATACCAAAGTTCGGATTTAGCAAGGGCGGGCTGAAAGCCCAATGTATCACATAGCCCAGGGCAAGCGAAGCGACACCCTGGGTATCGCGTGTTGGAGCAGTC
>ERZ791902.1077-NODE-1077-length-14415-cov-3.081476_pt1 | contig 14415 bp, 16 predicted proteins | sample MGYA00510149_ERZ791902 | MGnify/ENA primary metagenome ERZ791902 (study PRJEB30046, sample SAMN00792060) | human gut metagenome | study: EMG produced TPA metagenomics assembly of the A metagenome-wide association study of gut microbiota in type 2...
TTTTGCCCGTAACTATGAAGGTACTGAATAGTTACGATACTAGGAAGAGAAGGGAACAATATGGCAGGAAAATTATATTTGTGCGCGACCCCCATCGGTAATCTGGAGGATATCACTTTCCGGGTGCTGAACACATTAAAAGAAGTGGATCTGATCGCGGCAGAAGATACCAGACACAGCATTAAGCTGCTAAATCATTTTGGCATCAAGACCCCTATGACCAGCTACCATGAGTTTAACAAGGTAGACAAAGCCAGATACCTGGTGGAACAGTTAAAAGAAGGTGTGAATATTGCGGTAATCACCGATGCAGGAACTCCAGGCATCTCTGATCCGGGCGAGGAGCTGGTACGTCAGTGCTATGAGGCTGGAATCGAAGTTACTTCTCTTCCAGGCCCGGCGGCGTGTATTACGGCCTTAACGATGTCCGGCCTTGCTACCAGAAGATTCTGTTTTGAGGCATTTCTGCCGTCAGAGAAGAAGGAAAAACAGTGGATTCTGGATGAACTGAAAAATGAAAGCCGCACCATCATCATTTATGAAGCGCCACATCGTCTGGTGCGGACTCTGGAAGAATTAAAAGAGACACTGGGCAACCGCCGCCTGACCATCTGCCGGGAGTTGACGAAAAAGTATGAGGAAGCGTATCAGACTACGTTCGAGGAAGCACTGGCCCGCTATGAGGTGGAAGAACCAAAGGGCGAGTGCGTGCTGGTGATCGAGGGTAAGAGCATTGCCCAGAAGAAAGAAGAACTGGCAAAATCCTGGGAAGAGATGACTCTGGAAGAACACATGGAGATGTACGAGAGCCAGGGAATCGACCATAAAGAGGCTATGAGACGGGTGGCGAAGGACCGGGGAATCAGTAAGAGGGATGTGTATCAGCAGCTGTTGTGATAGAACTGAAATGGTATTTGTCGAGAAAAAGTTCTTGACAAATACCATTTCCTTTTATATTATTACTTTGATATTCAAACTATTTGAAACACAAAATGAAATGGTGACAAGAATGATAACAAAGATAATAGGAACTGGTTCCTGTGTTCCAGAGCGGATCGTGACGAATGACGATCTGGCTCAGATCGTGGAGACCAGTGATGAGTGGATCCAGAGCCGGACGGGAATCCGGGAGAGACGGATCTCAGAAGGAGCGGATACGGCGGAGCTGGCAGCGGGAGCAGCGAAAGCAGCTCTGGAAAATGCCGGAGTCAGCGCAAATGATGTGGATCTGATCCTGGTGGCAACTTCAACGCCGGATCATTGCTTTCCAAACGCAGCGTGTATGGTCCAGGCGGCTATTGGTGCGGAACGGGCGGTGGCCTATGACATCAGCGCGGCCTGTTCGGGATTCCTGTTTGCGGTGAACACGGCCTATGCATTTTTAGGTTCCGGGATTTACAGGACAGCGCTTGTGATCGGAGCGGATGCGTTGAGTAAGATCGTAGACTGGAGCGACCGGAGCACCTGTGTGCTGTTTGGTGACGGCGCAGGGGCGGCGGTGCTGAGAGCCGAGGAAGGTGAAAAATCTGGTATTTTCGCTATGAAGATGGGCTCTGACGGAAAAAAAGGTCCGGTTCTTTCCTGTGTATCACGGACGATTGGCAATTTTCTGACCAATACGGAGCCGCAGATCGGCTACATGACCATGGATGGCCAGGAAGTCTTTAAGTTTGCGGTGAAGAAGGTTCCGGAGACGATCAAAGAGCTTCTGGATGAGAACGGACTGGAGCCAAAGGATGTAAAACATTATGTTCTGCATCAGGCCAATTACCGGATCGCGGAGGCTATCGCCAAACGGTTAAAGGTGTCCATGGAGCAGATTCCTACCAATATGGAGCATTACGGCAATACATCCGGTGCTTCGATCCCGCTTCTGTTAGATGAGCTAAACCGGGCTGGAAAGATCCAGAAAGGTGATCTGCTGGTACTTGCCGGATTCGGCGCAGGACTGACCTGGGGCGCGACGCTTGTGAGATGGTAGGATGAGGGCAGAGTAAAAGGCAGCAAAGCAACAAAAATATAAATAAAAATTCAAGACAAAAAGGAGATTAAAACCATGTTAGAGAAAATGAAAGAGATCATCGCAGACCAGTTAAGTGTAGACGCAGACACCATCACAGAGGCTTCTAAATTTAAAGAGGATTTAGGTGCAGATTCCTTAGACTTATTTGAGTTAGTTATGGCATTAGAGGATGAGTATTCTGTTGAGATCCCGGCTGAGGACTTAGAGAAGCTGACCAGCGTTGGCGAGGTTATGGATTATTTAAAGGCAAAGGGTGTTGAATAAACAGCCGGCATTCCTGCGTGCAGGCACATAGGCGGTTTGTACACCAGGAAATATGTTTAGAGTAAAGAAATTCCATCAGCAGCGGAGGCAGATATGAAAACAAGAATTACAGAACTTTTAGGAATCCAGTATCCGATCATCCAGGGCGGTATGGCATGGGTGGCGGAGCATCATCTGGCGGCGGCCGTTTCCGCTGCTGGCGGCCTGGGACTGATCGGTGGGGCAAACGCTCCTGGCGAGGTAGTCCGGGAAGAGATCCGCAAGGCAAGAGAACTGACCGATAAACCGATCGGCGTCAATGTGATGCTGTTAAGCCCTCATGCAGACGATGTGGCCAGAGTGGTTGTCGAGGAAGGGATCAAGGTGGTCACCACAGGCGCAGGCAACCCGGAGAAATACATGGATATGTGGAAAGCAGCCGGCATTAAAGTAATCCCGGTTGTAGCTTCTGTGGCATTGGCAAAGCGTATGGAAAAATACGGCGCTGACGCGGTTGTTGCAGAGGGAATGGAGTCCGGCGGCCATATTGGCGAGCAGACTACCATGACCCTGGTTCCACAGGTGGTGGATGCAGTATCCATTCCGGTGATCGCAGCAGGTGGTATCGCAGACGGCAGAGGTATCGCAGCGGCATTTATGCTGGGTGCGGAGGCAGTTCAGATTGGAACCCGGTTTGTGGTTTCCAAAGAATCCATTGTACATGAGAACTACAAGCAGCGGATCATCAAAGCAAAGGATATTGATTCTACCGTAACGGGCAGAACCCACGGACATCCGGTACGCTGTCTGAGAAACCAGATGACCAGAGAGTACATCAAGTTAGAGCAGGAAGGAAAATCCTTCGAGGAATTGGAGTACCTGACATTAGGAACTTTAAGAAAAGCAGTTCAGGAGGGCGATGTGACCAATGGAACTGTTATGGCAGGACAGATCGCAGGAATGATCACCAAAGAGCAGACCTGTAAAGAAATGATCGATGAAATGATGGAACAGGCAGAAAAACTGCTTGGCAGATAGGAAATCAGCCTGACGTGTCCACCAGGTCAGACTATAGAAAGTGATAAGAGCAGGCGGGCACACAGTATAAGATAAGGAGCTTTACGATGAGCAAGATCGCATTTATTTTCCCAGGACAGGGAGCCCAGTATACGGGAATGGGCAGAGATTTTTACGAGCAGACAGAAACCGGAAGAAAGGTATTTGACCAGGCCAGCGAGCTTCTGGGATTTTCTATGCCGGAGCTGGTGTTTGAGCCAAATGACCGTCTGGACATCACCGAGTATACACAGGCAGCCATGGTAACCACCAGCATCGCCATGATGAAGGTATTTACCGAACGCACCGGAATCCGTCCGGATGTGGCGGCTGGTTTAAGCCTGGGAGAATACTGCGCATTGGCGGCGGCTGGCGTTATGTCGGACGCAGACGCAATCACCACCGTAAGGCAGAGAGGTATCCTCATGCAGCAGGCGGTTCCGGTGGGCATTGGCTCCATGGCCGCTGTGCTTGGCATGGAGGCATCTGCGATCGAGGAGGTCTTAGCCTCCATGGATGATGTGCAGATCGCTAATTATAATTGTCCGGGACAGATCGTGATCTCCGGCAAAAAAGAGGCAGTCGAAGCGGCTGCTGAGAGTTTAAAAGCGGCGGGAGCCAAACGGGTGATCCCACTGAAGGTCAGTGGACCATTCCATTCCCGTATGTTAACAGAAGCAGGAAAAAAACTGGGCCAGGTGCTTGAAAATGTATCCGTTTCCAAGCCACAGATCCCATATGTGGCCAATGTGACTGCCCAGTATGTAACCGATGCAGAATCCGTAAAACCACTGTTAGAGAAACAGGTTTCTTCCTCCGTCCGGTGGCAGCAGAGTGTGGAAATGATGATCGCCGATGGCGTGGATACTTTCATTGAGATCGGACCAGGCAAGACCTTAAGCGGATTTATGAAAAAGATCAACCGGAACGTAACCGTTCTTAATATAGAAAAAATGGAAGATGTGGAGGCGTGTGCAGAATGTTTACAGACAAAATAGCCATCGTAACCGGCGCAGGCCGTGGAATTGGAAAAGAGATCGCAAAGACCTTAGCGGCAAAAGGTGCATTGGTGATCGTCAACTATTGCGGTTCCGCAAAACGGGCCGAGGAGACAGTGCAGGAGATCGAAGCAGCAGGCGGAAAGGCAGAAGCCCTTCAGTGTGACATTTCCGACTTTACAAAGGCTGGGGAAATGATGGACTATGTGATCAAAACCTACGGTCGGGTAGACATTCTGGTGAACAACGCCGGAATCACCAGAGACGGTCTTCTGATGAAGATGTCCGAGGAAGATTTTGACGCAGTCTTAAACACCAACTTAAAAGGCGCGTTCAACTGCATGCGTCATGTGGCAAGACAGATGGTGAAACAGAGAGGCGGCCGGATCATCAACATTTCCTCCGTATCAGGTGTTATGGGAAATGCAGGACAGGTCAATTATTCCGCATCCAAAGCAGGAATCATCGGAATGACCAAATCCGCAGCCAGAGAGCTGGCAAGCCGCGGTATTACCGTTAACGCAGTGGCACCCGGTTTTGTTAATACAGAAATGACAGAGGTGTTATCAGACAGCGTGAAAGAGGCGGCAACCGCCCAGATCCCGTTAAAAACCTTTGGCGAGACCAAAGATATCGCTTACGCAGTGGCATTTTTAGCATCCGACGAGGCCCGATACATCACCGGACAGGTGCTGTGTGTAGATGGCGGAATGGCAATGTAGAGAGGACATGAACATGAAAAGAAGAGTCGTAGTAACCGGTTTAGGGGCAGTGACACCTATCGGAAATGATGTGGAGTCTTTCTGGAATGGTTTAAAGGAGAAAAAAGTAGGAATCGCTCCGATCACCGCATTTGATACAACGGAATATAAGGCAAAACTGGCAGCAGAAGTGAAGGATTTCGATCCGAAGGCATGCATGGATCCGAAAACAGCTAAGAGAATGGAGCGTTTCTCCCAGTTTGCCGTAGCAGCTTCCAAGGAGGCATTAGAGGACGCAGGTATTTCCATGGAACATGAAGATCCATACCGTGTCGGCGTGTGTGTCGGCTCTGGTATCGGAAGCCTTCAGGCAGTGGAGCGTGAGCATCAGAAATTACTGGAAAAAGGACCTGGAAGAGTGAATCCCCTTCTGGTTCCGATGATGATCAGCAATATGGCAGCAGGAAACGTAGCCATCCAGTTTGGGTTAAAGGGTAAATGCTTTAACGTAGTGACAGCCTGCGCTACCGGAACTCATTCGATTGGAGAGGCGTTCCGTTCCATCCAGTACGGCGAGGCAGAAGTGATGGTAGCTGGCGGTACTGAGGCAAGCGTGACACCGATTGGCGTTGCCGGATTTACTGCCCTGACTGCATTAAGCACCTCTCAGGACCCGTTACGGGCATCGATTCCATTTGATAAGGAAAGAGGCGGTTTCGTCATGGGCGAAGGCGCTGGCGTGGTGGTATTAGAGGAACTGGAGCACGCAAAGGCAAGAGGAGCCAAGATCTACGCGGAGTTAGTTGGCTACGGTGCCACCTGTGATGCCTTTCACATCACTTCTCCGGCAGAGGACGGAAGCGGTGCGGCAAAAGCCATGGAATACGCCATGGCGGATGGCGGCGTGAAACCAGAGCAGATTGATTACGTGAACGCCCACGGAACCGGAACCCATCACAATGATTTATTTGAGACAAAAGCGATCAAGCTGGCCCTGGGCGATCATGCCAGGGACGTTCATATCAACTCTACCAAGTCCATGATCGGACATCTCTTAGGCGCAGCAGGCGGCGTGGAATTCATTGTCTGTGTGAAATCTATTGAGGATGGTTTCGTTCACGCAACGGCTGGTCTGGAGGTAGCAGATGAAGAGTGCGATTTGGATTACACCAAAGGCGAGGGCATTTCTACCGATGTGAACTATGCCATCAGCAACTCCTTAGGCTTTGGCGGACACAACGCCAGCCTTCTGGTGAAGCGTTTCGAAGAGTAGGAGGAGGAAAATGGAAATTCAGGATATTTTAGCACTGGTGCAGGCGGTTGCGGACAATGGCCTGACGGAGCTGAAGGTAGATGATGGAAATGTCAAGCTGTCTTTGAAAAAGGAACATCCGGTGGTTAACGTGGTAGCCGGTAATACCGGAGCTGGATCTGCAGGAGCCGGAATGCAGGTGGCTGGCGTGCAGATGCCGGATTTTGGCAGTTTCGGCGCAGCAAGCGCTCTTGCAGCAGGTACAGTGGCAGCAGCACAGGAGACAGGCAACGCTGTGGCAAATACTGGCGCAGCAGCGAAAACGGCTCCGATCAATTCTGATAAAATCGTGGTTTCCCCGTTGGTAGGAACCTTTTACAGCTCCGCTTCCCCAGAAGCAGAGAGCTTTGTAAAAATTGGTGACACCGTGAAAAAGGGACAGGTTCTGGGCATTGTTGAGGCCATGAAGCTGATGAATGAAATTGAGAGCGAGTATGACGGAGTGGTGGAAGAAATCATGGTCGGCAATGAAGAGGTCGTTGAGTATGGCCAGCCGCTGTTCCGTATTCATTAAGGAGATATCATATGCTGGGAATTAAAGAAATTCAGGAGATCATTCCCCACAGACATCCATTTCTTCTGATCGACTGCATCGAAGAACTGGAGCCGGGAGTGAGAGCCGTAGGCTATAAATGTATCACTTACGATGAGCCGCAGTTCCGCGGCCATTTTCCACAGGAACCGGTCATGCCGGGCGTCCTGATGATCGAGGCGTTAGCTCAGGTTGGTGCGGTTGCCATCTTAAGTGTAGAGGAAAATAAGGGCAAGACCGCTTATTTTGGAGCCATTGATAAAGCAAAATTCAAACGGAAAGTGGTTCCTGGAGATAAATTAAAGCTGGAATGCGAGATCATTAAGCAGAAGGGACCGGTTGGCATAGGAAAAGCGGTTGCTACGGTTGACGGCAAGGTTGCTGTTTCTGCAGAATTAACATTTATGATCGGATAGGGGAAAACTATGTTTCGTAAGATATTGATTGCCAACCGGGGCGAGATCGCGGTGCGGATCATCCGGGCCTGCAGGGAAATGGGAATCCAGTCAGTCGCAGTCTATTCTGAGGCAGACCGGGACAGCCTTCATACCCTGCTTGCGGATGAAGCCATCTGCATCGGACCGGCTCCGTCTACCAAAAGTTATCTGAATATGGAACAGATCCTGGCGGCAACCGTTGCCATGGGTGCGGAAGCGATTCATCCGGGATTTGGATTTTTATCAGAAAATGCAAAATTCGCGGAATTATGTGCAAAATGCAATATTGCGTTTATCGGACCGTCCGCAGAGATCATCCACCGGATGGGCAACAAATCCGAGGCAAGAAAAACCATGATGGAGGCAGGAGTTCCGGTAGTCCCGGGAAGCAAAACTCCGGTCTATACGGTGGAAGAAGCCAGAAAAATGGCAGAGGAGATCGGTTATCCGGTGATGATCAAGGCATCCTCCGGCGGCGGTGGAAAGGGCATGCGGATCTCCAGAGGTCCGGAGGACTTTGACGCTAATTTCCAGAATGCCCAGATGGAGTCCATCAAAGGATTTTCCGATGATACGATGTACCTGGAGCGCTACGTGGAACGCCCACGGCACATCGAGTTCCAGATTCTGGCAGATAAATATGGCAATGTGGTGCATCTGGGAGAGCGTGACTGCTCCATCCAGCGCCGTCATCAGAAGGTGCTGGAGGAATCCCCCTGCGCTGCCATTTCCCCGGAGCTGCGTAAGAAAATGGGCGAGACTGCCATTCGCGCAGCCAAAGCGGTTGGTTATGAAAATGCGGGAACTATCGAGTTTTTGTTAGATAAAGATAAAAATTTCTATTTTATGGAAATGAACACCCGGATCCAGGTGGAGCACCCGGTTACGGAGATGGTGACAGGGCTGGATCTGATCAAAGAACAGATCAAGATCGCGGCTGGCGAGCGGCTGTCTATGACACAGGATGATATCCATCTCACCGGACACGCCATCGAATGCCGGATCAACGCCGAAAATCCGGCGAAGAATTTTATGCCGTGTCCTGGAAAGATCACCAATGTCCATGTGCCGGGCGGCAATGGAGTACGCATCGACACTCATATTTACAATGATTATCAGGTTCCGGCGAACTACGACTCCATGCTGCTGAAATTAATTGTTCACGGCGAAGACCGGGAGACTGCCATCGCCAAAATGCGGAGCGCTCTTGGCGAGCTGGTGATTGAGGGGATCGAGACCAATCTGGATTTCCAGTATGAGATCTTAAGCCACGAGGCTTATCAGAAGGGGGATACGGATACCCATTTTATTCCCACGTATTTCCCACAGTATTGTAAAGAATGAAAGAGAAAAACTCTAGTACACTCCAAGGCACTGGAAAGGAGGGCCATAGAACATGTTGAGAGATATGTTTAAGAAAACGTACACGCTGATTGATACAAAATACAAGAATCATTCAAAAAATGAACCGAATATTCCAGAGGGCCTTTGGAGAAAATGTAAAAAATGCGGACAACCGGTGTACGGCGAGGACGTGAAAAATAATAATTATATCTGCCCGAAGTGTAAGGCATATTTCCGGGTGCACGCCTACCGTCGGATCGATCTGGTGGCAGATCCAGGAACCTTTGAGGAGTGGAACGCCCAGATGGAGTTCTCCAACCCGTTAGGCTTCCCAGGCTACGAGGAAAAGGTACGGGCAGCTCAGGAGAAAACCAGGTTAAATGAGGCCATTGTCACCGGAAGCTGTAAGATCCAGGGGCAGAAATCTGCCATCGGTGTCTGTGATGCCCGATTTATGATGAGCAGCATGGGTCATGTAGTGGGTGAGAAGATCACACGGATGGTAGAGCGGGCAACCGAAGAAAAACTTCCGGTGATCATCTTTGCCTGCTCTGGCGGCGCCAGAATGCAGGAGGGGTGTATCTCCCTGATGCAGATGGCGAAGACCAGCGCGGCGCTGAAACGGCACCATGAGGCAGGACAGTTATTTGTCAGTGTCCTGACCGATCCGACTACCGGAGGCGTAACTGCCAGCTTTGCCATGTTAGGTGATGTGATTTTGGCCGAGCCGGGAGCGCTGATCGGATTTGCAGGACCGAGAGTGATCCAGCAGACCATCGGGCAGAAACTGCCGGAGGGCTTCCAGAGAGCAGAATTCTTATTAGAGCATGGATTTGTGGATAAAATTGTGCCTCGTGAAGAGATGAAAGAGGTGTTGGGCCAGATCCTGCGGGTGCATGGCGTGGGGAAAACTGCGGATGAGATTGTGGATAATTCAGATAAAATCCAGGATGTTGGTGGAGAGAGTCAGTCGGATGTCCAGAATTGTGCAGGCGTATCGGCTCACACAGCTGCGCAGCAGAAAACGGTATCCGGCGTCAAGACAGCCTGGGACCACGTCCTTCTCTCCAGAAAAGCTGACCGTCCTACCGCTCTTGACTATATCACCCGCCTGTTTCCGGATTTTATGGAGCTTCACGGAGACCGTTATTACGGCGATGATGGCGCTGTCATCGGTGGAATCGCTACATTCCATGGAATGCCGGTGACGGTGATCGGACAGCAGAAAGGCAAGACCACCAAGGAGAACTTAAAATACAACTTCGGTATGCCATCTCCAGAAGGTTACCGCAAGGCTCTTCGGCTGATGAAGCAGGCAGAGGCTTTTGGACGTCCGGTGATCTGTTTCGTGGACACTCCAGGGGCATTCTGCGGCATCGAGGCTGAGGAGCGTGGACAGGGCGAAGCCATTGCCAGAAATTTGTTTGAGATGGCGGATTTAAAGGTTCCAGTACTTTCCATCGTGATCGGAGAAGGTGGTTCCGGCGGCGCCCTGGCAGTTGCTGTGGCAAATCAGGTCTGGATGATGGAAAATGCGGTTTATTCTGTACTATCCCCAGAAGGCTTTGCCTCCATTCTCTGGAAAGACAGCAAAAAAGCGGCCCAGGCAGCGGAAGTAATGAAAATGACCGCTAAAGACCTGTTGGAGCTTCATGTAGTTGACCAGGTGATCCCGGAGCCGGTCCCGGCCTGTGCGGAGGAGATGGGACGGATCACGGAAGTATTAGACCAGAAAATTGGTGGATTCTTATCAGAAATGAGCGGATTGTCAGGAGAAGAACTGGCACAGCAGAGATACGAAAGATTCCGGGCGTTCTAGGAGGGAAATGATGGAAAAAATGAAACCATTAACAATCGGTGAGCTGGTGATCGAGAAACCAGTGATCCAGGGCGGCATGGGAGTTGGCATCAGCCTGTCCTCTCTGGCCGGAGCTGTGGCAAAAGCCGGAGGAGTTGGAATCATTTCCACGGCCCAGATCGGTTTCCGGGAGCCGGATTTTAAGGAAAACCCATTAAAAGCCAACTTAAGAGCCATTGGAAGTGAACTGAAAAAAGCCAGAGAGATTGCGCCCAAAGGTGTCATCGGCTTTAACATCATGGTAGCCACCAGAAACTACGAGGAATACGTCAAAACCGCAGTGAAAGCTGGCGCTGACATCATCATTTCCGGTGCGGGTCTTCCGGTTTCCCTTCCAGAGTATGTCCGAGAGGCAGAAGGTAAGGCGGGCGATCCGGCGGCGGGATTAAAGACCAAACTGGCGCCCATTGTTTCTTCTTTAAAATCCGTTTCTGTGATCTGTAAATTATGGGAGCGGAAATACCAGACAACTCCGGATCTGGTGGTGATCGAGGGGCCATTGGCAGGCGGCCATCTGGGATTTTCCAGAGAGCAGCTGGCAGAATTGGAGGCTGATACTACCGATACGGCTCATACCTTCCATAAAGAAGCTTATGAGGCGGAGATCCGTTCCATCATCGATTTTGTGAAAAAGTTAGGTGAAAAATATGGGAAAATGATCCCGGTTGTCGTTGCTGGCGGCATCTATACTCATGAGGACGTCCTTCGCCAGCAGGAATTAGGCGCAGACGGTGTCCAGGTGGCAACACGTTTTGTCACCACGGAGGAATGTGATGCGCCAGAGGCTTACAAGCAGGCGTACATTCAGGCAAAACAGGAAGATATCGTCATCACCAAGAGCCCGGTGGGAATGCCAGGCAGAGCCATCCGCAACGCATTCTTAAAACAGGTAGAAGCAGAGCGGAAGCCGCCAAAACACTGCTATCAGTGCCTGGAACGCTGTGACCGTGCCAAGATCCCGTATTGTATCACGGACGCTTTGGTTCAGGCTGCAGAGGGTCATTTAGACCAGGCGTTGTTATTCTGCGGAAGCAACGCATATCGGGCAGAACGGATCGAGACTGTGCAGGAAGTGATGGATGATCTGGTATTTGGGATATAATATAAGATTTACGAAGGGGGATTTCGCAGTAAGAGACGCGGGATTCCCCAGTTTCCGTTCATAAGAAATCTGGTGCCGCGTCCTATGGCAGTGAATGTTGTATACAGGATTCGTTTCCGCAAAACTCACAGGCATGAATTACCCTATCTTCTTCATATAGTGAAAAAAAGACCAGGGACAGACCAATATGCTAAATGGACTCTGGGCGTTCATGATGATCGCCGGAATCATATATGGGAGTTTTAATGGAAACATCCAGGCAGTAACCGAAGCTGCTTTCCAGTCTGCCGGAGAGGCCGTCAGCCTGTGCATCACCATGCTTGGGATCATGTCCTTCTGGACCGGGATCTTAAAAATTGGTGAGCGGGCTGGGGTGATCGAAGCATTGACCAGGAAAATGACGCCGTTGATCCATTTCTTATTTCCGGAGCTGCCGTGTGGCCATCCGGCAGTTGGCTCCATCTCTGCCAATCTCATTGCCAATGTACTGGGACTTGGCTGGGCGGCAACACCTGCGGGATTGAAGGCCATGGAAGATTTAAAAGAGCTGGAAGAAGAACGCCGCAGTGCAGATCCTATGTACGCCAGAAGCGTTCCAGAGGGCACTGCCAGCGGGGAAATGTGTACCTTTCTGATCATCAACATTTCTTCCCTTCAGCTGATCCCGGTGAATATGATCGCCTACCGCAGCCAGTATGGCAGCCGCATGCCCATGGCAATCGTAGGCCCAGCCCTTGTGATCACATTGGTGACAACTCTCGTGGCAGTGGTATTCTGCAGGGAAAGACAAAGTCTGGAATTAAGGAGACGGGAAGCTCAGAAATGGAGATGGCAGAATCGTGGAATGCAGAATCATGGAATGCAGAATCGTGGAATGCCTGGACAGGAATCATGGACCGATGGTAACGCAGGAGGTGGGCGGTTATGAGATTCCTCCTATATATTTCCCGTTTCATGATTCCTTTGGTTATTGTATACATGGTAACCTTCGGTGTCTTGATGAAACGACCAGTCTACGATGATTTCGCAGAGGGGGCCAAAGAAGGAGCCAGAACCGTTGTGGGTGTATTTCCTACGCTGGTTGGGCTGATGGTGGGAACCGGGATTCTGCGGGCATCGGGGTTACTGGAGTGGGTTGCTGGATTTCTTGCTCCCGTGGCGGAGAAAGCAGGAGTCCCGTCCCAGCTGATCCCGGTAGCGGTGGTAAAACTATTTTCTTCCAGCGCAGCAACCGGGCTGGCACTGGACATTTTCAAGGAATACGGGCCGGATTCCCAGATCGGATTGATGGTATCGCTATTGCTTTCCTGTACAGAAACTATTTTTTATACGATGAGTCTGTATTTTATGGCAGCAGAGGTCAAAAAAACCCGTTATACACTTCCCGGGGCGCTGATGGCGACAGTCTTCGGGATGTTCATGAGCATTTTAATGGTAAAAGCTGGCTTTTTGTAAGAAAACTCTAAGAATAGGTGGTTGCTATTGAAATTGAAATCATGTATAATCGTTAAGAAACTTTAAAGATCGTCAGACGAGAGGATGAGCAGTGGATACTTACAAGACGCTGAATGAAGTTTTGGTGAATTTGTTCCGGGATGTGATGGATATCGAGCAGAAAGCCATTATCACGGAGGAATTTCAGGATATCACCAACAATGATATGCATATTATAGAAGCGATCGGCATGAACGAGCCTAAAAACATGTCAACCATCGCCAGAGAAATTTCTGTAACAGTAGGAACTCTGACCATTGCCATGAACAGCCTTGTGAAAAAAGGATATGTTCTTCGGGAACGTGGCAAAGAGGACCGGAGAGTGGTTTATATTTCCCTGACGGAGCGGGGCAGGGCCGCTTATGTCCATCATGCACGGTTTCATAAGGCGATGATCGACAGCATATCCGATGAAATGACATCGGAGGAGATGGAGTTACTGATTAAAACCCTGACGAAATTAGATAAATGGTTTCGAAATTGGCAAGAGAACTAAAGAAGGAGACGAAAATTATGAAAAAATTAGCTGTATACGCTGCAGGAATGATGATGGCACTGTCTTTAGCCGCTTGTTCCCCAACAAAGGTTGAGCCAACGAAAGCTCAGACGGAGAATCAGGCAGGTGAGAAGAGCGGAGAGAATTTAAGCCCGGACGGTTTAACACCAGAAGAGGCAAGAGCATTGAATCAACCGGCAGTTGACCCTAAAACGGAAACCCCGGATCCAAACGCAGAGGTGATGGACAGTGTTTTAGTTTATATGTTAAATGACGAGGGAAACGGCTTAAAGACAGAGATGGAAGACGCAGAAACAGTTGATGCAGATACAGTTGCAGCACTTCTGGTAGAGAAATCCATTCTGGATGAAGGAACTACTGTGAATTCCTTTGATATTTCCGGTGGTGAGAAAGCAGGCCCAGGCGTAGACGCATCCGAAACTGGTTCCGGCGAGAGAGTCGGTACCCTGGATCTGTCCCAGTTAGACCCATATGCTTCTAAGGCTGTGTTATGTGCCATTGGCAACACCTTCTGTGAAAATTTTGAGTTAGACAGCTTAGAGATTCTGGTAAATGGTGAAGCTTACAGTGGTGAGAACTTAGAAGGAAACGTACTTACCTTTGAGGAAAAATACGAGACAGTTGAATAAGGATTAAATAGGATGAAAAAGGGCGTGCTGCTTGTGGGTGGCACGCCCTTTTTATATAAAAAATAAACCAGAAATGACATTCATAGCCGACCCAAATAGGTCGGCTATGTTTCGTTGTTAGGGCAGGGCCCTGTTCTCCATTGAGGAGTTTTTCGTTGATCCGAAAAAC
>ERZ791902.1090-NODE-1090-length-14201-cov-144.905980_pt1 | contig 14201 bp, 10 predicted proteins | sample MGYA00510149_ERZ791902 | MGnify/ENA primary metagenome ERZ791902 (study PRJEB30046, sample SAMN00792060) | human gut metagenome | study: EMG produced TPA metagenomics assembly of the A metagenome-wide association study of gut microbiota in type 2...
GTACTACTTGTCTGTTTATGTAAAATCTTTCAAAGAACTCTTTCTTTAGTTGCTTGAGATATTGTATTTCTCAAAAGCGAGTGCAAAAGTACGAACATTTTCCGAAACCACCAAATATTTCCAAGAAAAAGTTTGAAAATTAACACTATTTTAACACTTTTGCGATATTTATCGTATTTTTCCTGATATTTCACTTTATTATATACATGCAGGCAGTGCGCATGCGTGCGGGCGCACAGGCGTACTCGCATACTCAAATAATATAAGAAAAACAAAAATGAGAGAATTTGAAGAATAAAGGGCGTATCATAAATCATGCTTGATTTACAATACACCCTATAATTAGATATTAATATATCTTAGTTTTATTATTGTTTACTGTGCTTCAAGATAAAGAACACGTGAAGACCAATCAGTCTTCTTGCCCCAATCTACATTATTCTCTAATGGCATTTCCAAACCATGCTCCATTAAGAACTTGCCAGAGTAAGCCTTACCCTCATAAGCTAAAGGTGTATTATCAATAACATTAAGCTCACGTACCTTATACATCTTGTTAGCATCCAAACCTGCCATCTTTACGATAGGAAGATGAACATTATAGAAATTAGCAAGCTTCCACCAATAGAAAACAGCCTTATCCTTTGCCTCACTTACATACATAATAGATGACAATCCCTGGTTATCGTAAGGAGAAACCAAACGATAAAGGTCGCCAAACTGTACTATAGGACGAATCTCCTTATACTCAGCAATAGCTTTACGACAAAGCGCCTTTTCTTCTTTTGTCATATTCTTTGGCTGGATTTCCATTCCAAGACGTCCGCTCATAGCTACATCAATACGATACTTCAAAGAAGTAGTGCGGAATACGGTATGGTTTGGCACAGCAGAGATATGACTTGCCATAGCTATAGCAGGGAAGAAGAAGCTGGTACCATACTGCATATAAACACGCTGGAGCGCATCAGTATTATCACTTACCCAGAACTCATCGAAACCGCGAAGGAATCCCCAGTTTGCACGACCACCACCACTAGCACAACACTGTATAACAACATCCTTATATTTTGCACGAATGCGATCGATTACATTAGAAAATCCGCGATGATAAGCGATGTAGAGATGACTCTGGTCAGCAGCAGGAAGATACTGACTACCATGATTCATGATTGGCATATTAGCATCCCACTTGATGTAAGCGATGTCAGGGTACTTAGTAAGCAAATCATCTACTACATCAAATACGAAATCCTGCACTTTTGGATTACCGAGATCGAGTACCAGCTGAGTACCACCACGACCAACAACAGCATCACGCTTAGGAGCCTTGATAACCCAATCAGGATGTTTTTCGTAGAGTTCACTCTTGGTATTGGTCATTTCAGGCTCAATCCAAATACCAAACTTCACACCATTTTTCTTTGCATCGCGGAGCAAACCTTCAATACCATCAGGCAATTTTTCGGTATCTACAACCCAATCACCCAAAGCAGTATTGTCTCTCTTACGAGGATATTTTTTACCGAACCATCCATCATCCATAACGAACAACTCACCACCCATGCTATGAATGTCTGCCATCATCTGATCCATTCCCTTCTGGTTGATGTCGAAATAAACACCCTCCCAAGAATTCAAGAGAATATCTCGCTCCTTATCACCATGAGCAAGAACATACTTACGTCCCCACTTATGGAAATTACGACTAGCACCGCTCAAACCTTCATTAGAATAAGTAAATGCAAGAGCTGGAGTTTTGAAAGTTTCGCCCTTTTTAAGGTGATACTCAGAGTTTTGCTCATTGATACCAGCAAAGAAGTAGTGATACTCGGTATCATCGGTTACGGTTTTGAGTTTATAATTTCCTGTATACTCAAGCGCTGCACCGATTACCGCACCCGTATTTTCCTGTCCCCTACCATTCAGAGAGAACATAACCTCAGCATGGTCGGTATGAGAATTTCGAGTACCATCATTATTGCGGATAACGAACTCACCAGGCTGCAATTTTTCATGACTCAACTGAGCTTCAGCTGCCCATGTACCAGAAAGATGACTCATCCATACATCTCCACGACGGATAGGAAGCATAGCAGATGCAAATGTAGTAAGGGTAACAGTTCCCTTCTCACCGTTAGCAATCTCTGTCCATGTTTCAATCATATCAACATCATTGTATGAGCGATATTTCAAATCCACCTTAAGATTATATACAGGATCCTTGAGATGAATCGTAGTAACGGTAGTATTTCCTTCGTTCTTCACCTCACTACCAGTAGCAACGAGAGCAGTAGAAAGATTACCATCGCTATGACGCATAGCGAGTGCAGCTTCAGCTGGAGTATTCAGACCATATGCAGGATAAACATCCATACGACCATTAGAAGCCACCTTAAGATTAGCCAAATCCAGATTATTCAACTTGGTGCCGAAGTAAAGATACTGAGCAGGCTTACCATTCTCTACATCAAGAACGAGCGAGATACCTTTACTATTCACCGAAATCTGTTCAGCCATCGCAGGCATGGCAATGGTCATAAGCAAGAATGCAATTGATTTAAATTTCATCATATTTTTATATCTGTCGTTAGTTATTATCATTATTGAGTTTTCAAATGCAAAAATAAGAAAATAAACAGTAACCACCAACACTTTCTTGATTTATTTTCGGAATAAAGCACAAAAATGCAGACATCAGGCAAATAAAGCAAAACCTTTTACTTCAGATACAGACAATAACACCTTTCATATCATAACAATCCCTAAAAATAACTCTCAACTCGATTTTTCTTAGTATCTTTGCCACGCAAACAATATTTGTTCAACAATAATAAAAGATATTAAACAATATGAAACTCAAAATACACTTCAATCATAAAGAGGAACTTTGGAACTCCTGGTCGCATGCCGGTGGTATTCTCTTGGGTGTTGTCTTTGGAGCCATTTTCCTGTATTGGTGCTTTACGCAACATAACGGATGGGCCACAGCTGGTATTATTCTCTACCTGTTTGGAATGTTGATGTCGTACATCGCCTCAACTACCTACCATGCCATCTCTGCCTGGAGCAAATGGAAGGAGCGATTGCGCAAGTGGGATCATGCAGCCATCTATTGGCATATTGCCGGTTCTTACTCGCCTATCACTTTGATAGCGATGCGCGATCAGGGATATTGGGGATGGAGCCTTTTCATCTTTATCTGGACCTGCGCCATTGCCGGAACCGTCATGAGCTTCGCAAAACTCAAGGATCACAGCAACTTAGAAACGATTTGTTTTGTAGGAATGGGGTTATCCGTACTCGTGGCTTTCAAGCCATTGATAGATTCGGTTTCACCAACCACAGTTATCTGGATTATCGCAGAGGGCGTTTGTTACATTACGGGAGCCGTTTTCTACAGCATCAACAAGAAGCGATATATGCATTCGGTATTCCATTTCTTTGTTTTAGCAGGAAGCGTTTGCCACATTATCGCAGTTTGGGATATCCTCATGAAATACATCTAGTATTTTACGGAAATATTTCCCACCAAGAATCACTTCTATACATTAATTTTATATAGAGATACATAAATACCCGTTGGCTGAATAAAATTAATTATTTTGCCAACGGGTATACCTTATTATATATAGGAGATTTTTGGTTATTTATTCCTCCTTCTCCATTTTTCTGGTGAAAGCTATAGCTGATGATACCAATTACAGTTTCTTAATAACAGTCTCCAACTGCTCACCCAAGCCGATGGTATAACCCTGAGAGATATAAACCACACGGTTGAAGGTATCAGAAAGGATGAACATAGGAAGGAGGTTAGCATTCTGAAGCTTCATGTTAGCAACAATCTGCTTGCGGATAGCCCCATCCTTATCGAAACCAAAGATGATATTCTTTGGTAATCCAGGGAATTCAGAGATTCTAAATTTCTGAGCAGACGCCTCATCCTCGAACAGGAGAACGATAGGACGATTCCATTTCTCAAATACCTGAGCCACTTTGGCAATATCCTTCAAAGCATGATTAGTAGGTTCCTGACCAACACCAATCACTCCCGTAATGAAGTATCCACGACCAGTCTGACTGAGAAGGCTTACCTCCTGGGCATTAGCTGTAGCAGATGCAAAGGAGCCACCATTTTCCTCAGGGCTAGTCAACAACATGAATTTCGACTCAGAGTCGAAATTACCAATCACAGTAACCTCAGTAGAAGAAGTACGTAAGTGCATATCAATGACAGTTGTACCGCCCTTTTCAACATGGAACATCTGCATTTCTGCAAGCACGCCACCATTGGCAAGACGAGTACCGGTAACAAGCGAATAGTCGCCTTCATCCAATTCCACCCCATTTTTAAAGGTACCGCTCCAAGTGCATCCCTCCTCAGGATATTCTAAGAGAGAGGTAGAACCATCAGGATTAATGCGATGCAAGGTGAAGTGGCTATAATATTTAGGATCATCAATAGCACCATTATCAGCGTACTTCATGATAAGTTTACCTCTTGCTGCCACCTCCTGTTTAGCATTGTCGAAATCAACGTCAATCCATTCGCCTCCATTTGCATTCTTATACTGTGTTTTCTTAGTCACCTCATCCACCTGAGCCTCGATACCCAAACTTCTGGCAACATCCACAAAGAATACCTTGCGAGAACGAGCATCGGTAAGGCGAGCACGATATACACCGATAGGAGTTTGAGCTATCTGAAGCGCCTTCTTATCAGGATTGATGCGGATATTCTTCTTCACCCACTCAACCAAGAGACTTGGATTGTTCTTGAAAGCAACCTGCTTCTTGGCAAATTCCTTCTCAAAAAACTGCTTGAATGGAGTAATGATCATCTCGTTTTCTACACGTGGAGACAACTGGTCGCTCTTGGCATTGAAGTTATCTTCCAATATATCCATCTGCATATCTCTCAAATCCTTGGCGCTCAATGTACCGAGCAAGCCAATAGCACGATTCAGATTATCCTTATGATTAATCAGGAAAGAAAGGATAACGCGATGATTTCCGCTTGAACCTACCAGGAATTTCACCATCTTCTGAGTATTCTCCTCAGAACCAGAAACAAGACCATTATCCTTCAATGCCTGCAATGCACTTTCCTTGTTGTAAAAGGTAGCGAGATAAGCATGACGGACAGAATCTTCATAAGCAAAACGCTCTAAGTTTTTAGCTCTTGCCTCGGGAGAAACTTCAGGAATATTGGCTTTCTCTGGAGGAGGAACGATATCGAATGAATCTCTGAAGAATACCATCTTGGCAGAAGCTACCGCATTAGATTGCTGAGAAGCACTCATCTGCTTTCCAACCTCATAGGTCATTTTTACGGTTATTGCCTTGTCTTTCCCGAAAGAAGCCTTGGCAAAACCATATTTACCACCCTTGGAAGCCCAGATCATCATATCACCCTTGCCGGCAGAAAGGAATGTCTTGCCGTCTGCAGCTGTATATTTGGTAACTACTGTGTTAAACTCGGCGTAGTTATAAATCTTGAAATCTACTCTCGCTCCATCAACAGGATTGCCTGCTGCATCTACGATATTGAAATCGATGCGAGCAGAAGAACCATAGTTGTCGATGAGGTTGATTTCGGTATAGTTAGAGGTGCGGAGCATCACTTCCTCCGGACCATTATAATCACCGAAAGCCTTGGTGTGCATCAGCATGGCACGTGATGCAGGAGCATTAAACCATGCCAGATTCAATACTGCTTCCGGCTCACAGGCTCCCAGGAAGTACCAGGTACCATCTGCCCAAGCCTCTACCCAAGCGTGGTTATCATCAGTATGTGCCCAGCGAGGAGTATAAACCTGGCGTGCAGGAATACCAATCGCTCTCAGGGCAGCTACCGTAAAGGTACTCTGCTCACCGCAGCGGCCGTAAGCTGAACGGATGGTAGAAAGAGGAGCTGATGTACGGCCATCTGATGGCTGATAAGTAACTCGTTCATGACACCAGTGGTTTACCTCGAGGATGGCATCCTTCATGCTCATACCCTTCACACGCTCCTTCAATTCCTTGAAGAAAACCATACGGGAATTGTCCAGATTCTCATTGTTGATGCGAACAGGAAGTACGAAATGACGGAAAAGCAACTCAGGCACCTTGCTGCCCCAAGCCATCTGCTGACGTGCCTCGAAGCTAGAGCGAACGTTTTCCAGGAAGAAGCTGGTTGGATAGTCAGTAACATCAGCTAAAGGCATGTAAGCATAAAGAAACTGCAAAGCCTCTGCCTCATCGCTGGTAGCTTTCTGCTGCTTGAGCATCTTCTGGTCATAAAACTGCTTACCTACCAACTTGACCTTTTGTTGAAAGGCCGTTTCCATTTTCGTACGATAAGCTGCATCGGTAATGAAATGATCATTTGCCGCCATCATAGTCTGCCAAGAGGCCAAAAACATAACAGCGAACATTACTAAAAATTTTCTCATTGTTAGTTAGCTTTTTAATTCTGTTACTATATTCCAGTTAATATATTGATGTTTCGATTTAAACTTTCTGCAAAAATAATGTTTTTTTTCGAAATAATAGCTATCCCAAAAGAAAAAATGTTATCTTTGCAGAAAAATTCGAGAAATCGAGTAAAAAGAGAAAAGAATTAGAAAGAAATCAAGTAACTAAACTGAAAGAAGAATTTGAAACTATGAACAGAGACGATTTTAAGTTTGAAATATGCGCCAACAGCGTAGAAAGCTGTCTGGCTGCACAGGAAGGTGGAGCCAACCGTGTTGAACTATGTGCAGGCATACCTGAAGGTGGCACGACCCCATCGTATGGTGAGATAAAAATTGCCAGAAAATTACTCCATCAAACCAAGCTCCATGTCATCATCCGCCCTCGTGGTGGAGATTTTCTCTATACTCCTTTGGAGATTGAGCGTATGGAAGAAGACATTCGCCTTTGCCGGGAATTGGGTGTAGATGGTGTGGTTATCGGATGCCTTACAGAAGATGGAGAAGTGGACATGGAAGCGAATCGCCGACTCGTGGAACTGGCGAAAGGCGGTAATGAACAGAAACCGATGAGCGTTACCTTCCATCGTGCCTTCGACCGTGCCGCCAATCCTCAGAAGGCTTTGGAAGACATCATCTCTCTGGGTTGCGACCGCATTCTTACATCGGGTCAGCAGCCAAAGGCAGTAGAAGGCATAACGCTTCTTTCCGAACTTAAGAAGGCAGCAGCTGGTCGCATCATCCTCCTTGCCGGATGTGGCGTAAACGAGGATAACATCCGCACCATCTTTGATGCTACCGGTATCCACGAGTATCACTTCTCTGCAAGAGTCAACGTACCTAGCAAGATGAAGCAGCTCAATACCAATGTATATATGGGCACCGAGGGTGCTGATGAAAGTAACTCTCCTGTTACATCTGCAGAAAGAGTGAAGCAAACTATCGCCAACCTTTTGGGATAGGATTTTTCTATAACGAAAAAGATTTTTCCGATAATAAGAACGGATTTTTCCGATAACGCAAATCGCGTTTTCCCACAAAACAAAAAAGTGTCGCAATCTCCAATATTCCAGGAGATTATGACACTTTTCCAACATATTATTCACACATCTTTAGAGTGCGATTTCCACAACCTTATCCATCTCTGTAGGAACCTCACCGAGATTCAAGAGTACACCATCTTCGCATTTCTGAACCTTCACCGGCTTCTTGCTGGCAAAATCGAATGCCTTCTTCACCTTCTGCTTTCCAAGAGGCAGGAAGAGGCTCTTATCCTTCAAGTTCAGGATATGAACGAAGAGACGGTTGCCCTTCTGGGTAGTAACACCCCAATCATGAGGAGCCACGATACCGCCACGGGTACCATAGATAGTTTCTCCGTAAGTCTTCATCCACTCGCCCATCTCTGCCAGGCGCTCCAAGGCTACAGCAGGAAGCTCGCCATCTGGCTGAGGACCGATATTCATCAGCAGGTTGGCATTCTTTCCTGCCGCATTTACCAGGTAATGAACCAAAGTCTTGGTAGACTTATAATCCTGGTCGGTAATCTTGTAACCCCACATTCCGTTCATTGTCTCGCAGGTTTCGAGAGGCAGACGACTGATATCCTGACCAGACAATCCTGCCTTGTTCTCACCAGGAAGGTCACGCTCGAATGCCTGAACATCCTCACCCTCGAAAGGAGTAGAATGATGGTTATTCACAATCAGGCAACCTGGCTGCAGGCGATGGATGAGTTCATACTGCTCTGGCAACTGCCAGTCGAAGTTAGGATTCTGATCCTGATCCCACCATCCATCAAACCAGATACATCTCACCTTACCATAATTGGTAAGAAGCTCAGTAAGCTGGTTGTTCATAAACTGATAGTAGCTCTTCCAGTTTCCCTTCGGATTAGGACGGCCAGTACCTCTACCCGTTCTTCCCCATACAGCATCCTCACGATACCAGTCGATATGAGAGTAATAAAGGTGCAAAGCGATGCCCTGCTTGTGGCACTCATCCGCCAGCTCCTTCACGATGTCGCGCCGGAAAGGAGTAGCATCTACAATATTATAATCAGAATACTTGGTCTTGAACATAGAGAATCCCTCGTGATGGCGAGTGGTGAAGCAGATGTACTTGGCACCCGAAGCCTTGATGGCAGCCACCCATTTGGCAGCATCAAACTTAGAAGGATAGAAACCACCAGCCAACTTAGCATACTCCTTGTAATTCAGGTCCTTATTGGTCATTGTCCATTCGCCGGTAGCGAGCATACTGTACAATCCCCAATGCAGGAAGATACCGAACTTATCATCCTGGAACTGCTTGCGGGATTCCAGATTTTCCGCAGATGGTTGATAATGCTGAATCTTGTTTTCCTTGGCAGCATCATTCCCAACCATGGCATTAGCTGTTAGGCTAGAGCAACCCAAAGTAAGGATTGCAGCACATAATTGTGACTTAAAACTCATTTTAATTCCCATAATTAATGTTGTTGTTATAGTTAGTTATAATGGTGCAAATATACAACTTTTTTTTAAGAATAAGGATGATAATCAGAAAAAACTCTATTTTTTCTCTTCTTTTCTCAGCTTCCTCTTCTTTTCTTAGCTTTTCCCAGCTCTCTTTTATCCCTAAGATTAAAATATATGATATTTTTATAATATTTCCAAATTTATTTGGGAATTAGAGAAAGAAATCGTATCTTTGCAATGTCTATTAGAGGATTGGGCTGTAGCACTTATCTGATAGAGAATGAAAGAACAAGAATATTTACATAAAAAGAAGAAAGGAAAACATTATGAAGAAATATGTTTGTGACGTATGTGGTTGGGTTTATGATCCAGAAGTAGGTGATCCAGAGGGCGGCATCGCTCCAGGTACAGCATTCGAAGACATCCCGGAAGATTGGGTTTGCCCTCTTTGCGGAGTAGGCAAGGATGATTTCAGCCTCGTTGAGGAGTAACCCGAAGGAAACCTTTTGGAGGAAGAATCCGAAGAAACGCCTGACATTCAGGCTACACATTTATTAATATAGGAGGAACCATTATGACAAAAATTAGAGAAATCTACCGCTGCCAGGTTTGCGGCAACGTGGTAGAAGTAGTAAACCCAGGAGCCGTGCTCAGCTGCTGCGGACAGCCGATGAAGCTGATGAAGGAAAACACCAGCGATGGTGCCAAGGAGAAGCACGTGCCTGTGATTGAACCTATCGAGGGCGGCTATCGCGTAACAGTAGGAAGTGTGGAGCATCCGATGCTCCCAGAGCATTACATCCAGTGGATTGAGCTGCTCACCCCTACCGATGTGCTTCGCCATGAGTTGAAACCGGGCGAAAAGCCAGAGGCTATCTTCATGACAAATGCTGATGCCAAGGATGTTACGGCTCGCGAATACTGCAATCTCCACGGATTGTGGAAGGGGGTAATTGAAGGATAAAAACCATCATACCAACAAAAGGTCTCATATCGTTTTCCCTATGTAGGAAATATGATATGAGACCTTTTTAACTTTATTTACATCTCGTTTCTTGTCACATTCGCCAGGAAATATCTATCTTTGCCGACAAAACACTATAGATGATGAGAAGAATATGGAATAATCTTACATCAATACTCTTGCTGCCAGCATTATTCACCTGCATCTGTCTGATTTCCTGTTCACAAGATACAACAACAGAAAACCAGCGCTCCGCCTACTATTGGAGTACAACATGGCAGATGGACAGCAGCAAGATGAACTTCATCCAGAAACACCATATCAAGCGACTCTACGTTAGATTCTTTGATGTGGTAAGGGATGCAGATGGAGAAATCATGCCCAATGCTACCCTGCAATTTGAAACAACCGATGAGAATATGACAGCCGAAGAAAAGGAGAGTAAATCTCTGATGCCGAAAGGAATGGAGATTATCCCCGTTGTCTATATCGTAAACGACTGTTTTAAAGCAAATACCAAGACGAATCCTATCCGCAGCAACAAGTCGGGCAGGAAATCTTCAGATGAAACACCCCGACAACTCGCAGATAAGATTCTGAACCGCATCCTTCAGATGAACGAAGCCAATGACATCGAGAACGTGAAAGAGATTCAGATAGACTGCGACTGGACTGCTTCAACGAAAGATGCTTATTTTGAATTCCTCCATATTTTTAAGGAGAATGCCAAAGACAAGAAGATGCAACTTTCCGCAACCATCCGGTTACACCAGCTCTCGATGACTCCACCCCCTGTGGATAGAGGCATCCTGATGATGTATAATACGGGCGATGTAAAACAGCTAAGTTGCCAAAAACCGATACTCGACATGAAGGATGTGGCTCCTTACATCCAGCATCTGGGCAGTTATCCGTTACCGCTCTCTGCCGCTTATCCACTCTTCAGCTGGCGAGTCCTCTTCAGAGAAGGAAAATTCGTAGGCATCATGCATGCAGATGATGATTTCCCCGTATTGCCAAGCGACAGCATCGTGATAAGAAAACCCGAAATGAGCGACATCATGGAAGCCGTCAGAAGCATCAATCACCAGAATGAAGACATCAACAGCGAGGTCATCCTCTTCGACCTCAACACCGATAATATCAAACGATTTAAATCAGAAGATTATGAAAAGATTTTTAATCATAGGAGTGATGGCAACAACATTTAGCACCCACGCCAACGCCTGCGTTGCCGAATACTCGGATCACAACTATTATATGTTCAGCGTGTTCAACCGCGACCAGACTTCGCCGGCGTATCTCTACGACATCGCCAGCTACTGGCAGAAGTATGCCGGCAATACATCCTCCATCAACTTATCTTTCTACAGATGGAACAAGGAGGACATTAAGAAAATAGCCCAAAGCAAGAAGGATGCAGGAATGCTTTCTTACTTAAGAAATCTGAATGCCTACCTGGATGCCTGCGAGAAGTTGAATCCCAATGCCTGGAACTATGCCTCGAAGCAAGAACGACTGCAGATACAGCAATCGCTGACACGACTCAATAATGTCACCAAACTCTACAAGGGTACCAAACTCAAGAGCCAGTACGCCCTGCTCCGTATGCGTACCAACATGATGAAGGGATTCCACCAGCAGAACATCACCTATTGGAATGCCATTGCCTCCCGACTTCCGAAATCACCATGGCGAGAGGCGATGCGCAACATTTATGCCCGGGCTTTGTGGAAAACAGGGAAACACCAGCAGGCACTCGATATCTATGCCGAGCAGGGAGATATGGCCAGCATCAGGGTACTCGCCCGAAACTATCGCAATCTTGCGGGCATTCAGAGCACTTATCTCAAGAATCCGAATTCTGCAATGCTCACCTATCTGGTGCAGGATTTCGTGAACAACTGTCAGCAGACAATAGACAGTCGCTCCAAAGAACAGATAGATAAAGAGTGGATTGAGGAAATAGGCGCCAAGGTTATCTATCAGAAAGAAGCCCTCAACTTCATCACCTTTGCCAATAAGGTCATCGCCGAAGGCAAGAAGCAGAGTCCTTGCCTATGGCGCTCTGCCACCGCCATGCTCCATTATCTCTATGGATATCAGCAGGAAGCATGGAAGGAGATTAATGAAGCTATCGCCCTGGATGGAACACAGCGAATGAAGGATAATGCAAGAGCCATCCGACTCCTGGTTTCTACCCGAAATGCACAGGTGGATAGCGATTATCCGCAATATCTGGTCGGCGAATTCAAATGGCTCAACGAGATGGCGAAGGGAGGAAACCCAAGAAAAGATTCTTCCACCAATCCAGACAACCACTATGTAGAGGTGAAGGAGCGCGTGGCTTACCGCGCCCTGTACAACCGGTTCAAGACGATGGCAGACAAGGCGAAAAAGGAAAACCGGCAGGAAGCCAGCAGAGATTACGAAAGCATGGCCACGGCGATGTATGGCATGATGGATGCCTACATGCGAACCTTCTACAAGGAGCAACAGAATGAAGAATACATCAGCCGATACCTTTATTCTTCAGAATACGCCCTTCGTCTCGATTCGCTCTCTGCGCAGCAACTTGCTGATTACTATCGCTTCATCACCGCTCAACATCAGGATGCCTTTCAGCAATACGTCTGCCAGTCGCTCTATCGAAATGCCGATTTCTTCAAGGATATGATAGGCACCAAGTATCTTGCCGAAGGCAATTTTGGCGAAGCTGCCCGCTGGCAGAAGGATGTTTCATTGGATTTCATCAACAACCAGGCCATCAGTTTCTATGCCGAGAAGCGCAGTTATGCTGTGCCTTACTGGTTCAACCACCAGAAGGTGAATGACTCGGATATGTGGAGCATTCAGGGCAGTTATGCCCACCTGAAGGAGAACCCGAAGTGGAAATTCTGCCAGGAGATGAACCAGCTCATCAGCCAATACAATGTGGCTCGTGAAGGCGAAGTTAGAGAAAAACTTGCCTATGAGCTTGCCACCTGCTATTATCAGGCATCCTGCTATGGCGACTGCTGGTATCTTACCCATTATGGCAAGAGCGTAGCCGATAGTGCCTGCACAGGCGAAGCCGATTTCGCAGCCATCGCTCAGAAATATCTCAAGGTGAGCAAGCAAAGCAGCAATCTTACGCTTCGCTATCATTCGCTCTATGCTCTCTCATCCATCGGCATCGATCCATGGTTCAAAATTACATACGATGCAAACTGGAACGAGCAGAAGCTTCTCCAGCCACAATCCGCTCAATATCAGGCAATGATGGAATGGAGCCAGTTCAGCCATCAGCATCCGGAAATCGTGGATCAATACACCACCCGATGTGATGTATTAAAGCAATTCGAAAAAAATCTCTAATCTCTTACCATTTTCCCAAGTTGGGAAAATGGTAACTTTTTCACCGCACATCAGCCGTCCAACACTCGCACATCAGATGTTATGCATCCGCACATCAAGTGATGTGCAAGCGCACAACAGCTGATGTGCGGCCTTAGATACTATATCTTCCAACAATTTCTCCTATATCTTCCAGCAACTTCTATTATATACCTCAACGTTCTCCCCTATATTTTTCTGCATCCGGAAGCGTTTCACTGGTTTTTCCAACATCAATTTTCCCTTATCTATGATTTTTAGTTAATTTTCCACGATTTCTTCGTATCTTTCATTTATAATGTGTAACTTTGCACCGGAAATTTAAACGTTTAAAGATAAAATGGCATTAAAATGTGGTATTGTAGGCCTCCCAAACGTGGGTAAGTCTACACTGTTCAACTGTCTGTCTAGTGCAAAGGCACAGGCAGCTAACTTCCCTTTCTGTACTATCGAACCAAACTTGGGCGTCATCACCGTACCAGATGAGCGACTCAACAAGTTGGCAGAGATTGTTCACCCAGGACGCATCGTCCCAGCTACTTGCGAAATCGTGGATATCGCAGGTCTTGTAAAGGGTGCCAGCAAGGGCGAAGGTCTTGGTAATAAATTCTTGGGAAATATCCGTGAGTGCGATGCTATCATCCACGTAATCCGCTGCTTCGACGATGACAACATCGTTCGCGAGGGTGGCGCTAAGGTTGATCCTTTGGAGGATAAGAGCGTCATCGATACAGAGTTGCAGCTCAAGGACCTGGAAACTATCGAATCTCAGCTCACCAAGCAGAAGAAGACTGCTGCAGCAGGCAACAAGGATGCTAAGACGATGGTTACCGTTCTGGAGGCTTACAAGGCTGTTCTGGAGCAGGGAAAGAATGCTCGTGGCGTTACTTTCGAAACCAAGGAAGAGCAGAAGGTGGCTCACGACCTCTTCCTCCTCACTACCAA
>ERZ791902.1092-NODE-1092-length-14190-cov-12.318571_pt1 | contig 14190 bp, 15 predicted proteins | sample MGYA00510149_ERZ791902 | MGnify/ENA primary metagenome ERZ791902 (study PRJEB30046, sample SAMN00792060) | human gut metagenome | study: EMG produced TPA metagenomics assembly of the A metagenome-wide association study of gut microbiota in type 2...
CGCACTGGCTCTCCTGCGGGCAGACACGGCCGCAGACGGCGGGCAGGGAAGAGGAACGGTTGATGACCTGATAGGCGGCTTCGAAGTCACCCTCGGCCACATAGCCGATGAACTCGGGGATGTCGATGCCGACGGGGCAGCCGGTCTGGCAGGGCTTGTTCTTGCAGTGGATGCAGCGCTTGGCCTCGTTCACGGCCATCTCGGCGGTGTAGCCCAGAGCCACTTCCTCAAAATTCTTGTTGCGGACGTTGGGGTCCTGGGTGGGCATGGGACACTTTTTGGGGTCCATATTGAAAGCCATTTTACATTCCCTCCTGAGTCTTGAACAGATTGCAGGCCTTTTCCCGGGCCTTGGCCTCAAAGGGGCGGTACATGGTGCCGCGGGCCATGGCCTCGTCGAAATCCACGAGGTCGCCGTCGAAGTCGGGGCCGTCCACACAGGCGAACTTGGTCTCGCCGCCCACGGTCAGACGGCAGCCGCCGCACATACCGGTGCCGTCGATCATGATGGGGTTCATGGAGACGATGCTCTTGAGGCCGTGCTTCTGGCAGGTCTTGACCACAAACTTCATCATGATGAGCGGACCGATGGTGATGACCAGGTCGTACTGGTTGCCGGCAGCCACCAGCTCGTCGAGGGCGGCGGTGACGACGCCCTTGGTGCCGTAGCTGCCATCGTCGGTCATGACCCGCAGCTCGTCGCTGCAGGCCTTGAACTCGTCCTCGAGGATGAGCAGGTCCTTGCTGCGGAAGCCGACCACGCTGTGGACGACGCAGCCCTGCTCGTGGAGTTCACGGGCGATGGGCAGCGCAATGGCGCAGCCCACGCCGCCGCCGACGACGCAGACCTTCTTCAGGCCTTCCACCTCGGTGGCGCGGCCCAGCGGGCCGACGAAGTCGTGGACGCTCTGACCCACTTCGAGGCTGTTCAGCTCCATGGTGGTGCCGCCGACGATCTGGAAGATGATGTCCACAGTACCCTTCTCGCGGTCATAGCCTGCGACGGTGAGGGGGATGCGCTCGCTGTCTTCAAACGGGCGCACAATGATAAACTGGCCGGGCTTTGCCTTTTTGGCAATGAGCGGGGCTTCAATGACCATCTTTGTAACGGTGGGGTTCAGCGCCACCTTTTCCGTGATCTTGTACATTGCGTTTGCTCCTTATTCCTATATTCTCCCCTGCATGAAAACACGCCTGTTCCTCGGTGCAGCAGCCCGAAGCGGCAGGCGCGAAAGTTCAGCAACGATTTGACAATCTTAATTATAACGATATTAAGAAAGGAAAGCAATTAAATTTTCTTCGCGTCAGCTGCGGCAAACTTGAACGGCGGCGCAGCTTTGTACGCAGCAGGGGAACGGAAACGTCCCTTTTTTCAAAAAATGCAAATTTGCAGTTGACAAGAGGCGAAAGCTGCGGTATAATAATCGACGTCGCCGGGAACACCCGGCGCGCCACAATGGATATGCGGCCGTAGCTCATCTGGTAGAGCGCCACCTTGCCAAGGTGGAGGTAGCGAGTTCGAGCCTCGTCGGCCGCTCCATTATTGTGGAAGTTTAGCTCAGCTGGGAGAGCATCTGCCTTACAAGCAGAGGGTCAGCGGTTCGAGCCCGTTAACTTCCACCATGTGGCCCGGTAGCTCAGTTGGTTAGAGCACCAGCCTGTCACGCTGGGGGTCGTCGGTTCGAGCCCGATCCGGGTCGCTTCGTCGGAATGTCAGCGGCTTGTCGGGCAATCTTGCAAGCAAGATTGCAGTGACAAGCGCTGAAATTCCTCCTCTTCCCCACAAAACCTTGCGTTCGCAAATTTTTGCGGGGACCCCGATTCAAGAAACGGATTCGGGGGAGTGCAGGGATAAATGCACTTTCTATGCCTCTGTAGCTCAGTCGGTAGAGCAGGGGACTGAAAATCCCCGTGTCATTGGTTCGATTCCGATCGGAGGCACCACGTCGAAATGTCAGCCGCTTGTCGGGCAGTCTTGCGAAGCAAGACCGCTGTGACAAGCACTGAAATTTCTCCTCTTCCCCACAAAATCTTGCATTCGCAAGCTTTCGCGGGGGCCTCGTTTGAGATACGAACGGGAGGGTGCAAGGATAAATGCACCGAATATGCGGCCGTAGCTCATCTGGTAGAGCGCCACCTTGCCAAGGTGGAGGTAGCGAGTTCGAGCCTCGTCGGCCGCTCCAACATGAAGCCATCGTTTGTGCAGAAATGCACGACGATGGCTTTTTTCAACAGAAACTGCATCAAATGTTGACAACTCGATGCTCCGGGCCGTATACTGAGACTATCGTGCAGCAAACAGAGGCGGGCTGACCGCCTGCGGGAGTTCGGCCCGCGGGCGTTGGCTCGCCTCTGTGCTATAGGAAAGGGAGGGAAAACCAGTGATATTCGGCAAGTACATCAACCGCTATTACCTGCGCCACGCGCCCGCGCTGCTGCTGGGCATCCTTGCGCTGCTGATGGTGGACTATATCCAGCTGCTTGTGCCGCAGCTCTATCGTCTGGTCATCAACGGCGTCAACCTCGGACAGGTGGTGGTGAGGGGCGAGACGATGCCTTTTACGAAAGAGGTGCTGTTCCAGCACATCTGCCTGCCCATGATATGGATCGTGCTGTTCATGGTGGTGGGGCGCTTTTTGTGGCGCATCTGCTTCTTCGGCACCAGCATCCGGGTGCAGGCGGATCTGCGGGAGAAGATGTTCGACCACAGCCGCCGTCTGTCCCAGCAGTACTATCAGGTGAACAAGGTCGGCAACCTCATGAGCCTCTACACCAACGACCTCGACACCATCCAGGAGTGCTTCGGCGACGGCATCCTGATGTTCTTTGACGCATTGGTGCTGGGTCTGCTGGCCCTCTACCGGATGTGGTGCATGGACAGACGCATGACCATGCTGGCCCTCATCCCGGCTGCGTTCATGTTTGCCATCGGCACCGTGATGGGCAAGACCATGACCAAAACGTGGGAGAAGCGCCAGCAGGCGTTCTCGGACCTGTCCGACTTTGCGCAGGAGAACTTCTCCGGCATCGCGGTCATCAAGGCGTTTGTCAAGGAGCTCAAAGAGCTCATCGCTTTCCGCAAACTCAACAAAGACAACGAAGAGGTCAACGTGGAGTATACCCGCATCTCGGTATTGCTCGAAGTAATGGTGACGTTCTTCGTGGAGTCGGTCATCTGCGTCATCCTCGGCTACGGCGGCTATCTCGTCTACAAGGGCGATTTCAATGCGGGCCAGCTGGTGGAGTACATCGGCTATTTCGAGGCGATCGTCTGGCCCATCATGGCGATCTCAATGCTCATCGAAAAGACCTCCCGCGGCAAAGCCTCCCTCAACCGCATCACCGAGCTGCTGGACGCACCCATTGATGTGGCCGACCGCGCCGGTGTGCCGGACCTCGAAAACCCCAAGGGCGGCATTGAGTTCCGCGATTTGACCTTCCGCTACCCGGACGGCGAGTTCGATGTGCTGAAAAACATCTCCTTTACGATCCAGCCCGGCGAGAGCGTGGGCATCGTGGGCAAGACCGGCGCAGGCAAGACGGCGCTGGTCGATTTGCTCCTGCGCACTTATAACGTCCCCGACGGCACCCTTTTCGTGGACGGGAAGGACGTCAACGGCGTCTCCATCCACTCGGTGCGGCAGGCATGTGCCTATGTCCCGCAGGAGAACTTCCTCTTCTCGGATACCATCGCCCACAACATCGCCTTTGGCGTGGACGACGCCACCCCTGAGGACATTGAACGGGCAGCCAGCCTTGCTGACGTCCGGGATAACATTGTGGACTTCAAGGATGGCTATGAGACTGTTCTGGGCGAGCGCGGCGTCACCGTCTCGGGCGGTCAGAAGCAGCGCATCTCCATCGCCCGCGCCCTGCTGAAAGATGCGCCCATCCTGATCCTCGACGACTCGGTTTCGGCGGTGGATACCAGGACGGAAAAAATCATCCTCGATAACCTGAAAAAGAGCCGTGCAGGCAAGACCACTCTGCTCATCGCGCACCGCATCTCGACGGTGGAGGGACTGGACAAGATCATCTTCCTCGAGGACGGCAGAGTGGAGGCCGTCGGCCCCCACGACCAGCTCTATGCATCCTGCCCGGAGTACCACAAGATGGTCGATTTGCAGAAGCTTGAAGACGAAGTGGGAGGTGGCAACGCATGATGAGTCTGAATCCGCTTCTTCTCGTGGGCGGCGTCATCGGCACCGTGTCGGTGCTGCTGCTCATCGCCTACGCCTGCGTCAAAGACAAGAAAACGGCTATGGGCTTCGAGCGCAGCATGGCCGACGGCGAGATCCTGCGCCGCCTCTTCGGCTACGCCAAACCCTACCTCAGGCAGTTCGTCGTCGTGGGCTTCCTCGTCCTCTTCTCCATCTCCTACGACATCGCGTCGCCCCTCATCGTGGGCTACATCGAAGAGCTTGTGGTGGGCGATTTCGAACTGAAAAGCCTCTACGTCAGCGTGGCCGTGTACGCGGGTGTGCTGGTCTTCTCGATGGCCAGCACCTATTTGCAGGCCGTCATTCTGCAGCGTGTGGGCCAGCGCATCATCTCCGATTTGCGTGAAGACCTTTTCACCCACATTGAAAGCCTCTCCCACGGCCAGCTGAACGACATCCCGGTGGGCAAGCTCGTCACCCGCGTGACCAACGACACCAACGCCATCTCGATGATGTTCACGAACCTCTTCGTCAACCTCACCAAGAACGCCTTCGTCATTTTGGGCATTCTGGTGGCGATGCTCTTCCTGAACTACGAGCTGACCCTGATGGTGCTCTGCTTCGTACCCTTCATCCTCCTGTTCACGGTCATCTTCCGCAAGTTCTCTCGCCGCGCTTACCGCAAGGTCAAGGACGCGACCACCGACATCAACACCTACCTCTCCGAGAATCTCTCCGGCATCAAGGTCACCCAGATCTTTGGCCGTGAGGACGAGAAGATGGAGGAGTTCCGCCAGAAGAGCCAGACCCTCGCCAAGGCCACGCAGGAGCAGATCTTCGTCTTCGGCGTCTTCCGTCCGCTGGTGTATATGCTGTATATCAGCTCGATTTTGTGCCTGTTCTATCTCGGCGGCATGGGCCATCTGAACCATGTCACCTTCCTCGGGCAGACCATTTCCAGCGGCACCATCGTCACCTTTTATATGTATATCTCCAAGTTCTTTACCCCCATCCAGAACCTCGCCGAGCAGTTCAACTGGCTGCAGTCGGCGCTGGCGTCGTCGGAGAAGGTCTTCTCCATCATGGACATCCAGCCCCAGATGGTGGACGCCCCCGATGCCGTTGAGCTGGACGAAGTGAAGGGCGACATCGAGTTCCGGGACGTCTGGTTCAGCTACATCCCTGGCGAGTGGGTGCTGCAGGGCGTTTCCTTCCATGTGGAGCCCCGCCAGACCGTGGCCTTCGTCGGCTCCACCGGCTCGGGCAAGAGCACCATCCTCTCCCTCATCTGCCGCAACTACGAGTTCCAGAAAGGCGAGATTTTGATCGACGGCATCGACATCCGCAAAATCAGGATCTCCTCCCTCCGCCGCCACTTCGGCCAGATGCTGCAGGACGTTTTCCTCTTCTCGGGTACCATCCGCAGCAACATCGTCCTCCGGGAGGAGAACATTCCGGACGAAGAGATCATGAAGGTCTGCCGGTATGTCAATGCCGACCACTTCATCAACAAACTCGAGCACGGCCTCGACGAAGAAGTCCGGGAGCGCGGCAATAACTTCTCAGCGGGCCAGCGCCAGCTGCTCAGCTTTGCCCGCACCATCCTGCATAAGCCCAGCGTCATGATCCTGGACGAGGCCACCGCCAACATCGACACTGAGACGGAGCTTCTGATTCAGGATTCGCTGGAAAAGATGCGCAGCGTCGGCACTATGCTCATCGTGGCACACCGCCTCTCCACCATCCAGCACGCAGATAACATCATCGTGCTGTCCCACGGCAAGATCTTGGAGCAGGGGACTCACCAGCAGCTTCTCGCCGCACATGGCCGGTATTATCAGCTGTACACGCTGCAATACCACAAAGAACAGATGGATAAACAGTAAAGCAAAAGCAGGTGCATCCAGCGGATGCGCCTGCTTTTTTGGATAGGCTCAATATTGATACGGCACGATGTCCGGCTGATCGGGGCGGTGCTCGCCGATGATTTTTTCCATCCAGATCATGTCGTACCAGCGCCCGAACTTATAGCCGCAGTTGTGGAAGGTACCGGCCAGCGTGAAGCCCAGATGTTCGTGGAACTGGGCGCTGTTTTTGGTGAGGTATTCGTCCTCCGCCTGCGGGTAGCCGATGCAGGCGTAGAGGTTGAGGACACCCATGGCCTTGAGCCGGTCGGCCAGCGCCTCATAGAGGACGCGGCCCAGTCCGCCGTGCCTGGCGTCGTGGTCGAGGTAGATGGTCAGCTCTGCGGCCCAGTCGTAGGCGGCACGTCCCACAAAGGCGTGGGCATAGGCGTAGCCCTCGATGCGGCCATCCTGCTCAATGACGAGGTAGGGATATTTTTTCATGATGTCCCGCATCCGGCCCTCGAACTCGGCAAGCGACGGCACATCGTACTCGAAAGTGATGACCGTGTGCTCGACGTAGTAGGCGTAGATTTCCAGAATGCGGGGCGCGTCGGCCAATGTGGCGTTGCGGATGGTAATATCGGACATGGTTTTTACTCCTCAGAACATCGTAATGATGAGCGCACACAGCGGCAGGAACAGGATGCTGAGCAGGGTGGTCAGCACGACGCTGCCGGCGGCAAACTGCTCATCGTGGTGGAACTGGACGGCGAACACCGAGGTGATGGACGCGGCGGGGCAGCATTCCAGCAGCAGGATGACCTGCGTGACCATGCCGTAGCGGAAGAGCCCCAGCGCGGCGAAAGCTGCGATGGTCAGCACCGGAATGAAAAGCATCCGGACTACGGTGAGCTTCCAGATATGCTTGTCGGTGAGGGTGCGGTGCAGGTCGCCCGAGGCGATGAGCATACCGGTGATGAGCATGGAGAGGGGAGTGTTCATGTCGCCCAGAAGCTCCATGGGCTGGACGATGAGGTCGGGCAGCGGGATCTGGAGCAGGTAGAGGACGAGACCCACGACGATGGCGTAGATGGCCGGGCAGTGCAGCAGGCTCTGGGCGACCTTTTTGGGGTCGGAGCTGCCGCTGACCATGCTGTAGCCCACCGTCCAGAGCAGGAGATTGAACATGGTAAAGAAGGCGCTGGCATAAAGCAGGCCCTCGGAGCCGAAGAGCGCCGAAATGAGGGGCAGGCCCATGTAGCCCGCATTGGAGAAGACACAGGCGAACCGGAAGATGGGCGTCCGGCTGTCCCTGCTGCGGGCCGTGAACAGCAGAGTGATGACGAGGCCCAGCAGGATGGACAGGGTGCTCAGGGCGAACGCGGCCATGAGGTTGTGCAGAATTTCTGCGCTGAACTCCATGCGGTAGGAGTTGATGATCATGGCCGGGACGACGAGGTTGACCAGCAGGTTCGAGAGAGTCTGCTTGCCCTCGGGGCGGAGCAGGCCGGTCTTGGCACCAAGAGCACCCAGCCCTATGAGGATGAACAGTTCCGCCACCTGCTGGGCGGTGATGACAGCAAGGTCCATAATAAGCTCCCCTCCTTACAGGATGACGTTCTTGATGAGCAGCGAAACACTGCCGTCCTCGGCGTGGAGAAATTCCACCGCAGAATCCTCAGAGAGGATCTCGGTAGGGATCTTTACCTCGATGCCGCTGGCGGTGTGGATGCTGCGGCTCTCCATCCGGCGGATGCGGGCGGGGGAGACAGTGACGGGCTGCTGGGCCTGCGCCGGCTCGAGGACGTCGCTTTTCTCCACATAGTCGTCGAAGGGGACAGCCGCCAGCGGGTATTCCTCAGCCAACTGCCGGCGCACCTGCTCGACCGTCACCTTGTTGTCGTTGTCAGCGGCCTGATTGGCAATGAGCATGGCCACCTGTGCCTCCACATGGGGCTCGTCCTGATAGTTCTCCTGCACGGCCTGGACGGCAGCGTCCTGAATGGCCTGCAGCTTTTTCTTTTCCGGCTCGGCGGTGGTGTACTGGAAAACGACGGTGGAGAGGTAAAACTCCTTGTGGCCGTCGATGTCGAATTTTTTCTCCAGCAGCTTCATGGAGTAGTCGGTCAGGTCCACCAGCGCGCCTTCCTCCACCTTGCCGCTCTGGGTGGGCAGGCAGGCCCGCTGCTGGATGATGGAGTTGACCGGCGCACCGTCTACGCTCTCGGTGTAGTGGGTGTAGCCGTTTTTATAGTTGAGCTTGAGGATGCCCAGCCACGGCTGGCCGTCCCGGGTGAAGTCCACCACAGCGAGGTCGGCCCCCGGAATGGTGGTATGAGCGTGCATATAGTCGAACAGGACGCCCGCAATGCGGCAGGACAGGTCGATAAAGTCCTTGTTCTGTTCCAGCTCGTACCGGAACGCCGAGTCCGGCAGGGGGCGGCACTGGCGGATGTCGTCGCTGGCAAGCAGCTTTTCGATGTGGTATTGCAGATAGGCCGTCTTTTCGGCTGTCATCTCCATGCAGCTGCCGCTGAGCACGGGGGCGTCCAGCGTGGTATCCAGAACGTGGAGAATGGCCTGATGTACGATGATCTCCATATATGAACCTCTTTTTTGTATACAAGAAATCTCAAATCACCTGTCAGTATAACACAACCCGGCCCAAAAGGCGAGAATGACTTGAAGCTCTGTGGCAGAAATGCTATACTTGGCCCAGAAACACCTATTATACAGGGCAAAAGAAGGGAGACTTCCGGTATGGAATTTCGGGAAAAGCCGATGCAGAACCTCATCCGCATCAAGGAGAAGGAGATCTGCAAGAATGTGCAGGCGCTTTTGCTGGACGGCGAAAGCATCGTGGGCGCATACAAGACGGTGCGCGATCAGGCCGTTTTTACGAGCCACCGCATTTTCATGGTGGATATGCAGGGCGTTACCGGCACCCGGCAGGAGATCTTCGTCCTGCCCTACCGGAAGATCGTCCACTTCGGCATCCAGACGGCAGGCTTCGGCGACCCATTGCAGACTTCGGAACTGACGGTCTGCTACGCCGACGAGCACGAGATGAAGTTCGGCTTCATCGGGCAGGAAGAGCTGCTGGCTGTGGCGCAGGCCATCAGCCGGTGCATCCTGTAAAATAAAAATGCAACAAAACGGGACAGCCCCGCTCTGAGATGTGCCAGAGCGGGGCTGTCCCGTTTTGCTGTGATGATGAATAATGAAGAATGGATGATGGCGTTTTCAGCAGGCGCGGCCAGCCTCGAGCATATAGCGCAGGAAGCCGGTGACATCAGCGGGGTCGCTCACGCTGATGCTGAAGCCCTTCTTGGGAGCGTCCAGGGTCTGGAAGATGGCGGAAGCCTCGTTGTCCTTCTTGAGGTCGCAGGTGGAGCCATTGTCCAGGTGCAGGATGACGCTGCCGCGGCTTGCGGCGACCTGTTTCATGAAGCGGTTTTTATCAAAATATTCGATGCGAAGCATAATAAATACCTCCGTGTTCGGTAAAGTGTGTAAGACTTCTGCAAAAGCCTTGTGGGTCGGGGTGCGGGCGGCATCGCGGCCTTGGAGCTGTGGGACAGTGCGCAAGACCCTTGGAAGTGGGTTGTATCTGCCCCGTTTCAGTGCTATACTGAGCTTATCAGCTCCGATGAAATAATACCACGAAACCGGCACGAATGATAGAACAAAAACACATTCTTTATACAACAAAATCGGCTTTGAGAAAAAATCTTCAATGTGTCGGGGAAAGGAATTGGCGAATATGGCACTAAATATCAGCTCCAACATCGTCGCCAGCGAAAAGGGCAGGGAACTTGTGCAGCACGGCAGCGCGCTGTTTCCCATCGCCTGCTATGCCGAGGATCTGTCCAGCTATTCGGTGGCGTGGCACTGGCACGAAGAGTTTGAATATGTGCTCTGCACGAAGGGGCCGCTCCATGTGGACGTCAACAAGACCCGCCTCACCTTGCAGACCGGGCAGGGAGTGTTCATCAACTCGGGCGTCCTCCACGCGGTGGAGCAGGCACCGGAAGGCACAGCCCTGCTCCACTCGGGCGTGTTCCATCCGCGGCTCGTGGGCGGCATGGACACCATCTTCTGGCAGAAGCTCATCCGCCCCATGACCCAGCCCGACGCCCCGCCATTTTTCCTTCTGGATGGGTTGGTGCCGTGGCAGAAACAAGTGCTGGACTGTCTGCACGAGAGCTGGAAGGCTGTGTCGGACGAACCCTTCGACTACGAGAACCGGGTGCGCTACTACCTCTCGCTGGCCCTGCGGCTGCTGAGCACCCAGTGCGTGGGCGGGCGGACGAAAGTCTCCCAGCAGGAGCAGATCGCCTCCGAGCGGATGAAGCAGATGCTCCGCTTCGTGGAGGAACACTACGCAGAAGAGTTGACAGTCCAGCTCATCGCGGGCAGCGTGGCCCTCAGCGAGAGCGCCTGTCTGCGCAGTTTCAGGCAGATGCTGGGAATCACGCCCATCCAGTACGTCAAGCAGTACCGGGTGGAAAAGGCCGCTGAGCTGCTCCGCTCCACCCGGCTCAAGACCGGCGAGATCGGCGCGGAGTGCGGCTTCACCGATGGCAGCTACTTTATCAAGATCTTCCGGGAGATAAAACACTGTACTCCCAAAGAATACCGTATGAAATTTTGTTGAGATGTGAAAAAAGGAGAAATCTGCCCCGTGCAGCGTACATTGACATCCGACCCCATCACCGGCAGCATCCTGCTGGGCCTCTGCATGGGCAGCGGCGCGGCCATCTCGATGCAGTACGGCAGTGGTGAGTACGATAAAATGCGCCAGAGCGTCTTCCAGTCCTTCGCCCTCATTGCGGGCATGGCGCTGGCGGACGCCATCGGCATCGGCTGCTATCTGTTGAAACATAGAAAGGAGACACTATGAAAATCGAGCACATCGCCCTGTACGTCAACGACCTCGAAGCCGCAAAGGACTTCTTTGTGCGCTATTTTGACGCCGTGCCGAATGCGGGCTATCACAACCCGAGGACGGACTTCCGCTCCTACTTTCTCACGTTCGCGGACGGCGCACGCCTGGAGCTGATGAACAAACCCGGTATGGCCGACGAGCCGAAGCCTGCCGCCCGCACCGGATACGCGCACATCGCGTTCAGCGTCGGCAGTCGGGAGAAGGTGGATGCGCTGACGGCCCGCCTCAAAGCCGACGGCCTCGAAGTCCTCAGCGGCCCACGCACCACCGGAGACGGCTATTATGAAAGCTGTGTCCTTGCGGTGGAAGGAAATCAGGTTGAAATAACAGTATGAAAGAACAAGATAGAGCGCGCCTCATGGAGGAACTGGAAGCTGGAAAAATTTCCGGTGTTCCCGTGGACGAGGCAGAAGTATATAAAAGACTTGGCGTAAATGAAGAATAAATAACCCAAAAGAGCAGAGCCTGCGGTGCGAACCCGCAAGTCTCTGCTCTTTTTGTTATGGATCTATCAGCCCGGCAGCACCACAATGCCCGCCGCAGCAAGTGAGATGATGAGGAACATATTTTCTGGGCCGAGTATCGCACAGGGGCCGGGAAAAACTACAAAAAGCCCGAAATACACGACGAAAATATTGTATTGGTTGCGCAACGACCTGTGAAAGAAATGAGAAAACTAAAACTTTTTAGATAAAACTATTGACAATGGTGGCCTCGCGAGTATAATTGCCTTATCAAATCGTTCAAAACATTTAACTAAATGACATGAACTGATTTGCCCGAACAAGATACGACAGTACAACACACATACACAAGATAAAAGGAGAAAATCACCATGACTTTTGAGGATATGAAGAAGATCGTCGTTGACACCCTGAACTGCGAGGAGGAGAAGGTCACGATGGAGGCCAGCCTGACCGAGGACCTCGAGGCCGACAGCCTGGACGCTGTGGAGCTGAACATGGCTCTGGAGGATGCTTTCGGCGTCTCCATCCCCGACGAGGAGCTGGCCAACATGAAGACCGTCGGCGACATCTTCAACTACCTGACTGCACACGCTGAGGCATAACGATGAACGACATCAGAGACCTGCTCCCGGGCCGGATGCGGGAGCGTACCTTCCAGCTCAAAGCCCGGCGGGACACCGGTGTGGCGTGGCATGAGCCGCAGTTTGTGGAATGCAAGCAGTGCGGCCGCCGTGCCACCCGCCAGATCTGGGCCAAGAGCCTCTTCGTCTGCCCCAACTGCGGCAATCACCAGCCCATCGGCGCGTACTACCGCCTGAGCCTTGTGCTGGACAGCGGCAGTTTCCGGGAGCTGGACGCAGAGCTGGCCCCGCAGGACGTGCTGGGATTTCCCGGCTACACCGACAAGCTCAGCGCCCAGACCCAGAAGACGGGCCTCAGCGAGGCCGCTGTCGCGGCAGTGGGCCGCATCGGCGGCGTGTCGGTGGTGGCCGCTGTGCTGGACAGCCGCTTCTTTATGGGCAGCATGAGCACGGCCGTGGGCGAGAAGATCACCCGCGCAATCGAGTACGCGGCGGCGAAAAAACTGCCGCTGGTCATCTTTTCGGCCAGCGGCGGCGCCCGGATGCAGGAGGGCATTTTCAGCCTGATGCAGATGGCCAAGACCAGCGCCGCCATCGAGCGCTTTTCGGCCAAGGGCGGGCTGTACATCAGTGTGTTGACCCACCCCACTACCGGCGGCGTTACCGCCAGCTTTGCCAGCCTTGGCGACATCATGCTGGCTGAGCCGGGCGCACTCATCGGTTTTGCAGGCCCCCGCGTCATCGAGCAGACCATCGGCGAGCGCCTGCCCGAGGGCTTCCAGCGCAGCGAGTTCCAGCTGGAACACGGCTTTGTAGACAAGGTCGTACCCCGCAGTGAGCTCCGCGCCACCCTCATCCAGCTGCTGCAGCTCCACGCAGGCGGGAGGAAAACGGAATGATAAAAGAACTTCTGGAGCAGCTTGCTCCTTTGGACGCCCAGATCGCTGCCCTGCGGGGCGGCGCACAGGACGAGGAGAGCCAGATGGCCGCCATCACGGCCCACGCTTCCGAGCTGGCCGAACTGGCTGTGGAGGAAGATGAGATCCTCCGCTGCTGCGGCCCGCTGACCGCCGAGGACCGGGTCTTTCTGGCCCGCCATCCCGAGCGCCCCCATATCGACGAGACCATCAACGCCCTGTTCACCGATTTCTTTGAGCAGTGCGGCGATCGTCAGTGCCGGGAGGACAGCGCCATCCTGGGCGGCATCGCCCGCTTCCACGGGATGCCTGTGACCGTCATCGGCCACCGCAAAGGTTCCACACTGGAAGAGAACATGGCCTGCAACTTCGGTATGCCGGGACCGGAGGGCTACCGCAAGGCCCTCCGTCTCATGAAGCAGGCCGAAAAGTTTGGCCGCCCCATCATCACCTTCATCGACACGCCGGGCGCATACCCCGGCAAGGAGGCCGAAGAGCGGGGACAGGGCGAGGCTATCGCCCGAAACCTGATGGAGATGAGCGGTCTGACGGTTCCCGTCATCGCTGTCGTCACCGGCGAGGGCTCTTCCGGCGGCGCACTGGCGCTGGGTGTGGCAAACCACATCCTCATGCTGGAAAATGCCGTCTACTCGGTGCTCAGCCCTGAGGGCTTCGCCAGCATCCTGTGGAAGGATTCCTCCCGCAGCGGCGAAGCCTGCGAGATCATGAAGCTGACCGCACAGGACCTCTACAAGGACGGCATCGTCGAGGAGATCATCCCGGAGCCTGTGGGCGGCGCACAGCGCAGCCACGCGGCCCTGTTTGCTGCCATGGATACGGCTCTGAAAAACCACCTCACCGCCCTCTGCAAGATGAGCGGCAAGGCATTGGCCGACCAGCGGTACAAAAAATTTCGTCAGATCGGAGAAGCGAAACGAGCATGAACGGTTTGCAGTTGATCGCCACCGGCGGAGCTCTGCCCGGCCGCACGGTCACCAATGAAGAGTTGAGCCGCACCGTGGACACCAGCGACGAGTGGATCACCACCCGCACCGGCATCCGCGCCCGCCACTGGTGTACGGAGGAAGAATCCGCCGCCACGCTGGCCATCGCGGCGGCAAAGCAGGCGCTGGAGCGCAGTGGTCTTTCGCCGCAGGATATTGCCTGCTGTGTCTGCGCGACCCTTTCGGCCCCTGACGCCACCCCAAGTGTGGCCTGTCAGGTGCAGCGGGAGCTGAGTCTGCCCGAAAACCGCCCCGCGCTGGATGTC
>ERZ791902.1095-NODE-1095-length-14128-cov-92.407305_pt1 | contig 14128 bp, 8 predicted proteins | sample MGYA00510149_ERZ791902 | MGnify/ENA primary metagenome ERZ791902 (study PRJEB30046, sample SAMN00792060) | human gut metagenome | study: EMG produced TPA metagenomics assembly of the A metagenome-wide association study of gut microbiota in type 2...
TTGTGCTTTTTTATTCATACTGACTTATAATTCGGAAATTTTATGTAAATTTGCACGACGATATAATTCTCAAGATGACTTTTCTGTATGAAATACGTAGATGTGATACTTCCTTTGCCGCTTCCAGGCTTGTTTACCTATTCTGTTCCTGAAGGAATGGAAGGGAGGGTTGTGTTTGGCAAGCGCCTGCTCGTACCCCTGGGAAGGAGCAAGAAGTATATCGGTATGGCGGTGAAAACGCATGATGAGAAGCCTGCTTTTGAGGTGAAACCGATAGAGCAGGTGCTGGATGAAAACCCTGTGCTTCTGGAAAGGCAATACCGGCTCTGGTCGTGGATCAGCGATTATTACATGTCTCCATTGGGTGATGTCTATAATGCTGCTTTCCCGGCTGGACTGAAATCTACAGAGAAGTTTAAACCCAAAATGGAGCTATATGTCGGTTTGTCGAGTGCTTATCGCAACCCTCAGACGCTCCGTGTGGCGCTTCAGATGATGGGGAGGGCTGTCAAGCAAATGAAGGCTTTTACCACCTTCCTCCAACTGTCTCATTGGGATATTCTTCTCGAAAACGAAGTAGATGAAAACGGACTGCTGCGGGAGGAATTCTATGAATTGAGAAATATGCAGTCTCCTGATATTCCTTCTTCAAATGGAAACCAGCCTTCTGATATTCCTTCTTTTATAGAAAAAGTAACAAAGGAGGAACTAATGAACGAGAGTCATTCCACCTCTGCCATTATCAAAAGTCTGATAGATAAGGGATTTCTTTTTACATACGAGATAGAAGTAGGGCGTCTGAATACATCTGGCGAATCTCATTTCGAGTTGATCAAACCGCTCTCGATGCCCCAGCAGGATGCTTACAACCAGATTCTGATGCAGATGATGAAGAAGAATGTGGTGCTCTTGCATGGAGTGACTTCCAGCGGTAAGACGGAGGTCTATATCCACCTCATCAAACAGGCGCTCGATGAGCATAAGCAGGTACTTTATCTCTTGCCGGAAATTGCGCTTACGGTGCAGATTATGGAACGTCTTCACCGGGTTTTTGGAGACCGACTTGGCATCTATCACTCGAAATATAGCGATGCAGAGCGTGTGGAAATCTGGCAGAAACAGATGTCTGATCATCCCTATGATGTCATCTTAGGAGCCAGAAGTGCAGTCTTCCTGCCTTTTCAGAAACTCGGACTTGTGATAGTGGATGAGGAGCATGAAACCAGTTTCAAGCAGCAGGATCCCGCTCCTCGCTATCATGCCCGCAGCGCAGCCATCGTTTTGGCAAGTATGTATCCCGAAGCCAAAGTGCTCTTGGGTACGGCTACTCCTTCGATGGAAAGTTATTACAATGCCCAGCAGGGAAAGTATGGTCTGGTGGAGATGAAAACGCGATATAAAGACATCCAGCTGCCGGAAATACAGGTGGTGGATGTGAAGGATTTGCGCCATCGCAAGATCATGAAGGGGGCATATTCGCCACAACTCTTGGCTGCCGTAAGAGAGGCCTTGCAGCGTGGCGAACAGGCTATTCTCTTTCAGAACAGGCGCGGTTTTGCGCCGATGATTGAGTGTAAGGTCTGTGGATGGGTTCCGAAATGCAAAAACTGTGATGTGTCGCTCACATTGCATAAGAATATCAATCTGCTTACCTGCCATTATTGTGGCTACACGTATCCTGTTCCTACGGAATGTCCTAACTGTGGAAGTACTGAGTTGATGGGCAGGGGTATCGGAACAGAGAAGGTGGAAGACCAGTTGACTGAAATATTCCCTGAGGCGCGTATTGCCCGTATGGATCTTGATACGACCCGCACCCGCAATGCCTATGAACGCCTGATAGAGGATTTTTCTTCGGGAAAGACCAACCTGCTTATCGGTACGCAGATGATTTCCAAGGGACTGGATTTTGACAAGGTGAGCGTTGTGGGTATTCTCAATGCCGACTCGATGCTCAATTATCCTGACTTCCGGGCCTATGAACATGCCTTTATGATGATGGCACAGGTGAGTGGAAGGGCTGGCAGAAAGGGTAAGCGAGGATTGGTGATTCTGCAGACGAAATCTCCGGAATTGCCTGTTATCTCGCAGGTGGTTCACAATGATTATGCTACTTTCTACCGCGACTTGCTGGAAGAACGTAAAGCCTTTCATTATCCGCCTTTCTATCATCTCATCAACGTCTATCTGAAGCACAAGTATGAGAAAGTCTGTCAGCAGGCAAGTATGGAGCTGGGACAGACCTTGCGAGGATGGTTTGGGGAGAGAATCTTAGGACCTGACAAGCCTGCAGTGGCTCGTGTGAAGACAATGAATATCCGTAAGATAGTCATCAAGTTGGAGAATTCTCTCGACTATAGGAAAGTGAGGGAATTCCTGTTGTTTGCTCAAGAAAAAATGTCGAAAGATCCGCGATATGGGGCTTTGGTCATTTATTATGATGTGGATCCGATGTAAGAGAGAATATTATAATTTAATTGGATCGCTACGGCGCCAGCCATTGGACAGAGGCCAAATATCCGCGGAAATCCGTGAATAATCCGATAAGCAAAACTGCCTCCGATTTTTCCGTGAAATCCGATGAAAGAAAAAACATGTGAAGAAAATCAATGAAGAAACGAAAAAGAGGATGTGTCTTTAACTTATGACACACCCTCTTTTGATTGTTGTAGTTATGTGTTCCGAATTTCTTCAGGATTCTTATTCAGAACGATCTATCATTTAGAAATTAATGTCGAGACCTACGGCAAACACGTTGTTATTACGTGTATAGTCTGAATTATAGACGATGCTCTTGTCAGCTGCAAGCTGAACTGTCTCGGAAGTCTTCTTGTGCTGATAGAATGTGTGGAAGTAAGCTACGTTGAGATCCATCTTCTTGTTGATGTGATAAACACCACCGATGGCAGCAGAATTTGAACCTACTACGAATGACTTGTCGTCCATATACTCATCAGACAAACCATAGTTTGTGTTCTGCCAACCTGTACTCAGGGTGATTTTCTTGTTAACGTCTACCTCTACACCTGCATTATACTCCAAAGTACCACGCTTCAACTCCTTGTTGCGGTTGTTGTAAGATGTAGCATTCTTGTCGTCGAACCAGTGGAAACCTACGTTTACTCTTACTGCATCGACAGGGCTGTAGCCAATACCGAGAGCCAAATAAGCAGGAATATCACCAGCAATCTTCTTGCCATCCTCATATTCACCGATAGCCTTGTCTATCTTTGAGTCAAATTGTGATTTCAGCATGCCCATTGCTCCCTGGATATTTGGATTATTCAGGATTGCATTTGCTTTCTCCTCTGATACACCATTTGTGATGTAGGCATTGCGCAGGTTGGCAGGCAGGTTACCGATACTTGGTATCTGGTTTACTGACTTGTTCTTCAGGCGAATACGGGTCTTGAACTCGTATTTAGCAGAGAAGTTCCAACGACCAGTCTTGTAATCTACGCCGATGATAGGAGTGAAACCTACACCAGTCTGGTCGCAGCTCAACTCGATATTGGCAGACTTTTCCTTGGTAGGGTCGAGTACCTTATAGAGAGGCATGTTGCCTACATTGATGTTTTCTACATAACCATAGTAGTTGGTCAATGCATAGACACCGCGAACACCCAAGAATGCGCTGAAGTTATCGCAGAACTTATATGCTGCACCTACAGAGAGTCCATAGTAATACTGGCGACCGTGCATATAACTGTTGTAACAATACTTACCCTCAGTTCCGAAGCACTGGTTGCTTGAGAATATGGCTGGTACATGATAAGCTTCTGCTACCTGATCAACAGCACCAGCCAACTTACAAGCTGCAATAGCAGTCTCTGATACGATTTTCTCGAAAGAACCCAGACCATCGTCGAAAGTACACTTACCGCCACCGCCAGTGAGAGAGAAGTTAGCTTGGAACGACCATTTGCCCTTGTTGTAGGCATACTGGAAGGAAGGGATAACTGGGGCAAAAGCCTTACCCTTGAAATCACGAGGGGTGATAGGATTGTTTACATTATTAGTAAACAAAGAGTAATCATTGTTGATAGTACGAGTTTGATAAGCCAACTGCCAGTTGATGGCAAGATGGTGGCCTTCACCCATGAATACAACGCCTGCTGGGTTGTAATAAACACCATCGATACCGATGGAAGCCTCACGGCTCATCATTCTATTGAATGCTACGTGTTGGTTTGTATTAGTGAGCAAACCACCTGCAAAAGTAGGTGCTGCACCTGCCATCGCAATGGCAACACAAACTAATTTTAGTTTCTTCATTTTAATAAATTTAAATAAAAACGTCCGCAAAGGTAAGAAGAATGTTCTATTTCGCTACTACTTTTATTTCTTATTTAAAGTATATTAACAATAAAATCCCAAATTACTGCACAGAATAAATGATATGTGCAATAAATCGGGATTTATTTATGTTCAATAATCACCAGTTATTTATTCAGATGCGGATACGAAATTCGCGTATGATAAATGGATTTTAGACGTTCTGTGAGCACCACTTTGGCCAGGGCGATGTCGCGGAAGGTGATAGGACATTCCTTGAAGAAACCTTCAGCCACCTGACCGTCGATGAGCTTGTTGATGAGCGTGCTGATGCTTTCCTCGGTATATTCGTTGAGCGAGCGGGAGGCTGCTTCCACCGTGTCGGCCATCATCAGAATAGCCTGCTCACGGGTGAATGGATTCGGACCTGGATACTGGAAAAGCTCCTTGTTTACATTTTCATCTGGATGGGCATTACAATAATTAATATAGAAATACTTAGTAAGCCCGGTGCCATGATGGGTGGAGATGAAATCCTTGATGATGCCAGGAAGGTTGGCCTTTTCTGCCATTTTCAAGCCTTCGGTCACGTGGCTGATGATGATCTGTGCACTCTCCAGATCGGTAAGCTGGTCGTGCGGATTGACGCCAGCCTGATTTTCGGTGAAGAATACAGGATTGCTCATCTTGCCGATGTCATGATATAATGCACCCGTACGCACGAGCAGACTGTTGGCATGGATGCGGTTGGCGATTTCGGCAGCCAGATTTCCCACGGTGATGGAGTGCTGGAAGGTGCCTGGAGCTATCTCGCTCAGGTTGCGCAGCAGTCCCTTGTTGGTATTCGAAAGTTCAAACAATGTGACATTCGAGATAAATCCGAACAGCTTTTCTATCAGATACATCAGCGGATAGGAGAGTAGCAGGAAGATGCCGTTGATGGTGAAATGGGTGTACATGCTGGTGTCGATATTGAATACCTCGTTGTCCTGCATCAGCTGCAGTGCCAGATATACCACTCCGCTTGCCACCGTTACCAGCAGGGCTGTGATGAATATCTGCGAGCGCTTGCTCAGTTCACGGAGCGAATAGATGGCCACCAGTCCGGAAGCCAGCTGCACGATGATGAATTCATACTGGTATTTTACAGCCGCCGCACATATCAGAATCATCGTGACATGGGTGATGAATGCCGTGCGGGAATCCATAAATACTCTTACGAAGATAGGCACCATGGCAAACGGGATGATATACACAGAGAAGAAATTGTGCTTCATCATCAGCGATACCAGGATAGGGAAGAGCGTGATCATCGCATAGAGCATCGTGATGCTGCGTGGTTTTTCGAAATAGTCTTTGCGGAAGAGCGAGAGATATGACGTAAACATCATGACAAGGATGAATACGAAGAGCACCTGTCCGATGATGGTGGTGGTGATTTCCTCCTCAGTGGACGTGCGCCGCTTCATTTCCTTGTCGAAGGATGTGAGCACGCGGAAGGTGTAGTCGCTGATCACCTCGCCTCTGTCCACGATTTTCTGTCCGCTCATCACCATTCCGCTTGCCAATGGAATGCTGCTCAGCAGGTCGTTTTTCTCGGTTTCGCTTTTTTCTTTTTCGTAGATGATGTTGGCCTCTATATAGTTGTTGAGGTTGCAGCGGGAGAGCAGCGGTCGCTGGGCAGCCAATTTTTCGTTGGCAAAGAGATGCTCATAGGCGGCTATCGTAGAGTAGAACGACTTGATAGGCACGCTTTTCACGTTCTTTCCGCTGATGATTCGGATGGTGCTGGTAGAATCCTTGAAGATGCGGTTGTACTCCGTGGTGTTGATGATGCCCATCTGATAGACATTGTGCAGTTCGTTGGCTATGAGCCCCACAAAATCATTAGGCAGACCGGGTATTCCCTTCTGGAAATCGTGGAGAAATCGGTTCACCTGCACGTTTTCCACCGTTGGATTCAGGCCATAGTAGGGCTGGAACTGGTTCATCATCGAATCCTGTTCGTGCTTGATAGCTTCATCGGTTTTGTAGATTGGAAAGTCGAACTTGGCGATGACAGAGCCGTACATCCATGGTTTTCCTACATCGTATCGGTACTGGCGACCCTCATTGCGAGGCAGAAACCATACGATGACAGCCACGGTCATGCAGACCAGTATGGCCTTAGTCACCAGGTTGCGCCAATAGTTTTCTTCCGGATTGTTGAATATACTCATATTTTTTTGTTTTTGTTTTTCTTGTTGGATTGGTGGGAAAGTCTCTTCACTTTTGAATATTTATGGATAAAAAGGAGCATTTCTTTGAATAAAAATGCCGATTTGCCCCATATTTCCCTTTTCATGTGCGAAAATACGAAAAAAAACTATTATAATCGCAAAAAAAGATGTAAATTTGCAGAAAATTTTGAAAATAGCTATAAAATAAGACATGGCAGATAGAAAAGTAAGAGTGCGTTTTGCCCCAAGTCCTACGGGTGCATTGCACATTGGTGGTGTTCGTACCGCCCTCTATAATTATTTGTTTGCTCGCCAGCATGGTGGTGAACTTGTGTTCCGTATCGAGGATACTGACTCTCATCGTTTCGTACCAGGTGCCGAGGAATATATCCTGGAGTCATTCAAGTGGCTCGGCATCAAGTTTGATGAGGGAGTGAGCTTCGGTGGTGAGCATGGTCCTTACCGTCAGAGCGAGCGTCGTGACATCTATAAGAAATATGTACAGCAGCTTCTCGACAATGGCAAGGCTTACATCGCTTTTGATACTCCAGAGGAACTGGAGGCCAAGCGTGCTGAAATCCAGAATTTCCAGTATGATGCCCACACCCGTATGCAGATGCGCAATTCTCTCACCCTTTCTCAGGAAGAGGTGGACCAGCTCATCGCAGACGGCAAGCAATATACCGTACGTTTCAAGATAGAACCTGGAGAGGAAATCCACGTCAATGATATGATTCGTGGCGATGTGAAGGTGATGAGCGATATCCTCGACGACAAGGTGCTCTACAAGAGTGCCGACGAGCTTCCTACTTACCACCTGGCTAATATCGTGGACGATCATCTGATGGAAATCTCTCATGTGATCCGCGGCGAGGAGTGGTTGCCAAGTGCACCATTGCATGTACTTCTCTACAAGGCTTTCGGCTGGGAGGATACCATGCCTCGCTTTGCCCATCTTCCATTGCTTCTCAAGCCAGAGGGTAAGGGTAAGTTGAGCAAGCGTGATGGCGACCGTCTCGGTTTCCCAGTATTCCCATTGGAGTGGCACGATCCTAAGACCGGCGAGGTTTCTTCTGGTTATCGTGAGAGCGGTTATTTCCCAGAGGCAGTAGTCAATTTCCTTGCATTGCTGGGCTGGAATCCTGGCACAGAGCAGGAAATCTTCTCTCTCGACGAACTGGTGAAGGCTTTCGATATCTCCCGCTGCTCTAAGGCAGGAGCCAAGTTTGACTTCAAGAAGGGCATCTGGTTCAACCATGAGTACATCCTCATGAAGAGCGATGATGAAATAGCCAATCTCTTTGCGCCTATCGTGGCTAATAACGGTGTGGAGGAGACAATGGACCGCGTGAAGCAGGTGGTACACATGATGAAGGATCGCGTGAACTTCGTATATGAGTTGTGGCCATTGTGCTCATTCTTCTTCATTCCTCCTACAGAGTATGATGCCAAGACAGCCAAGAAGCGCTGGAAGGAGTATTCTGCTCAGCAGATGACCGAACTGGCTGAAGTGCTGGAGGGCATCGAGGATTTCTCTATCGAGGGTCAGGAGCCTGTTGTGATGAAATGGGTAGAGGATAAGGGCTATAAGCTCGGTGATGTGATGAATGCTTTCCGTCTCACGCTCGTAGGCGAGGGTAAGGGTCCAGGTATGTTTGATATCTCAGCCTTCCTCGGCAAGGAGGAGACTCTGAAGCGTCTCCGCAGAGCCATTGAGGTTCTCGGATAAGCATCGCAGTCAGCATATTTTATCTCTTTCTGTGGAAAATTTCTGCTTTGTGCGGGGATTTTCCTCAGAGAGAATTCAATTTATATTTAGATATTTATAGATACTAACCCAAAAAAAAGAAAAACATGATCTATAATGTCGTCATTTATTTCGTGCTTTGGGGAATCGCCATCGCCAGCCTTTTCAATGAGAAGGTGCGCAAGATGTGGCGAGGTGAGCGCGATGCCTTCAGGGTACTGAGGGAAAATGTGGATCCTTCCGAAAAGTATATCTGGTTTCATGCCGCATCACTTGGCGAGTTTGAACAGGGTCGTCCTTTGATGGAGCGCATCCGCAGAGATTATCCCCAGTATAAGATTCTGCTTACCTTCTATTCGCCTTCCGGATATGAGGTGCGCAAGAATTATGAGGGCGCTGATATCATCTGCTATATGCCGGTGGATACCCGCCTGAATGCCATCCGTTTTCTTCGCCTGGTGCGCCCTGTGATGGCTTTTTTCATCAAGTATGAATTCTGGTCTAATTTCCTTCATATTCTCAAGTACCGCAACATTCCTACATATAGTGTGAGCAGTATCTTCCGTGAGGATCAGGTATTCTTCAAGTGGTATGGCAGGAGCTATGCAAATGTCTTGAAGTGCTTCACCCGTTTCTTTGTGCAGAATGAGGAGAGCAAGCGACTGCTCGCCGGCATCGGTATTACGGATGTGGATGTGGTGGGAGATACCCGCTTCGACCGTGTGCTGCAGATCAAGGAAGCAGCCAAGCATCTGCCTATCTGCGAGGCGTTCAGAAAGGGAATTTCTGCTGATGGGTATTCTTCTGATGGTTCTTTGACAGAATCCCCTGCAGGTAAGTCTGCATCCGTTCCTTCTCAGGACTACAAAGTGTTTGTAGCAGGCAGTTCATGGCCTCCTGATGAGGAAATCTTCATCCGCTTCTTCAATGAGCATAAGGATTGGCGCTTGCTGATAGCTCCTCATGTCATAGCCGAGGAACATCTGAAACTGATTCTTTCTCTGCTGAAGGATAAGAAGGTGGTGCGCTATACTCAGACTTCTCCTGAGGAAGCTGCTGGGGCAGATGTGCTGATTATCGACTGTTTCGGACTGCTGAGCAGCATGTACCATTATGGCGATGTGGCTTATATCGGAGGTGGTTTCGGAGTTGGTATCCATAATACCCTGGAGGCTGCCGTATGGAATATGCCGGTTATTTTCGGTCCTAACAACAAGAAATTCCAGGAAGCTCAGGGCTTGCTGAAGTCTGGCGGCGGATTCGAAATCAACAATTTTGAGGACTTTGCAGGCTTGATGAAGTCGATGATGAATGACGAAGCTTTCCTGAAGTCTGCGGGAGAAAAGGCTGGAGAATTCGTAGCGAGCCTGTCTGGCGCAACAGATAAGGTTCTTTCTAAGGTTCAGCTTTAAGTATAGTCAGTATAGGAAGATTTTCTTTTTGCAAAGAAGTAAGTCCCCTTTCTCAGGGAGAATATAATTTTATGAAAGCAGTACTTTTGTATTTATGGTGCAAAAGTATTGCTTTTTTTGTAACCAGCAAATTTTAGTGTGCGTAAACTTGCGATTTTATGCAGAAGAGATAAATTTCAACCTTCTGAAGTGATAAATGACGGTTTTCAGGTGCGGTAAATGACAGTAAAATGAGGATATGTTTTGTAAGTCATAGTTTTATGACTTACAAAACATAGTTTTATAGCAGAGAACTCGTCTGGTGCATTTTTTTATATCTACAAAATCAGTAATCAAAAGGGGATATTGTATTCAGTAAAATGAGACTGAAATATCTTTTCTTACTTTATGATGCGGTAATAATCCTCTTTGCGAGTCTTTACTGTATGCGGATGAGCAGATGCATAGCCTAATGCCAAGGCTCAAACTCCTATCAAACCTTCAGGAAGATTCCACTCTTTCAACAGATTTTTGCCCTCCTCGGAAGCAAACATGGCATCCTCGCGATTGATCCAGCAAGAAGAAAGACCGATAGAGTGGGCTGCCAACATCATATTGCCGAGGATGAGACTGCCGTCCTTGATGGCGTTCGCATTGCTCTCTGGAGCCAAAACGATGACGATGGTTGGTGCTCCATAGTAAGGATCACTCTCTACACCCATCACCTCAGCATTCATCTTGCGAAGCTGGGCGCAGGTCTCCGGATTCTGTACTGCGATGATGAATGGTTCCTGAGTGCCATGACCGGTGGCAGCCCATGTGCCTGCCTCCAATACGGTTTTCAGTTCCTCATCTGTGATCTGATCAGCCTTGTATCTACGGATACTTCTTCTCTCCTTAATGGCTTTCAAAACTTCATTTTCCATTGTCTTTCAGTTTTATATTCTAATTGTTTATATTCTAATAGAGTGAAGCACGAAAAGCATTTGAATTCTTCACTCTTCGTTCTTCACTCTTCACTCAAAATTACATCGGACAACCAGTATCCTCGTCTTCCACGTACTGACTCAATACTCTGGCGATACGGATCAGTCCCTGCATTAGGGTCTTGCGAGGACAGGCGATGTTGAGGCGCAGGAATCCCTGACCGGCTTTTCTGCCATACATGGTGCCGCTATTCACAAATACCTTGCCGTCATTCATCAGCTTCTCATAAGCCTCGTCGCTCGAAAGTTCGAAAGGCAGGATGTCGAGCCATACCAGGTATGTGCCTTCCAGACGGGTAACTCGAACCTGAGGTAATTCGGAATTGAAAAATTCCTTTACGGTCTGATAGTTCTCATAGAGATACTGATTCAGTTCGTCCAGCCATTCCTCGCTCTCATTGTATGCAGCCTGGAGAGCAATGACTCCGAATGGGTTGACATCACACACCTCGTTGATATTGATAGCCCTGTTGATACGGCGTCGCAATGCGGCATCCGGACAGATGATGTTGGCTATCTGAAGACCGGCAATATTGAATGATTTGGATGGAGAATTCAATGCCACGCAATTGTCTCTGCAGGCTTCGCTGATGCTTGCGAAAGGAATATACTGATAGCCCGGCATCACGAGCTCGCAATGGATTTCGTCGGCAATTATCTTTACGTTATGCTTCAGACAGATGTCGTTCATGCGCTCCAATTCCTCCTTTTTCCATACCCTTCCGGCAGGGTTGTGAGGGTTGCAGAGGATGAAAGCAGTCGTCTTTTCGTCAGCACATTTGCGCTCGAAATCCTCGAAATCTATCTCGTAAGTGCAGTTTCCTACTCGTCTCAATTCGTTTTCTACCACCTCGCAACCACTGTTTTTGATGCATGAGAAGAAGCAGTTATATACAGGAGTCTGCACCAGCACTTGTTCGCCAGGCATGCAGATGGCCTTCAGGCAGCAGGAAATGGCAGGCACTACGCCCGATGTATAGAGTATCCAGTCTTTCTCGATGTTCCAATGGTGGCGGCGGGCAAACCAGCTGGTGATGGCCTCGTAGTAAGAGTCAGGTACCAGGGTGTAGCCGAAGATGCCGTGAGCCACTCGCTTCTGCAGGGCCTCGATGATGGCAGGAGCAGTCTGGAAGTCCATATCGGCTACCCACATAGGGATAACATCTTCCTCCTTTACCAGGTCCCATTTGTAGGAATTGGTGCCCCGGCGGTCGATGATTTCATCAAAATTGTATTTCATATTTCTTTTTCTATTTTCTTTGTTAGTCAGGTTCTTTTAAAGAACGAGGATATGGGTGTATCGCTTTTTTACGGACCTTCATAAAAGTTAGGTCCGTAAAATTTGATTATTTACCTTCCGATTTGTCGATTATTTCGCAGGCGCCCTGAGGAGCTTTGGCAAACTCGGTGTAGGTGATGCTGCCCACTTTGTCGGCCTCGATACGACCGGAAATAGGGTTTTTGATATTGGTGATACAGCCCTTGATATGTGCATCGATATTACTACAGTCCTCGAAAGCACGGTCGCATTCCTTGTCGAAAGTGCAGTCTTCCAGTATCACATGATCCATATAGCAGAGAGGTTGTTCGCCGCTGATGTGGCAGCGCACCAACTTGATGTTCTTACTGTGCCATGCGAGATATTCTCCGTTCAGTTCAGAATCATATACGGTTACATTCTCACATTCCCAGAAACTATCTTTGGTGGTAATCTTGGCGTTGTGAATTTCTACATTCTGGCAGTACTGGAATACATATTTCGAGTCGCTTTCCAGTCCGTCCACATAGATATTCTTTGAGAACATGAATGGGTATGTACCTTCGTGCAGTTTTACATTCTTGATTTTCAGTCCATCCACTTTCCAGAAAGTTTCGTCAGCATCCGTGATATTGACATTCTCCAGTTCGAGGTTTTTCATTTCCCTGAAAATTTTCGGTCCGTCAATAGTGCAGTCTTTCATCACCATATTGTTGCTGTACCAGATAGCAGATCGGCTTTCAGGGGCAAAATAGCAGTTTGTGATGAGAGAACCGTCCACGTGCCACCAAGGATATTTCCCATAGAATTTAGAGTTGTGGCATTCTATGTTCTTGCAGCACTTGATACCTGATTCTCCATCAGTGATAGTGATATCTTCCAAACGGGCGTCGTGCGCGCCAAAGAGTGGGCGTTCACCATCGAAAGTTTTGTTTTTAATCAGTTCCATTTTTCTTTCTTTAATATTATGATTTTTCTTTCCCAACTATTTCCCATCTTTTGGGGGGATGAATTCTTTCTCGTTTGCAAAATTACAAAAAATATGCCAAAGTCATTTCATCTAAATTACGGAAAAAATAACCATTATGGGCTGATTTTGAACCAGCAAGCCATGACCGTAATGGCATTATTGACAAAATACAGCTGATGACAGTAATGACAGATACAGTAATGACAGTTTCTTTAAGGAATAAAGAAAAAGGCTGAATCGCAAGAAATCATCTCACAATTCAGCCCTATCTCATTCACTTATAAAAATTCTAAGAAGAAGAATTACAAGTTAGGGTTCATCTCTTTCCACTCAGCTACTGGAGGAACGATACCAAGCTCTACGATCTCGTCGCGCATCTTGCAAAGGTGCTCGTAAGACTTAGCGAGGCTTGCAAGTTCTTCCTCAGTACCTGTAGGCTCTATGAAGTGAACGCCAGTCTTGTCGATAGTAGTAGGCATAGCCATCATTACGTTCTTGAAACCGAGCTTGTCGTGGTTTACATAGCAACCTGCTGGCAATGTGAACTTCTCACCACCCATAGCAGCCTCGATCATCTTAACTGCGTTGTAAGCTGGGCTCTGGAATGAAGAACGGCCACGGAGCTTGATGATGTTAGAACCACCCTGTACTGTGTGGTGCTTGATCTCCTCCCAACGCTCGTCAGAAAGACCCATCTCTGCCAATGGCTTGCCGTCAACCTTAACCTGAGAAGCGAATACAGCCATCTGCTCGCCGTGACCACCATAAGTGTGAGCGCCAGTAACCTTATCCTGCTGTACACCGAACTCGAGGGCCAAAGCCTGCTGCAGACGAGTAGAATCGAGAGCTGCGAGTGATGTCAACTGGTTTGGCTTCAAACCTGAGTGGATAAGTGCTGTAAGAGCTGTAACGTCAGCTGGGTTGAAGATAACAACTACGTGCTCAACCTCTGGGCAGTACTTCTTGATGTTGTCACCAAATTCAGCAGCAATCTTGCAGTTGCCCTTAAGAAGATCCTCACGAGTCATACCCTCCTTACGAGGAGCACCACCAGAAGAAATGATATATTTAGCACCAGTGAAAGCCTCCTCTGGGTTAACAGTATAAGTTACGTTAACGCCTGGGAATGCACACTGCTGAATCTCATCGAATACACCGTGAACACCTGGCTCGTAGATATCGTAGAGACAAATGTTTGGAGTAAGACCGAGCATCAAAGCGCTCTGAACCATGTTAGAACCAATCATACCGCCGGCACCGACGATCAAAAGCTTGTCATTAG
>ERZ791902.1101-NODE-1101-length-14060-cov-7.231132_pt1 | contig 14060 bp, 10 predicted proteins | sample MGYA00510149_ERZ791902 | MGnify/ENA primary metagenome ERZ791902 (study PRJEB30046, sample SAMN00792060) | human gut metagenome | study: EMG produced TPA metagenomics assembly of the A metagenome-wide association study of gut microbiota in type 2...
AAAGTAAGACCCCGGATACGGGCAAAACGTCGATTTCTGAGATTTGCCCGTAAAAAGCAGCCCTCGGTTACGGACAAAACGTCGATTTCTGAGCTTTGCCCGTAAAAGGCAGCCCCCGGATACGGGCAAAACGTCGATTTCTGAGCTTTGCCCGTAAATGACAGAACCCGGTTACGGGCAAAAAGCCGATTTTTGAAATCTGCCCGTAAAAAGCAGCCCTCGGTTACGGGCAAAACATCGATTTCTGAGATTTGCCCGTAAAAGTAAGACCCCGGATACGGGCAAAACGTCGATTTCTGAGATTTGCCCGTAAAAGCCGGCCCCGGTTACGGGCAAAGCTATCATTTTCGCAAATCATCCGGGATTTTAGTTTTCCCAGTCTTTTTGGCTAAAATTTAGATTACGGGTCTTCTCGTGAATTTTGGAATCATTTTGTCGAAATCATATGTTGCCAATTGTTCAAGCCCGTCTTTTGAAACGTCGAAGTATGCGGTCAAAGCCTGGGCGATCATCAAATTGACTTCTTTTTCCGGATCGAACTGAACGACGGCGACCGGAGTGCGAGTGCCGTATGCGAAGCCGATTTCGAAAGCGGTGCCTGAGTCCGGTTCGTTTTCCTTTGTTTCTTCCATTTTATAGTCGACGATCGCAACAACGAGGTCGGCCGCAGAAATTTGTGAAACATCGAGCTGGAAGGTTGCTTTTTGCCATTCGAAACTGCCGAATTCTGCTTCCTGATATTCATGTTCGTGCGGGATGAAAATTTTTTCCGAATCGATCGTCTTGTTTTTGACAAGTGCTTCTTTGACTTGATAGATGCGTTCTTTTTGCTTATCGCTGAAAAACGGCGATGCCAGGTATACGGATTTCATTTAAATTCTCCTTACATTGCGATTTAATGCTAGTTTATCATTGCGCAAAAATATTTTGCAACCCTTTTTATGGTTGATAGAATGCGTTCTCTATATCTTGTGCCATGCTGTGAAACAAACCACTAGATGTGCTTTATTTTTAAACGAAATGAGTGTATGATTGAAAGAGCGCCATGTGCGATTGCTTATGAAATGCAGAGCACTGCATTTAAGCTACAGAAAGGATGCATCTATTATTTTGATTACATTATCAGGAATTATCGGTTCCGGAAAATCCAGTTTGACGGAAATCTTGTCAAAAGAACTTGGAACAAAGGCATATTATGAACCCGTTGAAGATAATCCGGTGCTGCCGATTTTTTACAAGGGCAACGAAATTGCGGCCAAAAAACGCGCGGCCGGTGAGAAAGATGCGACGAATCCGTATGCCTACCTTTTACAAACATACTTTTTGAATCGTCGCTTTGCGATGATCAAAGAAGCAATGAAAAACGACAATAATATTTTGGATCGTTCGATTTATGAAGACGAAATCTTCATGAAGATGAATACCGAGATGGGAAATGCGACCAAGGTCGAGTATGACATCTACAAGAGTCTTTTGAACAACATGATGGAAGAACTGCCGTATGCTGCGCACAAGAAGTCGCCGGATCTCATGATTACGATCAAAGTTTCATATGAAACGATGATCAATCGAATCATCAAGCGCGGTCGAGATTACGAACAGATCGAAAAAGATCCTTCGCTTGTCGATTATTACCATCGTCTGCTCAGTCATTATGACGATTGGATGAACGAATATGACGAATCTCCGCTGTTGATCATCGATGGCGATAAGTATGATTTTGTTGCCGACGTCAAAGATCGCGTGAAGATTCTGGAAACGATCGAAGACAAGCTTTATGATCTTGGCAATTTGGAGCAGACAAAAGTAGATGAATTGCGCAAAGCTCATCTCGAAATATTGAAGCAGCAATAAAATTCTGTATTTGACGAAAAAGTGAAAAGGCTTGCAAATTCTTATGTTTAGGGCTATTATAAATATAAAGTGATATATAGGAAGAAAGGCAGGGTGATTCATATGTCATGCGAATATGAAAAGATTTTGGTTGCGCTTGACGGATCAAAAGGCGGAGAAGTTGCTTTAAAAGAAGCCATCGAAGTTGCCAAGCGCAACGATGCACATCTGGACGTGCTGAGGGTCATGGATCTTAACTCGCTTGAATACGGCGGAGCAGGAATTGCGCTTGACGGCGAGCAGATTTACGAGATCGAACACGATAGCGAAGAATATTTGCTTGAACTGCGCAGAAAAGCAATTCAGGAAGCAGGGCTCAAGCCGGAACAAATCAGGGTTCACCTGCGTTTCGGCAATCCTAAGCTGGTTATCGTTGAAGATTTCCAACCCGAATATGAAAATGATCTGATTATTGTCGGTTCAACCGGCAAGAACTTTTTGCAAAGACTGGTCGTTGGCTCTGTTGCGTCATACGTAATTCGTTCGGCCAGATGCGACGTGCTGGTTGCGCGTACAAAAGAAGAAGACGTTAAAGAATAGGAATATTGATTTTAGTTAAAAAAGGCAGTCGAGCCCCAAACAAGGGCCCGATTGTCTTTTTGTCATTCGTTTTTAATTCCATGATCTTAAAAGGTGCCATGGATTACGGTCAAAATGTGATTCATTGATATTTGCCCGCAATCATTCATCTTTTGAGCGGTTCATCTGCAAAAAGGCACCTGTTTTTATGGTTTGATCATAGCTGATTGCTTCAATTTATATGTCGTTACGGCGCTTGCAAAAAAGAGGCCGGAACCATTTTCCGGCCTCTTAGAGATTGAGGATTATGTTTTGCTGAATCAGATAACTGCTTTTGGCAGGCCCGCTGACTCAGCAAGCGAAGAGTTATGTCGTAAATCAGATAACCTGAAGTTTAAGCTGATTTTCTCCGATCAGGTTGGCCCGTTTCATGAACAGGTAAACGAAAACGGAAATTGCCGCTGGCAAGACCACGCCAGTAAACATGTAGACCGCAAATGGTCCAACGCCTTTGGCAGCATATGCCAAAGGTGCAATCAGCGAGTTGAGTCCAAGTCCGCCAAGCGTGTAGTTTGAGCGGAAATGGAAAAGGACGGTTGCAACCGGTGCTGAAACCACGGCCGAAACAAGCGATGGAATCAGCAGGTAAGGGTTAAGCACGATATTTGGGAATTGAATCTTAGGAGTTACCAGACTTTGAGCGATGTTTGCGCCAATGTTGTTTTGTCGGCATGACATTGCAGTGAAAGCCACAAACTGCGACGTTGTTCCGATAAGTGCCGCAGCAGAACTGATCGGATCAAGCGTCAAGGCGATCGAAAGAGCTGCTGAAGAAGCCGGCGACATCAAGAATAATGCCCATGCAAGCGAAACGCAGACAGATCCCAAGATCGGATTGACGTGCATGGATTGCTCAATGAATCGACTGATATCAAGCAAGAGCGGCGTTGTAACGGCAGCAAGTCCCAAGCCTGAAATCGTTCCGGCGGTTGTTGCTCCAAAAGGAACCAGAACCATGTCGAGCGGCGTTTTACCGGTCAGATATTTGCCGACAAGCGCAGCAATCAATGCTGCGGCAACGGCACTGACAGGCTGTCCGGTTGAAAATGAAGGGCTGCCGGCTGCTTGAAGAAGCGTGCCGCCGACGGCAGAAGTTCCGTTGACCGCTTTTGTCGTAAAATGCACTGCATTTGAACCGACCGTTGATGAAATCATGGCACTGAAGATAACGAGCGTATTAACGTCAAGCTGTGAAGCAACCGCGACGCCAAGTGCCGGCGCAAGCAGAACGGTCCCCATCGTTCCTGCGTCATAAAGCGGCTGCCAATGAATGAATTGTGCGATAGTCTGGAATAAGAGTCCGATGCCGAGCGTGACCAAAATAGCATTGGCGACAGCAGCGGAAACCCGATAAACGTAATCTTTGGTTGTTGGCTTGTTTGTACTCGTAGTTGATGTATCGGTGTTCATATAATTACCCCCTATAATAATTCTCAAGAACTCTCAAATAAAAAATGCAGACCTTATTAAACAACTTTTTTGAAAAAATTACACATTTACTGAATTTAAGCCGAAAAAATAGAGTTCAGTCGAACTGAGCTCTATCAAAACTCAGTGCAGGAAGAATTATCTTATGATGTTATTCCTGCCCGAGAGTGTACTAAATTCTGATACTAGTCAAGAGGGACTTTGACAATCCAGCCTTCAGGAGCCGGACGATCGCCAAATTGAATACCCGTCAATTCGTCGTAAAGTTTCTTGGTTACGGGACCAACTTCTGTTTCACTGTAGAAGACGTGGAACTCGTCGCCCACTTGGAAGCCGCCGATTGGTGAAATTACGGCAGCCGTCCCACAAGCACCTGCTTCTGCAAGGTGATCGAGCTGGTCGATGTAGACATCAGTTTCTTCTGTTTCCATGCCAAGATTGTGTTCAGCAAGGTAAAGAAGAGAGTATTTAGTAACACTAGGCAAGATAGATGGTGACTTAGGCGTCACGAATTTACCGTCGCGCGTAATGCCGAAGAAGTTAGCCGAACCAACTTCTTCAATCTTTTTATGTTCAATTGGATCAAGGTAAATGCAGTCTGAGAAGCCGCGCTTGTGTGCAATATCGCCAGGAAGAAGGCTGGCTGCATAGTTGCCGCCGACTTTGGATTGACCAGTACCTTTATGTGCGGCACGGTCATAATCAGCAGCAAGGAAATTCGTCGGTGTCAGGCCGCCCTTGAAGTAGTTGCCGACAGGCATTGCAAATACGGAGAAGATGTATTCCGTTGCCGGGTGAACGCCGATGTTTTCACCAACGCCGATCATGTACGGACGAAGGTAAAGAGTACCGCCGGTGCCATATGGCGGAATGTATGCCTGATTGGCACGAACGACTTGCTTTAAAGCATCAACGAACATTTCCGTCGGAACTTCCGGCATCAAAAGACGCTGACAGCTGCGTTGCATTCGAGCCGCATTTTGATCCGGACGGAAAAGATTGACGCTGCCGTCCTTGCAACGGTATGCTTTCATGCCTTCGAAACATCCTTGACCGTAATGGACGATAGGAGAACCTTCATTAATCGTAATGGATGAATCTTCAACCAGTCCAGCCTTGTGCCATTCTCCGTCCTTCCAATATGCGCGGTAGCGGTATGGTAGATCCATATAGTCGAAGCCTAAGTTGTTCCAATCAAGATCTACTGTTTTTGTATCTGTCATAAGTAACTCCTCCTCAAAATGGCTTTCGCAGCGGGAAGCAATCATTCAATCTGAATGATAAAAAAACCGATACTGGCACTAAGCCGGCATCGGGGTCCAATTCGGGTATAAGGATCCAGCGCCGCCTTGGTGCATGTGCCGGATCTGAAATTCTTGCACTCTAACTAAGCCGAGACATCAGATGGCACGAAACCGCATAGGGAGATGACTAGGCTAATAATTCGAGATGACGCTACGTTATCCATCTTGCATTGCTTCATGACATCCGACCTCCTTTGACTTATTTCCAAGACTTGCATGATTGCTTTGCATTGAATGACTTCATTATATCAAGGTTTATTAAAAATGCAAGAGAAATATTTTATTTTTTTCAAATAAAATCTGAGGCCATTTTGCAAATCTTTGAATATCAAAGGTTTAAGGAGGTAAATTAAGAATGAAAATAATTTCAAAATCACGAATTGGAATGGCATCTGATAAGCTGGCCTGCGATAAATTCATGAAAAATCAGAATAAAATAAAATTTGAGCAGCACTATTGCGGATCATAAGAAATTTAGCCGGTGTGCGTTTAAGATGTTCTGAAATTTTTAAATCAAGTCCTTGATAAGTGGTATCATTTATTTAAATTAATACGAAACGCGGCATTCTTTATCAAGATTAAAATAAGTTTAGAAATAACCGAAAATGGTAGGATATCGTAAAAATGAAATAAATGTGAATTACTCTTCTGCTATATTACAGTAACAACGTTATTAAAATCCGTTCAAGATCAAAATCAAGTACCAGCATTATATTATAGCTGTAATCGAATGCATTTTTTTGCAATGCCGCATATAGTCCATTGCAGACTCATCTTAAAAAAAGAATTTGCTTTAATTTAATACGAAATAGAATAAAGACAAGCACGTTACTGTAATAGTGGTTTTTGGCATTTTTGACAAAAAATTGGCGATTAGAAGAAAATAAATAGTGTGTTTTAACAAATATGCTATTTTTGTGAACAAAAATGAATTTTTCTATAATTTATTTGTTGGAAAACAATTTTTGCTGTGCTATAATTCAAAGTGAAGGATTTGTGAATTATGTTTGAATTTTGAAGAAGAATTCAATTTGCAGTTTGCAACGGTTGTTTTGGAAACTTTAACGAGTTTTTGAAATATTTATTGGTATACATCATTTATTATGGACGATTCAATCTTTAGTGAATAGATGGATTTTCTTTTTTGGGCAGATACGGTTGCTTGGCGAAGAGAGGTTGCCTGATGACTGTATCTTTCAGACGTTATGTATGGAGTATTTGTTGGTTAGTGATAGATAAGAACGGAGAGCAACTGATATGGAAAGAAATAAAATATTTAAAAAGCTGCTCTGGATTTTGGGGGCGGTGGCCACGGTATTTGCGATTGTTTTTGCCATGGGGAAGTTCGACGGCGAAAAGGCAAATGCTGCGGTTGAGTTGAATCAAAACAATACCGTCAGTTTTATTGACAGCGTAAAAATTATGGTCAGTCATAAAGATTCAACGTCGGAGGAACTTAAGAATAATGATGTATACATATTAAGAGACGGCGACAAGATATCGGTTGATTATAATTTCAGTTTTCCTGATAATGCGGACATCAATCCGGGCGACACATATACGATTTATGTTCCAAGGGCTTTCAAGGCATATAATTCCTGTGATGGCAAGCTCAAGAATGAGAACGGAACGGAATTTGGGACATGGCAGATGTCCGGCACGTTTGACAATGAACACAACGGATATCCGTTGGTCATGACTTTTAATGACAACATCAAAAAGATTCAAGGACGCAAAGGAACGGCACACCTCGAATCATCTCTGGATATTGAAAGCTTTTCCAAAGAAAATCGTCAGGAAATCAAAATTCCGTTGAAAGACAGCACGACTTACAATGTTGAAATCAAGCAGCATACGGATGAAAAATTCGGCGACGTGACAAAAAACGGCTGGTTTCTCGGGAACGACTGGCAGCCGAAGCGAGCACATTGGACGATAGATTTCAACAAAGGGCTAAACGATATTGAGAATCCTGTTTTGAAAGACAATTTGTATCATGCTGACAGTCAATATTCTGAACATAAAATCGACTATGGCAGTTTCAATGTTTATTCCGTTCGACTTGATTCTTATGGCAGAGTCATCGAAAACAGCAAGGAAAAAGTTAATCCGCAAGAATATGAAATCGTCAAGTCTGCCGATGGCATGAGTTATGAGCTTCATTTTAAGCACAAAATCAAGGGCGCATATCGTGTAGAGTACGAAACGGATATTACGAATGATTCCGGTAATCGTGAGGCGACGAAGGTTGGCAATAAGGTTTCCTCATATGATGGCGACAGACATCTCGCCGATGCGTCCAAGGAACTTTGGGCAAATTGGTGGAGCAGGGGCAGCACGATTGTTAAAAAAGGCATCCAAAAAGACAGAAACAGAGTTGATTGGACGATCTACTACAATCTTGTCGGTCACAAGTTCGGCGACAGCACGATCTTGTTGGACGGTTTGTACAGAGGAACGTTTGATAAGAACAGTTTTGAAATCTATGAGGCTTCATCAATTGACGGAAATCCGTTCAATCAAAATGAGAACAACATCAAAATCGGTCGCAAGCTTTCAAGCAGCGAATATTCAATTGCTTATGCAACCAAATCTGATTGTGAAGTTGCAACGATCAAGATTAAGAATTCAGACGGCAAAGGGTATGTGATTCGTTACAGATCGATTTTGCCGGATGGTTTACCGCAAGGAACCCAAATCAGGAATCACGTCAAAGACGGACATGACAATGAAGGCGAAGGCAGCATCTGGTACGATCAAGTAAAAGAGCATGTTTCCAAGTCGCATACGAACGTTACCCAAAATAAGATCGACTGGTCCGTAAGATTCTATGAAGCGGCAAGCGACAATGTTTTTAAGACGTTCAGGAATCTGACTTTGACAGATCACTTTTATACCAGCCGCGGCAATCAGCTTAACCTGGTGGGCGGACTGAATGCCGTCAAGGTCTATCGAAGCAGCGGACCTGGAGACTGGAATACGAATATTTTGGTTGACCCTGGCAAATATACGATCAAAGAAGACAATAAATCAGACGAAGGCGGATACAAAGGATTCAAGATCACGTTTAAAGGCGAAGCACCGGCTGCGCTTTATGAAGTAAAGTATCAGACGACACGCGATTCTTCTCAAGAATCAGGAAACTGGGCACAGTTCGGCGATGAGCAGACAAGCGACAGCGTTCCTGCTGACGGCGGAATTTATAAAAATATCGGGATCAGCAAGAGCAATACCGGGGTCCACAGAACGGATGGTCTCTTGCATTGGGATGTCTACGTCAACGCAGAAAAGCTTCCGATGAGCAACTATATGGTCAAGGATACGATTACTGGTGACCAGACTCTGATGGAATCAACAATCAAGGTTAAAGACCTGACTGACAACAAGGATGTTACGAGTCAAGTCAGACGAGAGATTCGGGAAACGACGACAACGTACAATCAGGACGGAAAGACCTATACGTCGCCTGCAAAGCTTCTGATTATCCATTTGCCTGATACGGACCACCAATACCATATTTCATATGGCGTAAAACTTGGACCGGTCGGATACACCAGCAATAAGAATCACTATATTGATTACGCTGACTTGTATCAAGGAAATGACAAGAAAGGCAGTGCTACAAGCGATTATTGGCATTGGATTAGCAGCAACCTTGAAAAAGATGGCGCAGTCGACAATGATGACAACAGTCTCGTGAACTGGACGATTGACGTCAACAAGGAATATATCACCTATCCTAACGGTGCCATCAAGGATACTCTTGACGGAAAGCAGATTTTCGTTGAAGACTCGATTGAAGTATATCGATATGAAGGATTAGATCAGTGGCATGACAAGCTTTCGAGCAAACCGCTTCCGAAGTCGGCATACAATGTGAAAATTGTTCCGTATACTACTTCCGACGGAAGAGTCACTCAACAGATGATTATCACGTTCAATGATGACCAGAAGAATAATCCTGGCGAAAAGGCCAGCTATGTCAGTCGGCCTTACAGAATCAAATATCAGACAAAGATTTTGACTTCAGGAAAGGATCGCGTAGCCAATACTGCGTCAATCGAAGGGTTGGACAACAGGGTTATTTATACGAAGGTTGATAAAGATAAGGAAGTGACGCATACTTCCGGTGATGCTACGATTACTGGGTATAATGTCGACTTCGATATTTTGAAACGCGATGCCATCGATAAGAAGGTCATGCGTGACGTTCATTTTGATTTGTATCGTTTGGCAGACGGCAAGTGGATACCGTACATTCAAGACGTATCGACGGGCGTTAACGGACGAATCAGCTACAAAGGCTTGCTTACCGGTCGGTACAAGCTCGTTGAAACGAGAACGCAATCAGGTTATACGAAACTTGACACCCCGATCTATTTCATTTTGAGCAAGAAGAACATGAGCGACGTCAAGGATAAGGAATCTTCGATTACGCTCACGGATGCTGATGGCAACAAGATTAATAATCCTGCTTACGCAAGCATCATTGCCATGAATCCTAAGAAGAACAAACCGACAACGCTTCAGATTTTGAATTATCCTGTCGGAGGGATGCTTCCTCAAACAGGCGGACCGGGCAGATTGTTGTTTGAAGCATTGGGATCGCTGCTGATCGTTGTTGCGTGTGCCCTGACTGAGGTGCTCATCTGGCGACGGATTCGCAGTTCAAAGGGGGTGTGATCATGAAGAGAGTATTTAAATTATTGTTCATGATCGTTGCCTTCATGATTGCTGTATTCGCAGGGTCCGGGCAAGCATCCGCTGATTCGACGACGGGTATCACTCAAAATATTCACATCCATATCAGTTTGGGACTCAATCTTCCTTCAGGAACGGATGTTACCAAACTGAGAGCACCGACGTTCGAAATATATGATATTTCGGATCAGTTTAATGAAGCTGATGATCCAAAGGAATTTACCGCAAAATTCCCGCTCGGAGGTCAGAGTTATGCGAAGAACTTCATTGAAAAGCATAACTTGAAGCCTCTCAGTCGACAGACCGGAAACAAGGCAAATTCTTCGATCGATTTTATCGTTCCCGGGTGCGATGCGTACCTGATCGTTCAGACCGATGAGAACGGAGTCATTGAAAATGCAGGGAACAACGGAACGTTTACCCTCCCATTCGTCTTTTTGATGAATGATGACTTCAAAATTGATGATCAAGGTCGGATGTGGTTTCAAATCAAAGGTAAAACTTCGCTCGTGCAGCGTTCAGCCTATTTCTTCAAATATGGCAAAAACGCCGGCGGAGAGTTACCGTTGAGCGATGCAAAATTTGTTTTGTACCGCTTGGACGGTTCAATAAAATTATATTGCACAAATAATGGCGGTTTTAAGGCAAGTGCTTCTCCGCTCAGCGACGATGAAATTGCAAAATTCACGTCCAACTCGGCAGGTTTGGTCATGTATGACCGTGAGAGTCTTGATCCTGGCACCTACTACTTCAGCGAAGTTCAGGCACCCAAAGGATACAGGATTACCGATGAAGCACGCAAGATCGAAGTTTATATTCCAAAGAAGCTGTCTGACGGCGTTAAAGTCAACGGCACCGCTTTGGAAGAACTTTATGATCAAAAACTGTCTGACGGGGCAGTCAGTGCTGCCAAGCCGCGCATTTATAATTACAGTATTGAGAATCCGCCAAGCAACTCCGGCAAGACAAATACTCCAGGCAAGCCGAATACTCCAGGCAATCCAACGACACCGAACAGTGTCAAGAAAAAAGGGTTATGGGGGATGTTGCCGCAAACCGGTGAAGCAAAATCGATTATGGCATTGCTCGGCATAGGAATAATATGTTTAGTTGTTTTAGTAAGCGTAAAGAGAAGAATTTATAAAGAGGAGCATTAAAAATGAAGAATCATAAGAAACTGAGAAATGCATTAGCAACATTGTTACTTGCATTGCCATTGGCATTGCAAGGTGCTGTTGGCGTCAAGACTGCACAGGCTGCAGAAACGTCAACGGAAACGGCAACCGTTACGTTGCACAAATACGTATTTGACAAGTCTTTGCCTTCTGACAAGATTGACAACAGCAAGTCACAAGACGAAATCAATGCATGGTTGACCAAGAACAATGCCGAAGCACTTGATGGCGTTGAATTTACGGCATACGACGTAACAAGCGAATATGCTGATGCATACAAGACGGCAACTGGCGATAAGAATGAAAGTCCTGCCGATGCAGCCAAGACGGCGAGTGCTGCAGTTGCAAAGAAGGCTGATGCGCTTCAAAAGACGGCAACGGTTGTTGGCAAACAGACAACTGCCAACGGTGGTCTTGCATCATTTGCAAACCTTCCGTTGAGAGACGCAAACGGAAACTACAAGGCATATCTCTTTGCTGAAACAGATGCTCCTGCAAACATTACTCAAAAAGCAGAACCGTTCGTTTTGGCAATGCCGATTTACGGGGCAGACGGAAAGACTGTTCAAAAGTCGATCAACATCTATCCAAAGAACGTTAAGCAATCCGACAAGAAGACTTTGAATGACAATCGCTCACACCACGACTTCACTGCCGGCGAAAAGATCAACTACACTATCGAAACGGTTGTTCCTTGGAATATTGCTAACAAGAAAGTCTACACGATTACTGATAACCCAAGCAAGGGCTTGATCATGGATGCTGATACGATTCAAATCGAAGGTCTTGCAAGCAACAAGTATACTGTTAAGAAGAATGCCGACAACGGCTTCACAATCACGATTCCTGCCGCAAATCTTGCTGCATTTGCCGGCAAGACGCTCAAGACAACTGTTAAAGGTCATCTCAGCATTGAAGATCTTACATTGATTGACACTGGTATTCCTAACAAGGCTACTGCCAAGGTTGACAACGAAGCACACCACGAAGTCAAGTCAGAAGAAGTCTTCACAGGCGGCAAGAAGTTCGTCAAGGTTGATGGTTCTAACCAATCAAAGACGCTTGCAGGCGCACAATTCCAACTTGTTATCGTTAAGAACGGTCAAGTTGTCAAGTATGCTCACGGCAATGAAAAAGATGGCTACACATTCGATACGAACAACACAAACGTTGCTACGAAGACAACTGGCGAAAACGGTCAATTTGAATTTACAGGTTTGAAGTATTCTGAGTCGCTTGAATCCGGCGAATCATATGCTGTAAAAGAAGTTAAAGCTCCTACAGGCTACGACTTGCTTAAGGATCCTGTTTTGTTCACGGTTGCAAAGGACAGCTACAAGACGGTTCAAGCAGCTGACGGCCAAAAGATTTCCAACACGAAGAAGGGCGGCTTCCTTCCATCAACAGGCGGCATGGGTATCGTTCTCTTCATCGTTGCCGGTGTCGTTGTAATGGCTGGTGCTGCAGGTGCTATGATTGCACGCCGCAACCGTCGTGAAAACATCTAATTCGTGATTCGATTCATCACAACTAAATAGCTCATTATTCATATACCAATTTTGGGGATCGGGAATGAACTTTCCGATCTCTTTTTGTATTAAACTGAACGTAATGTCAATTGAGTATCAAAGGAAAAAGAATGGCTGAAAAAAAGAAGAAATCAAAAAATGGTTTTTGGATCCAAGTTTTGCTGATGATTGCCTTTTTAGCAGGATTGTTGATTATGCTATACCCCTTCTACGTTGAATCGATAAATAATTTTATTGATAATCGGCGCATTGAAGAAGCCCAAAAACTTGATGCCAAAAGAAATGCGAAAGAACTTGCAAAGCTCAGAGCAGAAAATGAACGTGCTGCTAAAAAAGCTGCCAAAGACCCGTTTCGCGGGACAGGCAACATGAATGCCAAGAAGTTGCGCAAGCATCTGCTGGGACGCGTCGTGATTCCGAAAATCAACGTTAACGTGCCATTGTTCAATCTGACGACGGCCGACACGCTCAATTATGGTGCGGCCGTTTTGCAGGGGTCATCGTTTCCGACCGGCGGAAAAGGAAAGCGAACAGTTATTGCTGCCCACCGCGGCTTGCCTGAACGAAAGCTGTTTACGGACCTTGACAAGGTCAAGAAGGGCGATTTGTTCGTAATCAGCGTTTATGGAAAGAATATGGCCTACAAGGTTTACAACATCAAGGTCATCAAGCCAAATAAGGTCAAATCGCTTCTTCCGGTCAAGGACAAGGATTTGGCGACGTTGATGACGTGCACGCCGTACATGATCAATTCTCATCGAATGCTTGTGACTGGGTATCGAGTGCCATATACGAAGAAGATTGCACGTGAAGTCGAAGGTGCATCCCTGATGAACAACCTGATTCAAGCGGCCGTTATGTTATGCTGCGTCATGGCAATTTTTTCTGTATTTTATATTTTGTACAGAATTATCCACGGCGGTCTGCTTAAAAAGCGCGAGATCAACCTTGATTTCATCGTTGTCGATGCGGATGGAAAACCTGTCGTTGGCGAAGCGTTCCAGCTTTTTGCCAAAAACGGGAGGCGCAAGCTGTATCGCAACCAAAAAGAGTTCATCGTCAAGTCGGATGAACAGGGAAGAGTCAGGTTAACAAATCTTCCGGGAAACGTCTATTGCATTAAAAATGACCATCTGAGCGTCCGTGCCGGAATCAAAAAGCTCCGTCAGGAAAATGCAGCACTGTATCCAAAGAAGAGGCAAAAGAGTTTCATTGCTCAGGATAACGAAAAAATTTGGATCGTTAAAAATCATCATTAGCTGAAAAAAGGCTGAGAAAACCGGATGGTTTGCAATCAATCGCAAATCTGATCCGGTTTTTTTGTATGCATGACGCCTGCTATGTATGATGGAAATAACCAAAAATAGTTTGGCGGTAAATTTGACTGAGAGCTTGACGCGCTGATTTATCAGGCGCTGCATTTGGCAAAATCACTGCCGTTTACGGACAAA
>ERZ791902.1104-NODE-1104-length-14027-cov-2.102061_pt1 | contig 14027 bp, 13 predicted proteins | sample MGYA00510149_ERZ791902 | MGnify/ENA primary metagenome ERZ791902 (study PRJEB30046, sample SAMN00792060) | human gut metagenome | study: EMG produced TPA metagenomics assembly of the A metagenome-wide association study of gut microbiota in type 2...
TACGTGCAATTGTGAAAAAATCCGTTTGGAAATGTCGAATTTTGGAGAAAACTCATCACCTAATTCATTTGATTTTTGAATCTGCGGATAGTAATATGGAGAATATAAAAGAGAGGAAAAGAAAAAGGGGAAAAGAAAAAGGGACTATTCTCTGCTCCGGCAATTAGCAGAAATTTGAATTTGTAAAATTGCATTTTCCATTGAGGAAATCAGGAGGATTCATATGAGAAAGTTGAGTGAGTTACAGCAGGAAATCGAATCCGTTCGATTTGAACTGGATCAGGCACTTTTACGACAGGATAAGTTTGATAATTACTATCAAAAAAGTACAAAACTCGATCAGCTGATTGAAGAGTATATCGAGGAAACAGAAAGAAGTAAGTAGAGAAGAATGGAAAATAATGCCAAATCAGGAAATAACTGGTCTGGCATTATTTTTTTGCGCTAAAATATTGATTTTTTCTTAAGAATAGTCTAATATATGTTTAAAAGTGGTGGAAAGTGGTAGAGAATGGTTCGAAGTGGTGGCAAATGACCACAGAAATGGAAAATCAAGAGGAACCAGCTGCCGCACAAAGGCAGGTGATTGTGTCATGTTTATGGGAGAATACAACCACACAGTTGATCCAAAAGGCAGACTGATAGTTCCGGCAAAATTCAGAGAGCAGCTTGGCGATGAATTTGTAGTGACAAAGGGACTTGATGGATGCTTATTTGTGTATACGTCAGAAGAATGGCACAACATCGAAGAGAAATTCAGAAACATTTCCATGACTTCCAAGGATGCAAGAAAGTTTTCACGTTTCTTTTTTGCAGGAGCAGCTTCCTGTGAACTGGACAAGCAGGGAAGAATCCTTCTTCCACCAGTTTTAAGAGAATATGCAAATCTGACAAAAGATGTCGTTTTAGTCGGAGTCTTAAGCAGAGTGGAAATCTGGGACAAAGACAGATGGCAGGAGAATACATATGATGAAGATGAGATGGATGAGATTGCAGAACACATGGCAGATTTAGGGTTCAGCATCTGATCCACAGAGAATAAAAAAAGAGAGCCAGAGCAAAAGTCAGGCAGAGAGGATCACAATGGAATTTAATCATTATTCAGTATTACTAAATGAGACAATTGAAAATTTGAATATCAAGCCTGACGGAATCTATGTGGATGGAACACTTGGCGGTGGCGGACATGCTTACCAGGTGGCTTCACGGTTATCAGAAAAAGGCAGGCTGATCGGAATCGATCAGGACGCGGATGCAATCGCAGCCGCCGGAGAAAGATTAAAGGAATTTGGTGACAAGATCACCATTATCCGAAGCAATTACGCCAACATGAAAGAGGAACTTCACCGCATTGGCGTGGAAAAGGTGGATGGAATCGTGTTGGATCTTGGCGTATCTTCGTTTCAGTTAGATACACCGGAGCGAGGTTTTACTTACCGTGATGAGAATGCTCCACTTGATATGAGAATGGATGACAGACAGAGCCTGACTGCAAAAGATATCGTAAACGGATACAGTGAGATGGATCTTTACCGGATCATCCGTGATTATGGTGAGGACAAGTTTGCAAAAAATATTGCAAAACACATCGTGCAGGAGAGGGCAAAGAAACCGATCGAGACAACCGGAGAACTGACAGAGATCATAAGGGCTTCCATTCCAATGAAAGTTCAGGTGACCGGTGGACATCCGGCAAAAAGAACCTTTCAGGCAATCCGTATTGAGCTGAACAAAGAGTTAGAAGTACTGCAGAATAATCTGGATGATATGATCGACCTTTTGAATCCGGGTGGAAGAATCTGTATTATCACGTTCCATTCCTTAGAGGATCGTATTGTAAAGACGAATTTTAAACGAAATGAGAACCCATGTACCTGTCCGAGTGATTTTCCAGTGTGCGTATGTGGTAAAAAATCCAAGGGAAAGGTAGTTACAAGAAAACCAATCCTTCCTTCCGAGGAAGAATTAGAAGTGAACTCCCGTTCCAAGAGTGCAAAATTAAGAGTTTTTGAAAGGGTGTAGCAGATGCCGAACAGAACAGTAAATCACAACAATCGAAATAGAGCAGCATATCAGGTAGATGGCAACACCGTACGCCGTATGGAGGCGATGCCGGATTACCGCAAAGAGCGCAGAGACAGACAGGAGCGGGAACGCGAGGAAGAGCTGAGAAAACGCAGACGTGCCGCAGCCAGAAATCAGGCAAAAGCGCTTCGCATGAGCAAAAGTTATGTTGTATTCCTGACAATGGCAGTGACCGTATTTGGCATTTTCTGTGGAGCTTATATTAAGCTTCAGTCTGATGTGACTGCAAGAATGAAAAAAATAGCAAGCTTAGAGAGCCAGGTGACAGACCTTAAGGCTGACAATGACGAGGCTTACAAGAGAATTAATACCGCAGTAGATCTCGATGCGATCAAGGAGAAGGCAATCAATGAACTTGGTATGTTTTATGCAACACAGGATCAGATCGTCTACTACTCTGTAGATAAGACAGACTACATGAATCAGTATAATGAAATCCCGCAATAGGGGGATTTTCAGACAAAAAAATAATTCAGGGGGTAGAATGGCAAAAAGAAGACCGAAAAAGCCGATGTTAAAGTTTCCAAAGCGTATGCAGAAAAAAATGATCGTCATGTTTACGGTTGTTGCAGCGCTTATGATCGGACTCATCGGAAGACTGATGTATATTGAATACACCAGTGGAGAAAAATATGAGAAAATCGTTCTGGCACAGCAGGGCTATGACAGCCAGACAATTCCTTATCAGAGAGGTGACATTGTAGACGCAAAAGGAACTGTGCTGGCAACCAGTATCGCAGTTTATAATGTGATTCTGGACTGTTCCGTTTTAAATGATGATGAAAAATATGTGGAGCCGACGATCAATGCGCTTGTAAGCTGCTTCCCGGATCTGACGAGTGAACAGCTTTATTCTTATCTGAAAGACTCTCCGGACAGCAGATATATTGTGCTTGCCAAACGTTTGTCCTATGATACGATCCAGCCTTTTGTGAATCTGCAGGAGGAGCGGGATGAAAAGGGAAAACTGGTCAATCCATATATCAAAGGTGTCTGGTTTGAAAAAGAGTACCAGAGACAATATCCATATGGAAAACTGGCAAGTTCTGTGATCGGGTTCACAACATCCGGTAACCTCGGAATTAATGGACTGGAAAATTATTATGATGACACGTTAAATGGAATTAACGGCAGACAGTATGGATATCTGAATTCAGACAGTAATTTTGAAAAAACGATCAAACCGGCAGTCAACGGCAATACGTTAGTGACAACGATCGATGCGACGATCCAGTCGGTGGTAGAGAAGAAAATACAGGAGTTTAATGAGGCCTATACAGATGGTTACAGAGAGGGTGAGGGCGGAGCAACAAGAATCGGCGTGCTCATCATGAAACCGGACAATGGCGATGTCCTTGCAATGGCACAGTATCCAAACTACGATCTGAGCAATCCATGGGATTTATCTGAGTATTATACACAGGAAGAGATCGATGCGATGGATGATGATGCGAGACTCGAAGCGTTAAATCAGTTGTGGCAGAACATATGTCTGACCTATACTTATGAGCCGGGATCAACGGCAAAACCATTTACGGTTGCAGCCGGGCTTGAGACAGGAACACTGTCGACCAATGATACCTTTTTCTGTGATGGAGCCGAACAGCTCAGCGGATTTACCGTAAAATGTGTTGCCTATAGAAAAGGTGGACACGGAATGCAGACTTTGGAACAGACATTGATGAATTCCTGTAATGATGCCCTGATGCAGATGTCCTACCGGATCGGGGCAGAGAATTTCACGGAGTACCAGCAGATTTTTGGATTTGGACAGAAAACGAACATTGATCTTCCGGGAGAATCGAGAACAGATTCCCTGATTTACACATTGGATACAACATCACAGCTGAGTCTTGCAACCAATGCTTTCGGACAGAACTTTAATACCACGATGATCCAGCTTGGAACTGCTTTCTGTTCTCTGGTCAATGGCGGTAAGTTATATCAGCCGAGAGTGGTAAGCAAGATCACGGATCAGAATGGAAATACGATTCAGGATATTTCTCCGACGTTGCTGCGTGAAACTGTATCTAAGACAACAAGTGATACATTAAAACAATACATGTACTCAACCGTGACATCCGGTACCGGAAATACGGCAAAAGTAGACGGTTACTCCATGGGAGGTAAAACCGGAACGGCACAGAAAGTGCCGCGTGATGGTGTGAACTATCTGGTTTCTTTTATCGGTTTTGCACCGGTGGACGATCCTCAGTTAATGATCTACTGTTTTGTGGATGAGCCGAACTCGCAGGATCAGCCACACAGCACATTTGCACAGAATATTGTGAGGGAGATTTTAGAAGAAGTACTTCCTTATATGAATATTTATCCGGATGAGGAGACGACAGGCTTACATTCTGGGTGGGATATTACCGGAACGGATACAGGCGCAGCCGCTGTGACAGACCGTGTGACAGGAAATATTCCGGAGGAAGAACCGGAAGGAACAGATGATGTGCCGGATACCATGGAAGATATTCCGGGAGCCGGGGAAAACAACGAAGAAAACGCCGAAAATGATGGTGTAAATGCAGAAGAAGCAGGAACAACGTCCGATAACAGTGAATAAAAACATAACCTCATAAAAGTTGGAATAAAATGCAAGGAAGACTTTTATGAGGTTTTTGTTTTATGTATCGGAATAAGACCTTTAACCGCAAAAAGGTAATGATCGTATTCGTGGCAGTTTTTTTTATTATGATGTTTCTGATTGGAAGACTGGTCTATCTGATGATATTCTGCTCCGAATATTATGGAAATAAAGCGGAGAATCTTCATGAGAGGGAGCGAGATATTAAGGCGGCACGGGGAAAACTTTTAGATGCAAACGGCACAGTGCTTGCTACAAACAAATCTGTGTGCACGATCTCCGTGATCCATAACCAGATGGAAGAACCTGAAAAAGTCATTGCTATGCTTGTGAGAGAACTTGGCATTTCGGAAGAGACTGCTAGAAAGCGTGTGGAGAAAGTCAGTTCCATCGAGCGAGTGAAAACAAATGTCGCAAAGGAGACCGGGGATGCAATCAGAGCCTATGGACTCTCCGGAGTGAAAGTGGATGAGGATTATAAACGATATTACCCTTATGGGACGCTTGCTTCCAAAGTACTTGGATTTACCGGGGCCGACAATCAGGGCATTTTGGGACTTGAAGTAAAGTATGATGAATACCTTCAGGGAACCAACGGAAAAATCCTCACGTTAACCGATGCGAGGGGAATTGAGATCGAGAATGCCGGGGAGAGCAGATTAGAACCTGTGAACGGTTATGATCTTTGCTTATCCTTAGACCGCAATATTCAGATGTACTGTGAGCAGGCGGCAAAAAAAGTCTGCACAAAAAAGTCAGCGGACAGTGTTTCCGTGATCGTGATGAACCCGCAGAACGGCGAACTTATGGCGATGGTGAATTATCCGGAGTTTGACCTGAACGATCCGTTTACTCTGGCTGGGGACACCGGGGAAGCTGTGTCAGCGGAAGAAAAACAGAATCTGTTGAATAAAATGTGGCGAAACCAGTGCATCAGTGATACCTATGAGCCGGGTTCTACATTTAAGATTATTACGGCAGCGGCAGCGTTAGAAGAGGGAGTGGTAAAACTGGACGATGCATTTTTCTGCCCGGGTTATAAAATAGTGGAGGACAGAAGAATCCGGTGCGCGAGAACGACAGGGCACGGTGCGGAAACATTTGAGACAGGGATCATGAACTCCTGCAACCCGGTTTTTATGGAACTTGGCGAGCGGTTAGGCGCGGAGAACTTTGTCGGTTACTTCAAACAGTTCGGGCTGTTATCCAAAACGAATATTGATCTTCCGGGGGAAGCGGGAACGATCATGCATAAGACGGAAAATATTGGACCGGTGGAACTTGCGACAATCTCGTTTGGGCAGTCGTTTCAGATTACCCCCATCCAGCTTGTCACGACGGTATCTTCTATTATTAATGGGGGAACGCGCGTGACACCACATTTTGGCGTAAGCGTGCAGGATGCGGACGGAAATACAGTAAAAACGTTCTCCTATGAAACGCATGAGAATATCTGCACAGCAGAAACTTCGGAAACGATGCGCTATCTGCTGGAGAAAGTGGTGTCAGACGGAACCGGAAAAAATGCCAAAATTGAGGGCTTTTCCATCGGCGGAAAGACAGCAACCTCACAGACACTTCCAAGAAGCGACCATAAATACATTTCATCGTTTCTCGGATTTGCGCCCGCTGACAATCCGCAGGTGCTTGTGCTTGTTGTTATTAACAATCCGCAGGGGATTTATTACGGCGGAACGATCGCTGCTCCTGTGGCGAAGGAAATATTCGAAAACATTTTGCCTTACCTTGATAAATGAGATGAAATAACGTATACTAGTTAGGCGAATTGAACGTTAGAAAAAATACAAGAGGTGTTTAGTCATGGATTATGAAATAGTGATACCAGTTTTGATTTCTTTTGCAATCAGTGCAATTTTAGGACCGATCGTGATCCCCTTTTTGAAACGGTTAAAGGTGGGGCAGACGGAGCGTAAAGAGTTGGAATCCCATTTGAAGAAAAATGGAACCCCGACTATGGGTGGACTTATGATACTGGCAAGTATTATCATTACCTCCCTGTTTTATGTCAAAGATTATCCGAGAATTATCCCAATCCTTTTTATGACCGTAGGATTCGGTGTGATCGGTTTTCTGGATGATTATCTGAAGGTAGTGCTCCGCAGATCAGACGGACTGCTCCCGTGGCAGAAGATGATCTTACAGTTTATTGTGACAACAGTATTTGCAGTTTACATGGTGCGTTATTCCGGAATTGAACTTACTATGTTGATCCCGTTTTCCGGCGGAAAGTACTTAAATATCGGATGGCTTGCGATTCCATTACTTTATTTTGCAGTGATCGGAACCGTAAACGGTGTGAATTTTACCGATGGTGTGGATGGCCTTGTGTCAAGTGTTACCATTATGGTTGCGACCTTTTTCTCCGTTGTGGCAATCGGAACGAATGCAGGGATTGCACCAATCACCTGTGCAGTAGCAGGAGCCCTGCTTGGATTCTTATTATTTAATGTGTATCCGGCAAGTGTTTTCATGGGAGATACCGGTTCCCTGGCACTGGGTGGCTTTGTTGTGGCAACTGCCTATATGCTCCAGATGCCATTATATATCCTGATTGTTGGACTGATTTATCTGGCAGAAGTCATATCTGTTATGGTTCAGGTTACTTATTTTAAATACACTAAGAAAAAAACAGGTGTTGGAAAGCGGATTTTCAGAATGGCTCCGCTCCATCATCATTTTGAGCTTGGTGGATGGTCAGAGACGAGAGTTGTCGCAGTGTTTGCAATCGTGACAGCACTGCTTTGCATGCTTGCATTATTAGGCTTATAAATCGCATTGGAAAATTGCAAAATGACCTGCCGGATTCGGACAGGAGATTGGAAGGATAAGACGATGAATTTAGAAGGAAAAAGAGTGTTAGTAGTAGGTTCTGGAAAAAGCGGGGTTGCAGCCGCAGAACTGCTCAGAAAAAAAGGAATCACATTTGTACTTTTTGATGGAAATAAAGATTTAGATGTGACAGCATTGATCGAGAAAAATCCGGTATTTGCCGGAGCAGAGATTCTTTTGGGAGAACTTGCACCGGAAGATATGGCGCGCATTGATCTTGTTGTGTTAAGTCCGGGCGTGCCGACAGACCTTCCGATGGTCAATGAACTTCGAAACAGACAGATTCCAATCTGGGGCGAAATTGAACTTGCCTATCATTTTGCAAAAGGAAGAATTATTGCAATTACCGGAACAAACGGAAAAACTACGACAACTTCGCTTGTGGGTGAGATCATGGCGAATTATTTCGATGATGTGAAAGTGGTCGGCAATATTGGGATCCCATACACATCGGTAGCGGCAGACACGACAGAGGATACTGTGACAGTCGCAGAGATCAGCAGCTTCCAGTTAGAGACAACACATGAGTTTGCGCCGGAAGTGACAGCTATTTTAAATATCACACCGGATCATCTGAACCGTCATCATACGATGGAATGTTATATCGAGACAAAAGAGAGCATTACAAAGAATCAGACCGCCGGGGATACCTGTGTGTTGAATTATGAGGATGAAGTGCTGCGCAGGTTTGGCGAGACACTTCAGACAAAAGTTGTATTTTTCAGCAGCAAGCGCAGACTGGAAAAGGGACTTTATCTGGACGGAGAAGATATTTTTTATGCAGACGGCACAACGGACACAAAAGTGATCAATGTAAATGAGCTGAATATTTTAGGAAAACACAATTATGAGAATGTCATGGCGGCAGTCGGAATGTCGGTAAGCTTTGGCGTACCGATGGATAAAATTGTGGAAGTGCTGAAACGTTTCCAGGCAGTCGAGCATAGAATTGAGTATGTGACAGAAAAACGCGGCGTGAAGTTTTACAATGATTCCAAGGGAACAAACCCGGATGCGGCAATCCAGGGAATCCGCGCGATGAACCGTCCGACACTGTTGATCGGTGGAGGTTATGACAAACAGTCTGAATATGATGAGTGGATTGAGAGTTTTGACGGCAAGGTGAAGAAACTCGTGCTGATCGGTCAGACGAAGGAAAAGATTGCGGAATGTGCGAAGAAACATGGCTTTGAGGATGTCATACTCTGTGATACATTTGAGGAGGCAATTGACACCTGTTATGCAAACGCAGTGAGCGGGGATGCGGTATTGCTTTCCCCTGCATGTGCAAGCTGGGGCATGTTCGCAAACTATGAGGAGCGCGGACGCATTTTTAAGGAATACGTGCGCAATCTGGCAGAATAAAAAATGTCAGGCATAATGGCATGACGTGCAGTAAATAAGAAATGAGGAATTGGAATGGCAAGAGGTCAGCAGACGGAAAAGAAAAAAAAGCCAATTAAATATTTCGATTACAGTCTTTTGTTTCTGATCATTTTTCTTTTGTGTTTTGGATTGGTCATGTTGTACAGTACCAGTTCCTATGCAGGTTCCAATAAGTTTGGGGATGCTTCCTATTTTGTAAAAAGACAGTTGTTTGCAACAGGGCTCGGCATTGTAGGTATGTATATTGTATCGAAAATCCCATATCGGTTCTGGATGAAGGTGAGTTCCATGGCGTATCTGGCAGCTATCGTGCTCTGTACCGCCGTTATTTTTATTGGTACAGAGGCAAACGGTCAGGCGAGATGGTTAAAAATCGGGCCGTTATCTTTCCAGCCGTCAGAGTTTGCCAAGTTTGCGGTTATTATTTTTCTGGCAACGGTTATTTATAAGACACCACAGAAAATGGGTGAATTCATGAGCCTTGTCAAGATAATGGCAATTGTGCTTCCAATCGTTGCAGTGGTCGCCTACAATAACTTAAGTACAGCGATCATTATACTTGGAATTGCAGTCTGTATGTTGTTTGTTGCCAGTCCGAAGTATTCCCACTTTGTGTTGATGGCAGCGGCAGTCGGTGTGGTAGGTGTTGTTTTCATCAGTTTTGAGGCATACCGGATGGATCGTATCAGGATCTGGCTGAATCCGGAAGCCTACGAGAAGGGTTATCAGACCTTACAGGGACTGTATGCGATCGGTTCCGGCGGTTTATTTGGAAAAGGGCTTGGCGAGAGTATGCAGAAGCTGGGATTTATTCCTGAGGCGCAGAATGATATGATTTTCTCTGTTATCTGTGAGGAACTTGGACTTTTTGGCGCGGTGTGCGTGATCTTATTGTTTCTGCTGATGATCTGGAGATTTATGATCATTGCCAATAATGCGTCAGACCTTTATGGGGCGCTGGTCGTGGTTGGTTTTATGGCGCATTTGTCCATCCAGGTTATTTTAAATATTGCGGTTGTGACCAATACGATCCCGAATACCGGTATTTCACTGCCGTTTATCAGTTATGGAGGTACTTCGGTTTTATTCCTGCTTGCAGAGATGGGGCTTGCGCTTTCCGTGGCAAAGGGAATTAAATTTGAGGTTAATTAAATATGATAAAAGAAGAGAGAAGAAGAAAAAAGCGCAGAAAGATAGGATTGTACATCCTGTTGATATTGATTCTGCTTATCGCAGCGGGCGTTTTCATTGTCATGAATGTTTTTACCGTGGAAAACGTTGTCGTGGAGGGAAATGAACTGTACAGCTCCACACAGATTGAAAACATGGTGCTGAATGATGAATATTCCTGGAATTCCCTGTATGTAGATCTGAAATACAAATTTGTGGATATCGGGGAAGTTCCGTTTGTAGATACGATGGAGGTTTCACTGGACAATCCCCATACCGTACATATTAAAGTTTACGAAAAAGGAATGCTCGGCTATCTTTATATTAATTCCATTGGTCAGAATGCTTATTTTGACAAAGATGGATTTGTAGTCGAGACATCTACGGAAGTGATTGACGGTGTGCCAAAGATCACAGGAATCTCCTGTGAGGAAGTGGTACTTTATGAGAAACTGCAATTAGAGAACAGTGATATTTTGCGGGATTTACTGAACCTGACACAGACTTTGAAAAAATATAATCTGCTCCCGGATGAGATCCAGTATGACAGTAACATGGAGCCGGTGCTTTACTATGGAACAATTCAGGTGAAAATTGGTTCTGAGGACAACCTGTCGCAGAAAGTTGTGAGGTTATCCATTATTTTGCCACAGCTTGACGGACTTAGCGGCACACTCCATTTAGAGACATGGACACCGGAGACCACCGACATTATCTGGGACAGGGCAGAAGAACAATCGGAAACAGAAGAGGAGACGACAGAAGAGCCTTCTGAGGAGCCGTCGGCAGATACACCAGCGGAAGAACAACCTGCACAGGATGTGCCGGCAGAGAATACACCGGCCGAAGAGCAGCAGCCAGCCGAAAATGCACCGGCGGAGGATATGCCGCCAGTGGAACAATAAAAACCGTAAAAAAACTTGATTTTTTTTGAAAAAGCGGTTGATTTGTTGTAGGAAAAATTATATTATAGATTATAAGAGTTAAAAAACGCAAAATATAGTATGATTTTGAGAGTAGATAACTAAACAAAGTAGAAATGGGCTTGTCTGGTTATCATATTTGACATAAATATAGGGAGATATGAAGGAGGAACTACCTTGCTGGAAATTAGAACAACAGAAGCAGATGCCAGTGCAAAAATTATCGTGATCGGAGTTGGAGGAGCTGGTAATAATGCTGTAAATAGAATGGTAGAGGAACAGATCGGCGGAGTAGAATTTATCGGTATCAACACAGATAAGCAGGCGTTACAGTTATGTAAGGCACCGACATTGATCCAGATCGGCGAGAAGCTTACCAAAGGGCTTGGTGCAGGAGCACAGCCTGAGGTTGGACAGAAAGCAGCGGAAGAGAGTGCAGAGGAATTATCGGCTGCAGTGAAAGGTGCAGACATGGTTTTCGTTACCTGTGGTATGGGTGGCGGAACCGGTACAGGTGCAGCACCAGTCGTTGCCAAGATCGCAAAAGAGCAGGGAATCTTAACCGTAGGTGTTGTTACAAAACCTTTCAAATTCGAAGCAAAACAGCGTATGTTGAACGCAACCGGTGGTATTGAACGTTTAAAAGAGAGCGTAGATACACTGATTGTCATTCCAAATGATAAATTATTAGAGATCGTAGACAGACGTACTACAATGCCGGATGCATTGAAGAAGGCAGATGAAGTATTACAGCAGGCAGTACAGGGAATCACAGACCTTATCAATTTACCTGCACTCATTAACCTTGACTTTGCGGATGTTTCCACCGTTATGAAGGACAAGGGACTTGCACATATCGGTATTGGTTCTGCCAAGGGAGACGACAAGGCGATCGAAGCTGTAAAACTTGCAGTTGCCAGCCCATTGCTTGAGACAACTATTAACGGTGCAACACACGTTATTATTAATATTTCCGGAGATATCTCCTTGATGGATGCAAATGATGCAGCAAGCTATGTACAGGATCTTGCAGGAGATGATGCCAATATTATCTTCGGTGCGAAGTTTGATGAGTCTATGACAGATGAGGCAACCATTACGGTTATTGCAACAGGACTTGAGACTGCCGGTGCAAACGCAGCAAGCAAAATTGTTCCTAAGATGCAGTATCAGAACATGGGAACTGTTCCAAGACCAACAGCACCTGTAACACCAAGACCAGCAGCACAGGCTGGTTATACAACTCCGGTACAGCCAAACCCGGCACCAACTTTCTCTGGTATTCAGAAACCACGCCAGCCAGAAAGCTCTGTACAGCAGATGGATATCAAGATTCCGGATTTCCTTAAGAATTCCAGAAGATAATTACATAAGAAGATGACAGGATCGTTACATGAAGATCATAAGGTTTTCGTGTAACGGTCTTTTTTTGTCAGAAAAACTGGATGAACTTCTGAAAGTAGAGGGAGTGTTTTGACAAAAAAGATGGTTCTAAAAAAATATAATGTGACTATGGAGAAGGAAAAGGAGGGAGTGGTTCCAAATATATATTTTTTATGCAGATGTCTATCTGTTACAGAATCTGTGGATGGATTTTATTGCGCTTGCGGGCGCAAATTGTCTTTTGCGGCGCAGGGTAAAGGGAAGAAGACTGTGGTTTATTGCATTTCTGTCATCCATAGGAACTCTGATCATTACATTGACCGTTACGGAGCCTTTTTGCAGGGCGATTCTGATTCACTTCCTGCTCAATACAGGAATGGTTGTTCTGTGTTTTGGAAAAAGTTCGTGGCGTGAGTTTTTAGAAAACTGGGCAGTCATTTATCTGATGGTCATTTTCCTTGGCGGGGTTATGGAATTATTGAGAAGCAGTGCAGCAGGAATGACATTTTTCTGGATCCAGGCGGTCATTGCGGCACTGGTTCTGTCGGTTGTCACATGGTATCTGGGACGTAGAAAACAGTTTGGAAATCAGCTTTTTCCGGTGACATTAGTGCATCGGGGGCATGCGATGGAGATTATGGGGTACTGGGACAGTGGGAATCAGCTGCGTGATCCGTACGATCACAGGCCGGTGTGCATCTTAAGCCGACATATGGCTGCAAAGATCTTAAATCCGAAAAAGGACAGGGTACATTTTATCCCTTATTGTTCCCTGGGGCAGAAGGAGGGGCTTTTGCCGGTGACAGAGATCACATGCATAAAAATTCAGAATGGAAGGCACGAAGTCGAGATAAGACCGGCAACGGTTGGAATTGCAAATGAAGGATTATTGGAAGGAAAAGAATATGATATGATTCTTCATGCATCTATGCTGGAGTGTCAGGAAAGAGGAACAAAACATGATCATGAGACTTGTACTGCCAAGATATGAAAAGGTTCATTTTCTGTCCGGAATCTGCAGCCTTTTTTTGCGAAAGGAAGATGAGGTGCACTATATTGGAGGTGCAGAGATTTTGCCGCCACCGTTGGAGGGAGAGCGGGAAGCATACTGTATCCGGATGCTCGATGGTGTGCATGCAGAGCGGGCGAGAAAGGAGCTGATCGAACACAACCTGCGGCTGGTTGTATACATAGCAAAAAAGTTTGATAACACAGGGGTCGGAGTGGAGGATCTTATCTCCATAGGAACGATCGGTCTCATCAAAGGGATCAATACCTTTAATCCGGACAAAAATATTAAATTGGCCACTTACGCATCGCGCTGCATTGAAAATGAGATTTTAATGTATCTGAGGAGAAACAGCAAGACAAAACTGGAGGTGTCCATCGATGAACCGTTAAATGTGGACTGGGATGGAAATGAACTGCTCTTATCGGATATTCTGGGGACGGATGAGGATGTCGTGGGGAAAGACATGGAAACGGATGTAGAGCGGAAACTGTTAAAGACTGCGATCGAAAAGCTGTCCGGAAGGGAACGGATGATCATCGAACTGAGGTTCGGACTGAATACTTCTGATGGGGAGGAGAAGACACAGAAAGAGGTGGCAGATATGCTTGGAATCTCCCAGTCCTAT
>ERZ791902.1119-NODE-1119-length-13809-cov-133.670641_pt1 | contig 13809 bp, 10 predicted proteins | sample MGYA00510149_ERZ791902 | MGnify/ENA primary metagenome ERZ791902 (study PRJEB30046, sample SAMN00792060) | human gut metagenome | study: EMG produced TPA metagenomics assembly of the A metagenome-wide association study of gut microbiota in type 2...
TGATTATCTCTACCATGGAGCATCACTCCAATATCGTGCCTTGGCAGTTGCAGGCAGCCAAGAAGGGAATCGCCATCCGTGTGATTCCTATCAATGATAAAGGAGAGATTAATCTCGATGAATTCGCCCATTTATTCACCGAACGCACCAAAATCGTGAGCATTGCTCAGGTAAGCAACGTGCTGGGTACGGTGAATCCGGTAAAAGAGATGATTAAGATTGCCCATGACCACGGTGTACCTGTCATGGTGGATGGCGCTCAGAGTACTCCTCATTTTGCTGTGGATGTACAGGATATGGATTGCGATTTCTTCGCTTTCAGCGGTCATAAAATCTATGGTCCTACCGGTATCGGCGTGCTTTATGGCAAGGAAGAATGGCTCGAGAAGTTGCCTCCTTATCAGGGAGGTGGTGAAATGATCGAGAGTGTGAGTTTCGAGAAGACTACTTTCGAGAAGTTGCCTTTCAAGTTCGAGGCTGGTACTCCTGATTATGTAGCTACCCATGGTTTGGCAAAGGCCATCGATTATGTCTCTGCACTTGGCATGGATAATATCGCCAAGCATGAGCAGGAATTGACCCGTTACTGCATGGAGCAGATGCGAACCATCGATGGAATCAGATTTTTTGGTGAGCAGGAGGGCAAAGATGCCGTTGTCAGCTTCTTGGTTGGTGATATTCATCACATGGACATGGGAACATTGCTCGACCGTCTGGGCATTGCTGTCCGTACCGGTCATCATTGTGCTCAGCCTTTGATGGACCGTTATGGCATTCTGGGAACTGTTCGTGCCAGCTTTGCCTTGTACAATACCAAGGAGGAGGTTGATGCGCTTGTAGCAGGCGTAAAACGCGTTTCTCAGATGTTCTAAAAGCTTTTATATATAATGATTCCCCATTTCTATGATGGAATTGGGGAATTATTGTTTTTATATTAAAATAAACAACCTAAAAACAAACAAATGAAAAGAATATTTTTAAGTGCTTTTCTGTTGGTTTCCTTGAGCCTTTCTGCTCAGAATATAGATAGAAAGCAGGTAGTAGAGAGGAATAATCCTCATGTGGTGACGATGGATTCGCTGAATTCCTTGTCTGTGGGTAATGGTGGCTTTGCCATGACTGTAGATGGAACCGGTCTTCAGTCTTTCCCTAAGTCTTATTCCAAGGGCGTTCCTTTGGGTACGATGAGCGATTGGGGCTGGCATTCGTTTGCCAATCCTGAGAATTATAAACCGGAAGAAAGTTGGCGTTATTATGATTATGGAAGAGGAAGAAAGGAACCATATGCTACCCAGATTAAGGAAGATAAGAGAAAGAAGGCAGCAGGAGATTGGTATCGTGTCAATCCTCATCGTCTGCATTTGGGTACATTGGGACTTTCTCTGGGGTCTGATCCTAAGAATATACAGCAGGTTAACCAAATTTTGGACATGTGGGATGGAATGATTAAGAGCAGCTTTATTTATCATGGTCGTGCTTATCAGGTGGAGACCACTTGTCATCCTGAGCTGGATATGATTGCTACTCACGTTCTGTCTAAAGGTTCTATCGCATTTGATATCCGTTTTGCTTATCCTACAGGCGGTCATTGTGATGATGCCTGCGATTGGAATAAAGATCATCTTCATTCCACAATGCTAGTTTCACAGGATAAGAATTCTGCCGTATTGAAACGAACTATCGATGAAACCGTCTATTTCGTGATGTTAAAATGGCAGGGTGCAGCTAAACTCAAGCAGAAAGGCAAGAACTTCTATCAGCTGCAGTCAAAGTCTGCTGACTTGAAGCTGACCTGTGAATATGCAGAACAGGTTTCTTCTGTGAGCAAGACCTTTGCTGAGGTTGCGGATGCAGCCAAGGTTTATTGGAATCGCTATTGGCAGAAAGGAGCGATGGTAGATTTCGGACAGTGTAAGGATCCTCGTGCTCAGGAGATGGAGCGCCGTGTAGTGTTGAGCCAATACCTGCTGGCTATTCAGGATGCAGGTGAAACTCCTCCTCAGGAAACCGGTCTTACCTATAATTCCTGGTTTGGCAAGTTCCATTTGGAGATGATTCTCTGGCATCAGGCACAATTTGCCTTGTGGGGACATCCTGAATTGTTGGAGCGTTCTTTATCCTGGTATTTTAAGGCTGAGCCGAATGCCCGCAAGATTGCCCAGCGACAGGGATTCAAGGGAGTAAGATGGATGAAAATGACCGATCCGGATGCAGGAGAGGCTCCTTCCAGTGTGGGAAGTTTCCTGATTTGGCAACAGCCACACCTCATTTATCTGGCGGAATTACTTTATCGTGCTGATCCTTCGCCTGCCATCTTGCAGAAATATGCGAAGTTGGTCGATGAAACCGCTGAATTTATGGGCGACTTTGCAGAATATGATAAGAAGAAAGACCGTTATATTCTTCGCGGTTGTATTGCTGCCCAGGAAACCTTACCTGCCGCTACAACCGTAAATCCTCCATTTGAGCTCAGTCAGTGGCATTGTGCCTTGAAGATTGCGCAGGAATGGCGTGAACGCCTAGGTAAGGCTCGTGATGCTCATTGGGACGACATTATAGCCAAGATTTCTCCTCTTGCATCCAAGGACAGTTTATATCTTGCTGCAGAAACCGAACCTGATACCTATACCAAGGTTCGTATGTTCAGCGATCATCCAGCCGTGATGGGCGCTATCGGTCTGTTCCCATATAATAGTAGAATGATTGATTTTGCCAAGATGAAGAAGACCGAGCAATGGATTTGGAAGAACTGGATGTGGAATACTTCCTGGGGCTGGGATTATCCGATGATGGCAATGGGAGCTGCCCGCATGGGAGAACCTGAGAATGCAGTAGGTGCTTTGCTGATGCACCAGCAGAAGAATACCTATTTGGTAAGCGGTCATAACTATCAGGATGCCCGTTTGCGCCTTTATCTTCCAGGCAATGGCGGTTTGTTGATGGCTGTAGCCATGATGTGTGCCGGCTGGGATGGCAGTATTCATCCTAATCCTGGATTTCCGCAGGATGGCAATTGGAATGTGAAATGGGAAGGCTTGAAGCCTTTGCTTTAATAATATGATGTATCATCAAGAATAAATAATATGTTAGAAAGTCATTATTATAAGGATATGATAGAGGCTGGCTGTGATGAGGCTGGCCGTGGATGCTTGGCGGGTAGCGTCTATGCTGCTGCCGTCATCCTTCCACCTAATTATCAGAATGCCGATTTGAACGACAGTAAGAAGCTCACCGACAAGAAGCGCAAGGCGCTCCGCGAGCAGATAGAGCGTGATGCCGTAGCTTGGGCTGTGGGCATTGTTACGCCTGAAGAAATCGATAAAATCAATATTCTCAACGCCAGTTTCCTGGCTATGCACCGTGCCCTGGACCAGCTCAAGGTTCGTCCAGAGGCTGTTATCGTGGATGGTAACCGGTTTAAGCCTTATAAGGATTTGCCTTATACAACCATCGTAAAGGGAGACGGCAAGTATCTGGCAATTGCTGCGGCAAGCATCCTTGCCAAGACCTATCGTGATGATTACATGGATGCGCTGGCAGAAGAATATCCGCAGTACGACTGGAAAGGCAACAAGGGTTATCCTACCAAGAAGCATCGTGCTGCCATCAGGGAATTTGGAGTCACTCCATATCATCGCATGAGTTACAATCTTTTAGGTACTGGCGAATTGAGTATAGATTTCAAGGATTAGAGGCTACAGATTTGGTTCTTTAAAACAAAGTCTGTTTTTTCTGTCGATTATTATAAACGAAAAGGAGGTAAATGCCGTCGATTGGTATTTACCTCCTTTTCGTTTTTTCAGACAGATACGGAGAATGTCTAATCTGTCTTTTATCATCAATACGATATTAGAAGTCAAGAGTAATACCCTTTTCGTCAATCTTCTTGTATGTCTTGTCGTTGACAATTACATTCTTTGAATTCTTGGCATCGAAGGCGTGGTTCTTTGCACTAACCTTGATGTTTTCGAGCTTCACGCCATCTGTACGGTTGATGACGATACCATACTCTGCATTGTTTACCTCCATATCCTTGATGTGGATATTGCTTACCGGCATCTCAGGGAGACCGTTGAAGTAAGCGGCACGACGAGCTGTGCGGCAGATGACATGGTTGATGTCGATGTTGCGGAAGCAAGGAGTTGTCTCATCTACCTTGAACTTCTGTACCTTCTGGTTCTTAGCCTCATCGCCATCGTTGAGAACTTCTACGGCAGACTTGCCACCGTAATAGAGATCGAAGGTGATGACATCGGTCTGGATATCAAACATAGACATGTTGTCGATATAAATGTTCTCCACAACGCCACCACGACCACGTGTACTCTTGAAACGGAGCCCCACATCGGTACCGAGGAACTGGCAGTCGCTCACCTTAATATTCTTTACGCCACCGCTCATCTCGCTACCAACAACGAAACCGCCATGACCCTTGAATACGGTACAGCCGTTTACGATGACATTCTCGCAAGGAATGCCGCGCTTTCTTCCGTCAGCATCCTTACCACTCTTGATGCAGATACCATCATCGCCTACATCGAAAGTAGAGTTGACGATAAGTGCATTCTTGCAGCTCTCCAGGTCAAGACCATCACCATTCTGAGCGTAAGAAGGGTTGCGGACTAATACATCTTCTATAAGAACGTTCTCGCACATCAGCGGATGGATGTTCCATGCAGGTGAATTCTGGAAGATGACACCATTGAGCCAAACGTTCTTGCAGCTTACGAGACTGATCATTACCGGACGGAGGAAACGCTTGATCTCGTTCCACTCTTCTTCAGAAGCAGGAGTCTTAGGCACATTCATGTTGGCACTGTTGTCTGCTTTCAATGCACCCTCTGATGGGAACCAGTAGTCGGCTCTCTTGAAAGCACCGCCACGAGAAGTAATCTGCTTCCACTGTGCTTCGGTAACCTTCTGTTTCTTCAATGGGCGCCAGTATTCGCCATTACCATCGATGCATCCCTGACCGGTAATTGCCACGTTGGTAAGATTACGACCAGAGATAGGTGACTGGCAGCGGCGTGTATCCAAACCTTCGAATGATGTATCAACGAAAGGGTAGAGGGCATCGTCTGGTGAGAAAAGGATGACAGCACCTTTTTCGAGATGCAGGTTGATATTGCTCTTCAATACGATAGGACCTGTGAACCATACGCCTTGTGGAACGATGAGTTTACCTCCGCCTTTCTGGGTGAGCGCATCGATAGCCTTGGCAAAGGCTGTGGTACAGAGAGAAGAACCGTCGCCAATAGCACCAAAGTCCTTGAGGTTTACCTCATTGGCAGGGAACTGTGGACGGGTCACCTTTTCCATCTGGAATGGCAGATTCTCATATAGAGCATCATACTTCTTGATGTCGGTTGCCTGGGCACTGAGTGCCAGCAAGCAAGCACAAACCATGCTAAAAATTTTCTTCATGACTGTAATTATGTTTTTGTTTGTTTTATAAATCATTGTTAGCTTCCGTCTGCAAATTTATGAATAATATCTGATTTCACCAAACGAAAGTATCAGATTATGCCTATAAAACATCGCAAACGTTTTCAGTCTTTTTCTAGCAAATACTTGTAGTTGTATATTTGCATGAATGGATGTAATATTGCTCGAAGGATGGCTATCGGGTCTTTTTCGTAGGTGTAAAACAAGATATGCCTATATTTTACATACATTTTGATGAGTCCTAATAATGCTGTTATGCTGGTTTTACTTTCGTAGTCCATCAACTTGATGGCATCCTTATATATTCTTTCTTCAGACGGGATTGTTTTTAGAAAACCTGCTCTTACCGCAAAATGTTTAGCCATTAACGGTTTTATTTTGTGATAATAGCGAATACCAAATCCTATCATGGATAAAGCATTGTTGGCAGAACGTATTCTCTTCTTGTCGTATGCAGAGTAAGAGGCAGCTCCTTGATAACGTCGCTGTTTCACGACAATCTTATCTATGAGGATGATTCTGTTAAGTGCAGCTGCCGTCTGACCAAGAATGACATCGTACCATGTATGTGTATAGATAGGACATGATTCTAGATTCTTTGGTAAAAAGGTTAATAATTCTTTTCTAAAGAGTGTGCAATGTCCAGGCATAGATGCATACATCATCCTTATGATATTACAGTTGGGTTTTCGGCTGTCGTAATGGATGGAAATGTTTTTGTCTTCTTTGCAGTAAAAGGGGACTGAACGACCTACGCACATGAGGTTGTCACCGATGCTTTTCGACATGATTTCTAATTTGTTGGATTCCCAAATATCATCTTGGTCGCTGATGGCAATCAAGTCGCCTGTAGCCCGTTTGATGGCACTGAAGAAATTGCTTTTTGATGAGTTTCCTTCATTTAAATTGAAAATGATGGCAGTGAAAAATTCTATTTTAATAGACGATTATCAACTCTGTCTTTTAGCTAGAGTTCGTTTCACTCCGTCAGAAATTGGAAATATTCTTGGTGTTAAACCTTCAAATGTAACGATGAAAAGAAAAAGAATGCTCAATGCTCTTTTTGATAAAATTGGTAATGCCAAGGAATTTGATAAGCTTCTTCTGTCTCTCTGTTGAATTGTCTGTAAGATAAAATACTATCTCTGTAAGATAAAATAATATCTCTGTATGATAAAAAAATATCTCTGTAAGATAAAGTCATATTTCAGTAGGATAGAATGATAGTATATTAAAAAATCTTGATTCTTTTAAAAAAATGGGGAGTTCAAAAGATTAGACAAAAAAACTGAAGGCACTGAAGGCAACTTTGTTTGGACTGTTAAAATGAAGCTAAAAAGTAAAAAGAAAGGACAAAAAGTGGACTGAAGGAAATGAAGGCTGTTTTTAAAACTAATAATACCCTACCAAAAACAGCATTTTAACATATGGTACAATATCATGGAATTATCTAATAATCATGTACTTCCATTATTTTATGCTTACGCTGCATATATATATGTTTCTTTTGATTCATCCTTCAGTTCTTTTTTTGTGACCTATCCTTCACATCCTTCAGTTTTTTAGGGGGTATCCTTTAGTCGCAATTCTTTACAAACTGAACTTTCGTATATGGTTCAAGAACGGGCTGAAGGCTCAAAAGCTCCTAGCCCAGGGCATCGCTCTGGGTATAATGGCAATCAGTATGGCTTTCGCAGATACTTTTTCATGAAAGCAGGAGATGGATAATGTATATAACGAAAGAAGGTTGATAATCAAAAGATTATCAACCTTCTTGTTGTACCCAGACCCGGGATCGAACCGGGATGGATTGCTCCACTGGTGTTTGAGACCAGCGCGTCTACCGATTCCGCCATCTGGGCAAATAGTGCTTGACTTATTTGCGGTTGCAAAGGTACTAATAATTTTTGAACTGACAAACTTTTTGGGCATTTTTTTTCGAAAAAAGTGCATTTTGTGTGCCAAAAGACTAAAATATTGTTGTATTTGCCCGCTCCAATCTTAAATTAAGAGAAAAACTTTGGCGCATTCAAATATATTTTCTAATTTTACAGTTGGAAATTTAATTTAAAAACTGCAGACATATGAATCAAAATATGACGGTTAACGTAAATAACTACTATTGTGTGATACTTGCAGGAGGAAAAGGACGTAGACTTTGGCCTTGCAGCCGCAGTAACTATCCGAAGCAATTTATCGATTTCTTTGGAGTAGGACGTACTCAGTTGCAGCAAACCTACGACCGAATGGCAAAGATTGTTCCTGCTGATCATATATATATCAATACGAACGAGGAATTCGTACATTTGATTAAGGAGCAGTTGCCAGAAGTTTCTATGGATAACATTTTGGCAGAGCCAATTCATCGTAATACGGCTCCGAGCATGGCATGGGCTAATCATCGCATTTCCATGATAAATCCCAATGCCTGTGTGATTGCCACTCCTTCAGACCAGGCAATCTTCAATGAGGAAGCTTTCCGGGAGAATGTGCTGAAAGGCTTGACCTTTGTAGCGGAGAACGACCGGTTCCTTACTATGGGCGTGAAGCCAACCCGTCCTGAACCGGGTTATGGATATATTCAGATGGGCGATGTCTTTTGCGACAATATGTATCAGGTACAATCCTTTACGGAGAAACCGGAGCGTGATTTTGCCAAGATATTCGTTGAGAGTGGGGAGTTTTATTGGAATACTGGTCTCTTCCTGAGCAATGTAAAGCATCTGAGAGAGTGTTTCTGTAAGATTCTGCCTCCTGTGCTCCGTGATTACGACAAGCAGTATCCGGAGTTTAGCATCGAAACGGAGAATGCCTATATGAAGGAGAGTTTTTCATCTTATCCTAATATCTCTGTGGATTTTGGAATCCTGGAGAAGCCTTCGGATGTATGCGTGATGAAGTGTGATTTCGGATGGGCTGACCTGGGAACATGGCACAGTATCTATGAGGCGATGCAGAAGAGCGATGACGATAATGTGGTGATAGACAGCGATGTGATGATGGAGAACTGCCACAACAATGTGATTAAGTTGCCGAAGGGCAAGCTTGCCGTATTGAACGGGCTGGATGGTTTTATCGTTGCCGAGAAAGACAATGTGCTGCTCGTCTGCAGGAAGGAGGATTCATCGGCATTGGTTCGCAAATATGTGAACGAGGTGCAGATGAAGCGAGGTGAAGACTTTATTTAATGGGCGATTTAGTCAAATAAATATAATATGTATGAAAAATGAGCTGCAACCCTCTGCAGCTCATTTTTTGCTTTATAAGCGGATGTGTGGTTTACACACATTCTACAATTTCTGGAATTCAGTATAAATCTTATCAGCGATTTCCTTGAACTCTTCCTCAGAGAGCTTGAGGTGCTCCTTGCGGAAATTGACATCAGCTTCGCTGTTCATAGGGATGAGGTGGATATGAGCATGAGGAACCTCAAGGCCCAATACAACCTGAGCCACTTTCTTGCATGGGAAAGCAGCCTTGATGGCCTTAGCAACCTTCTTGGCGAAAACCTCAAACTCTGCCAAGTCATCATCCTCCATATCGAAGATATAATCTACTTCCTTGCGAGGAATTACCAATGTATGACCTTTGCCGATAGGGCTAATGTCGAGGAAAGCATAAAACTTGTCGCTTTCTGCACACTTGTAGTTAGGAATCTCTCCTGCTGCAATCTTTGAAAAAATGCTTGCCATAATCTCTAATCAATTTATAATTAATAATTTATGTTTTATTTCTGGGCTTACATATACCATAAAAGGAACCGTCATACGGACATCGCTGCCAATATGATAGTTCCTTTTATTTCGTTTTATTCAAATGAAATCTTGTCGATGCGAAGTTTGATGGTGCCGCGAGGAATCTTGATCTCTGCTACTTCACCTACCTTCTTGTTGAGCAATCCCTGCGCAATAGGAGTCTTGATGGAAATCTTGCCTTCCTTCAAGTTTGCCTCACTTTCGCTCACGATGGTATAGGTCATCTTTGCCTTGTTAGCCATGTTGGTCATCTCTACCTTCGACATGATCTGCACGCTGTCGGTGCTGAGCTGCTTGGTATCGATGATCTTAGCCTCGGCAATGGTGAGCTTCAGACGATTGATCTTATCTTCTAGATGAGCCTGAGCCTCTTTAGCGGCATCATACTCAGAGTTCTCACTTAAATCACCCTTATCGCGGGCTTCAGCAATTGCGGCTGATGCCTTAGGGCGCTCTACAGATACGAGCTGTTTCAGCTCAGCTACGAGATTGTCGTAGCCTTCTTGTGACATGTAAGCCATAATTTTTCTTGTTGTTTAATGTTATTAATAATATGTTCTTAGAGGCATAAAAAATAAAGAATTCCAGTGCCAGTGGAGCACCGGAATCCTATATCTTATATGTGTCTCTTTCTTATCCTTATGTTTATAATTCGATTGCAAAGATAGAACATTATTTCCGTATCACCAAACTTTTTCGATGAAATTTTAAAAATAACCTCCTTTTTCTTTCACATACTCCATTAATTCACTAAAAATCTGATTATTGCGTAATATCTCCGGATTGCCAGTCATAATCATCTGCTTCCTGGCTCGGGTGATGGCTACGTTCAGCTTGCGGTCGATGATGGCACCGTCTTCTACGAAGCTGTTGCCGGCAAGGAAGTCGAGCTGCCAGATGTTCTGGATGGTGAAACTGTAGATGATTACGTCGCGCTGGCTGCCCTGATAGCGTTCCACGGTATCGATGCTTATCTTCTCCAGTTCCGGGATGCCGAGCTTCTCGATGCCCTTGCGTACCATGGCTATCTGGTTGCGGTAAGGTACGATGACGCCTACGGTCTTCTGCGGGTCGAACTGTGCGCCATAGAAACGGTGGATGCGACGGAGCATGTCTACCACGATTTCTGCTTCGTTGGCATTGATCTTGTCGGATACATTCGGTTCCTTGCAGAACTGAGATGGGAGGAAAATCATGCGATGTTCCTTCAGAAGGTCATCGAGCGCATCTGCTGATGGGAGGGTGTAGGACAGTTCCTCTTCCAACTGGTGTGGACAAGGTACGGGTTCCAGTTTCTCCCGGCGGTAGAACATCCGGTTCGGGAACTCTGCAATCTCCGGATGCATTCTTCCCTGACGGCGAAGTATGCCGATAAAGTCGGTGCGTTCCTCGTGGTCTTCCCAATGAATCAGGCGCTCGAAGAGGGAATTGCGGCAGTTGGTGAGGCAGATGTCCTGCAAGAGACTCATGTCTACAACTCCGTTCTTCTGGCTGTCATGGATGGTAGGAATCGCCGAATCCTTTTCGCTCTGCTGTACAACGGCAGGCAACTGCTTATAGTCGCCGATGAGGATAAACTTATCCACGGCCGAAAGCAAGCCGATGAGGTTGGGTTCCAATATCTGGCTCGACTCGTCGATGATGGCAAGCTTGAAGTGCTTCAGGGTGAAGATGAATGGCTTGGAGGTCATCATTGAAGTGGTTCCTACGATTACGCGCGTACCTATTATATATTGTTTGATAGCTTCGAGCTTAGGACAGTCGCTGATAGCCTTCTCTATCAGATAAGGACGGAACCGTTCATCGCAGGAGTATTCGCTGCCCAGGCGCAGGAATGGGATGCCGGAATCTACCAGCATCTCGCAGATTTCATCCACGGCTCGGTTGGTATAACTCATCAGGAGGATGGATGAGGCTGGCTGCTGAGCAGTCTTTCCTCCGGTGGCGATACTTTCTGCTGTAGGCATTCCCGTTCCGTCGTTCAATGCCTCTTCTACCATAAACTTCAGGGCACGACTGGTTTTTCCTGTTCCCGGAGGTCCTACGAGCAGGAAGTAATCCTGTGCCTGTTTGGCACGGAGGATGATATCGTCCAAGACATCGTCGTAATGTCTGGTTAATGCCAGCGAAGTATCTCTTTGCGGAGCACGTTGTCCCAACAGCAGGTCGCGTTTCTCCTTTGGCGCACAGATAAACTGATGCAGGTTACGGATGCTTCCACCGGTCGATGCATCGCTCGTTCCGTGTTCGATGGCGTATGGCAGGTTCGTTTCGAAGATATCGGCGTTCTGCTGTCCGTCAGTGAGATGCACTACAATCTCATGGCTGTGAATCTCCTGCAACACACCTTTATATAATATAGCCTTTCTCACATCGGGTTCTTCCTTCAGCTTGTAGGTATAGAGATACACCATGTCGCCGATGCGGAAGTTGGGCAGGAAGTCCTTTCCCTGGTCGGGCACACTGAGGGTGATGGTATCAAATCCACTTCCTGCGCTGCTCTGTTCCTTTCGGATGATGTGCAGGTCGGTATAGATGTTGCCGGCATCCTTCTTTTCGGCGAGCGGCATGGTCCAGAGGTCAGAACTCGATGTGTTCGTTCCTTCCTGTGCACCCACCTTGCTGATCATCTGCTCCCGCAAGACAAAGGTCATCATGCGGCAGAAGTAGGCTTCCTCCAGTGGAGAAAGGTCGTGGAGCGGCTCGGTGATGGCTTCTATCTGTGGTTTCAGATACTTGTTGTAGAAGAAATCCTGGCTACCTGCCACATTCAAAACTTCGGGTGTAAATTCATTCAGTGCATGCTCGAATCCCTCCTTGGCTATCTCGAAGGAGGCAGCAACGAGCTGGTTGCGGTATTCTATGGCTTCCTTGAAGAGCTTCTGATAGTAGGCTACCACCATCAATCCATCTTGCGGCTGATACTTGGAGTAGAGCAGTCGGATATTCACGCGGTCGTTGCTCAGCTTGAAGTTGTGCTGTAACACGCCATAGTAGAGCAGGAGCTGCACATAGTGAGGCTCCAGCTGATAACTGTGATAAGCGGGATCTACCTGATGGGTTTCGATATTCATGTTGCGTCCTGATTTCTGTTCCACCAGCAGCTTGCAGTCGGTGGTCATCAGGTCTACACGTCCCTGTATGCCCAGAGCTTCGCATACGAACGAAGGCTCCAGGATGGCTTTCTTCCTGTCGTAAAGACTTTCGCCTCGGAATGCTGACATCTTTGCCTGCGATGCGGTACGCGGAAAGAGAATATCCACTACCTGCTGCAGATTGAATGCCTGCAGGTTGGCATCTGTATAAAACTTCTTGGCATCAAACCAGGGGCAGGTGCAGAACTCCAGGGCTTTCTCCCGGAAGTTGCTCTTCACAGTTTCGTTCACTTGATACTTACCGTGTGAGTTGATGATGTCGTCGAGCGCAGCACCGGCAAAGTTACCGAGCAGGGTTGCCTGGGTGTTGGCACGGGGTTTCATCAGGTTTAATAGATAGAGCAGGGGATGATGACCGAAAGCTGTGAAACAGGTAGCAATGCTACTGATATCTACCAGATAATCGGGTTCCACCACGATGAGTCGGGGAGTGATGATGGGTTGTTTTACCTGACAGTCGAGCAGGTTGAGCTGCATTCCTTCCTTCAGCAGGTCCCAGAGGTAGGTATGATCGATATGATTTTCTTCATCTTTCAACCGTACGAGATACTCCTCCTCATCGGCATCCTGGTCGATGTCTACACGGATAAAGTCGCTGTCCCAGTTCTTTACGATGCAGCGGATGCGCCGGTTGTTGATTTCCAGTCCCTTCTGGAAGGGACGGTTGATATGCGGGATGAGTACATTGACTTCATGCGGTATTCTCTCTTCAAACACGGCAGAGATGAAGAGGGTGAGGGAACGGGCATCATATTTCAGGTCTTCGCCCGAAAGGGGTTCCTGCGAATTGCTGTGTCGGCGCATGGTCTGGATGGCAATCTTGTCTGCCACCTTGATGCCACGGGCCTTACAGAGATAATCCACCTGGGAGAAAAGGTTACCGAAAGCCTGTTTGGTATCCTTCACTCCTTCGTGGCAACAGAGGATGAGCGTATCGTGCATCATCTTATTGCGTGTCTTCGGTTCCAGGTCGGGGAGTGTCAGGAGTTCCCTTACCCGCTGGAAAAGTTCTGCGGCGCTGATATTGTTCTGATTCATGATTTCTCAGCGAGTCTTCCATAAATAAAGGGTATATCCATAATCAATTTTTTATAAGTGATGACGCAAAGTTACAAAAATTATAAATACTCTTATAATAAATGTATTTATAATTATGGATAATTAACGAGGTGATGGAAAAAGAAGTATTCCATTAAGTATTTTTTTCGTATGAAAGCCTTGCCGTATCAATTCTTTTTTGTATATTTGTAGCCCCAAAATGAAAGATGGGATATTATTAATCTAAAAAATTAAACGAATGACAAAAGAAGAATTGATGCATAGAGCTATTGAGCTCTCAAAGAATAGCGTGAAGACGGGTGGCGGACCTTTTGGTGCTGTGGTTGCCAAGGACGGTATCATCATCGCTGAGGCTTCCAACAGTGTAACCATCGACCTCGACCCTACGGCTCATG
>ERZ791902.1123-NODE-1123-length-13776-cov-2.629473_pt1 | contig 13776 bp, 15 predicted proteins | sample MGYA00510149_ERZ791902 | MGnify/ENA primary metagenome ERZ791902 (study PRJEB30046, sample SAMN00792060) | human gut metagenome | study: EMG produced TPA metagenomics assembly of the A metagenome-wide association study of gut microbiota in type 2...
CTAATTCTTTATTGTCTGCCGCACCTTTATAGATTCGTTCATCATATTCTACGCCTATCGCTTTGCATCTTGTTTGGTAGGACAGATAAAAACATACTCGTCCTTTTCCGGTTCCATAGTCGAGCAGAGTATTATTTTTCCTAATTAATCCGCTGTTTGCTAAACGTTCCAATACCATATAAGGCGTTGGCTCATATGGATATCTATACTGATCGGCGCGAGAATCATCTCGACCTGTTGTTTTTATCTTTAGAAGCTTATCCCATTGTGTTTCATTTTGATTCATTCCTTAATGCCTCCGTAAATTAATTTACCTAAATCATTTTACCTTCCTGTCACCAAATACATGAGCTGACATCCCTCTTCTTTTAACCACTCAATAGATTCTTTGTAATCAGGAAGCACTTTCTCTACTTCTAACCAAAATGCTTTCGAGTGATTCATTTGCTTTCTATGGCACAATTCATGAACAACAACATAATCCAATATTTCCGACGGAGCTAACATTAACAGACAGTTGAAATTCAAGTTTCCTTTACTGCTGCAGCTTCCCCATCTGGTCTTCTGATTTCTGATAGTTATATTTCCGTATGTAACCCCCATTATGTTTGCAAAATATTTAACTCTCATTGGAATGACCTCAAGAGCCTTGTCTGCAAGCAACTTTATTTTCTCAGGAGTAAATTTATCTGTACTTTCCGATTCAAATCTTTTCCTTCGTGTCTTAATCTCTTCGATATGTTTGCTTATCCAGGCTTCCTTCTTCATAAGAATCTCTTCAATATCTTTCTCTGAAGCAAAATGCGGAGCTCTTACAGTGATACTCAAATCAGAATTCACCTGAATAGCTACAGTCTTTCTGTTTGATCTAATTATTTTAACATCCATAAGTCTTTCCTGTACCTGAATTTGTTAAGTGATTGATAAATAGTAAACGTTAGTATTATACCTCGTGGGCGAAGGTTTGTCATTGAAATCTGTTGGAAGTAGACGTGATTACTTATTTAGTTGTAAAATAATTTTCCAAATATATGCTTGCTAAAAATTTTTCTGGATTATTTTTATTGACATTCTTTCCTTTTCAATGTATCATAAAAATAAGAAATGGGTTTGTTACCGTACAGCTATTGCTCAAGCGGGGTGCTCGTTTCTTTTTTTATATTTACCATATCATACAAATATAGATTTCCATCTGCTGCATGCCTAATCAACATTTCTATCCTGAAAATATTAAACCTTTCAAGTTCCCCAGTATTACTATCATAAACAGGAAGTGCAAATCTTGTAGTAAATCTGTACCAACCGTATTTTGCATCAACATTATGTTTTCCTTTGTAATTTTCTTGCCATCTTCTATTTGTTGCACACTGAAGAAGCATAGGAATCCCTTGTGTTGCATTTGCTTTTGCTTTCGCATTTGCTCCTAATAATCTTCTCGTATCCTTAGATCCCTTTAATTCTCCTGGAAAATCAGAACTTATAAATATTTGATCTGCAGTTTCAACTACTTCGTAACAATTTCCTATATACTCCTTCAGATACTTCTCAACTTCCTCCCAATTAATGTTTCTTTTCCCTTGAAAACGTATATCAGTAATGACAACTATTTGTTTTCCAACTGAATCAGATATTATATTTATTCTCTTATCCATAAAAACACTCCCTTCTCCAAACAGACGCATTGCGTTACTTAATAATACCCGATATAATCTTTGTTGTCAATCTACTATATCCTCACCATTCTCTGTAGAAATCAGTTTTGTATTCCACTCTTTATTTACTATCAAAGCCGCACTTGTCATATTGGAACTTCCGATGATAATACGGTAGAGCTCTTCTTTTTTGAAAATATATCCCTTCGTGTGGAAGCCATTTCCGGCTGCTTCCACGTCATACATTTTCAGCGTAATATTTTTAATCCATTAAGTTTTTCGAGTGCTCTCGGTTCACTGAAGTTCAGATAATTGGTGGTAAGGATCTGTCCTTTCACACCTTTTTCCTCTAGCTCTTTTAACGTCTGAAGAAGCGGTGTCACACCACCCATTGTGATAAATGCAGGCGAAAGAAACGATAACACCAAAAACATGTCTGGACGCACTGATGTTAATCAGTGTATCTAAGCCTGTCTTTTCAATGGTATTTCCGATGAATAGCCGGGCTGGCTTTTCATTGGAGTTACTTATTTAGTTGTAAAATGATTTTCCAAATATGTTCGTTTCTTTTTATTGACTTTTTACTACTCTTAGAGTACAATTATAGCTAAGAAATGGGTTTTTTACTGAGTAATGTCTTCGGACTGGAAAAGGTTGCTCGTTTCTTTTTTTATGTTCATAATATCATACAGATACATTTTTCCATCTTTTGCATGTCGAATAACCATTATTACATTAAAAACATTATATCTTTCAATTTCTCCAACTTCATTAAACACTGGCAAAGCAAATCTTGACTCATATCGATACCAACCATACATTGCATCTTCCATATGTTTTTCTTTATGATTTTCAGTGTATTTTTTCCCAGCTGCAATTTCAATCAATTCAGGTAATCCCTGTACGGCATTCGCTTTTGCTTTCGCATTTGCTCCTCTTAAAATATGTGTATAATTTGAATGAGTATACTCATCTGGTAAATCTGTTCCAATATAAACTGTATCATTGCTATCATCAATTGTGTAGATATCTCCTACATATTGCTTTAGATATTTTTCAACATCATCCCAATTTACAGATTTTTCCCTTTAAATATGATGTCATGAATAAATACCGTTTTCCTTCCATCTATATCCTCTATTACATTTACTTTTCTTTTTATGTTTACCACCTCCTGCTTCACCAATGCATACGCATTGCGTTATGCTAAAAGCAAAAAAATAAACTATTAGAACGTAACTGATTACGAACAGTCATCAGTTACTCTATTCTACTTATCTACTCTTTCGATTCGACATTCTATCTCTGCTCTATACTTTAATAAACGTAACAGATAATCCGGAAGTTCTCTTTTCTCTGCTTCCCAATCCTGAACCGTACGATACGGAATACCATAGTAATCGCTAAACTCACGTCTGTTCATTCTCATTTTTTCTCTTAATTCTTTTACTTCTTTCCCTCTGCTCATGATTTAATTCTCCTACTTAAATAACGCATTGCATTACTTAATAGTACCCGATATATGCTATGTTGTCAATCCACTATATCCTCACCTCTCATCATATTTTTGCCCATATATTTTTATAAAAAAGAAAAGACAGGCCCAAAACCCTTGATTTTCAAGGCTTTTCGTCCTGTCATTAATATAAGATGTGCTCCTGTAGCTGAAATCAGTAATGCATGGTCTCCCTCTATTCCTCTTTCGTACTCAAAAAAGATCCAACATATTATCCAGATATATTTCTTCTCTGACATGGATCTGATATTCCGGTTTAGTCATATAATACAACAGAAATTCCAAAATCAGGGCACTTCCAAGTCCTCGTCCTTCAATCTTAAAATTAGAAAATCCCATTGGCATATAAATATCTTGGATATCAGTCACACTAATAAACCCAGGGTTCTCCATTGCTTTGGAGAAAAGATAGCCTTCTCCTGCGCCCGGTGCTGCACAGACATGATTTTGGCAATTTTCTCCCAGATTTTTCTGGCTGACTGTTTCATAACAAGCTTTTCTATCTTTACAACCAAACCAACAGCATTCATTGCACAGGAATTCTACTTTTGCTTTTTGCTTTGAATTCATCTTGTTTAGTTGCTCGAATTTTTTATTAAGACGAAAATCCGGGACTATATAATGAAATTCTTCTCTGTCTGTTTCCCGCAAAAAGTCGCTAAAATCCGTCAGTACCTTTGTAGTCGACGAGACTAGATAAAGCCCCGGATAATTCTTTTGCAAATAGTTCAGCAGTAAATCGGAATGAATGATCACACCATTTTGAGGTTCATTTCTTTCTTCCAGCAATGAGCAAAGTGTATTACATTTCCGATCCTGCAAATGTTCTTCTCTCAAAAGTGAATTACTGAATGTCAGTCGGGCAGATATCTTATATTCCTGCATCAAATCCAATACTTTCTCTGTCTCAGTATCTCCAAAGGAAGTGCGACCGCCACCCCAGATACAGTCTGACGGGGCGCCGTATATGGAACCGATCTCACACCAATCATAAAAATACTCTCTGTGTTCCCGATACAATGACAGAAATACTTGATACAATTCGTAAAACTCAAATAGTCCCGGCAGATGATAATATGCTTGATTTTTCATGTTAACTCTCCTCGCGTCAAAATAAAATCTTATCTTGCCACTATACACTGTGATGCGTATACTGCAGCCATTGCTCCGGTCACGCTCAATGCAACATAAAGTGCTGCCCACCAGCCCGATCCTCGTTCCATCAGCTGATTGGTTTCTAATGCAAAAGATGAAAATGTTGTGAAACCACCACAAATTCCAACTTTCAAGAACAATATCAATTGTGGATTCCAATCTTTCTTTGCGCCAAAGGCTACTACGAGTCCTATCACAAATGCTCCGATAATATTGATCAACAAGGTTTTTATTGGGAAACCATTTTGCGGGTTGATTGGAATTAAGCCAATCAAATAACGGGCTACAGCTCCCAGGAACCCTCCCGTTCCGACTATAATACAATTCATCATTTTTTGTCTCTCCTACAAGTAATACATTAGTTAATGTCTGCTTTATTATACCATCTGTAATACTGATCTGCATCAAAACTAGCTTTAGTTTGTAAATAATACATATTTCAACTTTCCTATCTATATGATAAATGTACCTTTTTAAGGCCTGTGGCATCTAAGGACTTTTTGCATATAAAAAAAGCTCTGCGTACTTCTCACACGCAGAGCTTAAAATCTTCTTGAAAGAATATCATTATTTGCTTTCTGGAATAGAATCTTTTCCTACTGTCATCATCAGAATGATTGCTGCTATAAAACTTACAGCACATGCGATAATTGCAGCAAGAACAGAAGAATCAAAACCTGTCTGAGGATTAATTACCTGAAGCCATCCAAAGATTCCGTTTGTTCCATATACATACTGTTTTACTCCACCAAATCCGATGATAGCACCACCAATACCAGATGCAAGACAAGCTAACATAAATGGTTTTTTAAACTGTAATGTTACACCGTAAATGGATGGTTCTGTAATACCAACCATTGCAGAAATAATAGCCGGTCCACAAACACTTTTCAGTTTTTTGTTCTTTGTTCTAAGCATGATCATAAGAACAACTCCAGCTTGTCCGAATGCAGATGCAAGACCAGCAATTGTAATAGGGTCGTAACCTAATGTTGCAAGATTGTTTACAGAGATTGCAACAAATCCCCAATGAACGCCAAACATAACACATACCTGAATAAGTGCTCCGTATAAGAAACCTGAAATAGTTGCATTCAGATTGAACAGTGCTGTAAATGCTGCACCGAGTAAATCACTTGCAAATGTTGCGATTGGTCCGATAATCAGGAATGCAAGAATAATACTAATTAAAAGTGTCAGCGCAGGAACAGCGAATGTTTTAAAGAGATCACTAATTCTTTTTGCAAAGAATTTTTCAATTTTTGCTGCAAAATAGCAAGTTAAAATTACTGGAATTACAGAACTTGCATAGTTCATTAAAAGAACCGGAATTCCAAGAAATTCTACATATACATCTGTCTGGAAGATAGTGCCACTGAATAAAGTATAAAGTGCATCTCCAGCCATGATTGTTGTTAGAGACGGATATACCAATGCTGCTCCTATTGCCATTCCGATAAACGGTGTTCCACCAAATTTCTTCATTGAAGTATATCCGAGGAATATTGGCAGGAAGTTAAAGAAACAATCTCCAACAATGTTTAACATCTGATATGTTCCGGATGTAGTCGCAAGCAATCCTGTTGCAGCAAGAAATGCAAGCAGTCCCTTGATTACACCTGTTGCTGTAAGCATTCCAAGTACCGGTGTAAACACCCCACTGATCACATCAATAAACTGATTGGAAATCTTTTTCTTTTTCATTTCCTGTTTGAATTCTTTTGCATCTTTTAGTTCAACTTCTTTTTCTGTTGTACCCATCATTGTCTGCAGTTCGTTATAAACATCTGCTACGTGCTGCCCGATTACGATCTGATACTGACCTCCACCTTTTACGATAGAAAGAACTCCGTCAATCGCTTTTACTGCTTCGTCATTCGCCTTTGTCTCATCTTTCAGCTGAAAACGCAGTCTCGTTGCACAGTGATATACATTCTCAATATTTTCCTGACCGCCAACTTCTTCGAGAATACTTTGAATCATTTTCTCATACTTCATTTTGTTTTCCTTCCTCTCTCCTTAAAATTTTTATCTAAAAAAACCGTTTGGTCTTTTTTCAAATGTAATGGATATTCTTTTTCAGTAACAAGGATGAACTTACAATCACGTATTGCAGTAATTTTGATTTTATCAATATTTCCTTCCTTCCACTTCATATCCAATACTGCGCCTGTTTTCAGACAGATTCCATTAACCTCTCCATCTGAAAGACTGTTCGGTAATGCCGGTAAAAGAAATACTTTGTCTGAATAATCCTGTATAAGCATCTCCAGTAACCCACAAGCTCCTCCAAAGTTTCCGTCAATTTGGAATGGTGGATGATTGTCGAACAGATTATTTAAAGTTGCATATTCAAGCAATTCCTTTAAGTTTTTCCAAGCTTCTTCTTTCTCCCACAGTCTTGCATAAAACAGTATGATCCATGCCTTGCTCCATCCAGTATGGCCTCCACCGTATTTCAGTCTGCGCTCAATCGTCTGTTTTGCAGCTTGAGCGAGTTCCGGTGTCTTATCCATACGTATCTGTCCTGCAGGATATAATGCAAACAGTTGTGAAATATGTCTGTGTCCGGGCTCGACTTCATCATAATCTTCACTCCATTCCTGAATCTGTCCATATTTACCGATTTGCAATTCTGGCATATGATTCAGTCGCTCGTTTATTGCTTCATTCAGATCATTCGGGAGTTGATTTTCTTCCGTGATCTCCAGATAACCATTAAATAGTTCTTTGATGATTTCTGTGTCCATAGAAGCTCCCATACAGAGACATCCTGCCTCTCCTTTTTGATTCAGATAGATATTTTCAGGAGAACTGGATGGTCCTGAAATCCATTTTCCATGAGCATCTTTTACCATGTATTGAAGGAAAAACTTAACAGCATCTTTCAGTATTCCATAATATTCCTTCAAGAACTCCATATCTTTTGTATATTTGTAATGTTCAATCAGATGTAAACAGAACCAGGCACCGCCCATTGGCCACAGGGTAGATGATACATGATTGTCCTGAGGTGCACAGTCTCCCCAAATATCTGTGTTATGGTGACAACAGAATCCATCAATTCCATACATCTTCTCAGCAACGTCTTTGCCGTGCGGATACATTCTTTGCAAATGTTCTAACAAAGGCATGTGGAGTTTAGATAACCCTGTTTTTTCAGCAATCCAGTAATTCATCTCTATATTGATATTAATTGTATACTTGGACCCCCACATAGGCTCAAATTCTTCATTCCAGATTCCTTGTAGATTTGACGGAAGACTTCCTTCACGGCTAGAGCTGATCAGAAGATATCTTGCAAAATTATAATATGTATTTATTAATTCAATATCTTCTATGCCATTACGCATTTGCTCAAGTCTTTCCGGTGTTGTCAGATGCTCATAAGAGTCTTTATAATTCAATTTCAGATTACTTTTTTCATAGTAAGATAAATAATCTTTTATATGACGCTCTTGTAATGTTCCATAAGATTCTTTTTCAGCATTACTCAATACATCCATACACCACTGAAGCGGTTGTTCACTTCGGAACGATGTTCTTGCTGTGATAAATAGTGTTGCTTCTTTGGCATCCTCTACTAGTAAATGGCTTCCCATTCGTGAAATTTTGCCATTTTTAGTTCTTACCTGTACAAGTAGTTCAAATGCAATCCCATGATCTCCACCTTGTTTTCCATATAAACGGATTTTATTGCCATCCAGGACTTCAGTACCATCACAGAAAGATGAACCACGTCCTGATCGGTTATCTTTTCTTGTTAAAGATAAATCAAAATTAAGAAGTTCGCCATCTATGGATTTCATCTGATATACAATTATGTGATCTGGATTGCTGGCAAAAAACTCTCTTTCGTATTTTCCTTTTTCCGATTCATATTGAATTTTTCCAACGGCTCTTGAAATATCTAATTCTCTGTTATACGTTTGAACTTCTACGCTTTCATGCTGAACGCTTAAAAGTCCCCCTTGATCCTTTTTGAAGATCGTTTTGCCTCTCTGTTTGTAAAAATCTATCCAAACGTCCCCAAGTGTCTGATAATGTCGCATATGCGGATATGTTGCATACATACTTCGCTCTGCGAGAAGTTCGGCCTGTTCGATTTCTCCATTTAATAAGAGTTCACGAACTTTTGGATAGTTCTCTCGCGCATCAGGATTTACACGTTCCATAAAACTTCCGGTCCAAACAGAATCTTCGTTAATTTGAAGTCGTTCCGTTCCGATTTTTCCAAATACCATTGCTCCGATAAATCCATTTCCTATCGGCAATGCTTCATTCCAATCTTTAGCTTCTTCACGAAAACATATTTTATTCATTTCTTCTTCCTCATCTTTTCACTACGCTTTCTTGAATCTGTTGTTATTATAACAATAAAAAAAAGAAAGACTGAAAAGTTTCTATTTTGCGAACTTTCCAGTCTTAAAAATTATGGATGATTTCATTTTTCCATTGGGAATCCGTATTTATTTTGATACGCAATTGCAATTCGTTCAATTAACAGCTGATATAAAACAGGATGGTTTTGGACTAAATCTTTATATTCCCAATCAATACATAGATCAACTCGAGGGTCTTTCTCCATTTCTCTGTTTGAAGTAAACAGAACTACTTTTGCTTTTGTTTCTTCAAAACACTTCTTTGATGGAGCATCTGTCAGATGCGTATACTCACTAATATACCTTCCGGAATTTGAAAAAATAAGCAGTAGTGTATTTTCTTTTGCATGACTAATATACTCTACTTGTTTTCTGTCATTTGTAGTTGTGTAAATGAACTTCTGGTAAAAAGACATTTTATGTTGAAAATTCAATGCAGCAGTCTCTGAATATCCTTCTCCAAATGCGGCTACTTCTTCATAATCATGAATCAACGTGACCAAGTGATCTATTTTTTTAGAGTCAGTATTGAAAAATAAATAGCGAATATCCGAAAACAGCACATCCAAATATTCTTCCGTTCCTTTTTGCAATATATAATCTGTAATATTTATCGTATTTAGATCTTTTATGTAAACTTCTCTTTTCCCTCTACTGTATGCTTCTGCTTTAAATTCTTTGTAATCCTCAAATCCTAATTGCTTAACGAATTTGGAGATTGTAGATTTTGAAACAGAGCATAAATCAGCCATAGCACCTATGGAAATGTTATTCAATTGATGAATATGTTCCAGCATAACTCGAGCAATATGATGTTCTATTGATTCAGGTGACATCTCACCGGTTATTGATGATAGTCTTGTATATAGTGTGCCCATATATTTTCTCCCTCATGATTTTCTCTTGTGGTGACTCTGTTTTCATAATAACATAAAATGTTTAGGGAAGTACAGTAAGATTACCAAAGATGAATTAATCACGTTGATGAATGTTCTTGTAAATCCGATATGCGGAAATCTCCTGAAAATTTCTTTCCATCTTCTATTTGTTGCACACTACCGTTATCTTATCGATTATCAATTTTCTCCGGAAACATATCATGATTACTCATACGATTCCATGCAACCTGCTCCCAGTTGGTACCTGGCTTTCCATAATTACAATACGGATCGATGGACAAACCTCCACGTGGAAGGAATTTTCCCCAGACTTCTATATATTTTGGTTCAAGAAGCTTGACAAGATCTTTCATAATTATATTGATCACATCTTCATGAAAATCTCCATGGTTTCGAAATGAGAACAAATACAATTTCAAGGATTTACTCTCCACAAGACGTTCGTCCGGAACATAGGAAATCGTGATCGTTGCAAAATCTGGCTGTCCGGTGATTGGGCACAGACTTGTGAATTCCGGGCAGTTGAACTTGACGAAGTAATCGTTTTCAGGATGTTTATTCTGAAATGCCTCCAATACAGACGGATCATAATCCATACGGTATTCTGTTTGCTGATTTCCCAATAATGTTAAATTTTCTTTTTCTCTCATTGCTTCCTCCTCTATCTCAACGCAGGGTCTTCTACGTGATTCGCCTGAAATGCTGCTGCGCGATCAATGCATGTTCCGCATTTTCCGCAAGGCTTCTCTCCACCTTCGTAACAGGACCATGTCAATTCATACGGAACTCCCAGTTCTAATCCAATCCGTACTACTTCGGCTTTGGATACATTTACAAAAGGAGCTTCTATTTTCAGCTGATGTCCGGAGCCTTCCCAGATTGCTTCATTCATTGCCTGATTGAATACCGGTGAGCAATCTGGATAAGCAAAACCGGCAGAATCATCTGCATGAGCTCCATAATAAATCACTCCACATTCCTTGCTCAGTGCAATACTTGCTGCCGAAGAAAGAAATAATCCGTTCCGGAACGGTACATATGTACTTACAGGCTTATCGCCATTTGTTTTTGAAATCTGCTCTGCGTAACTCTCCTCCGGAATTTCTTCCGTGGACTGTTGAAGCAGTGAACAGTTGCTATATTGAAATATCTTACTTAAATCCAGGAACAGATGCTCCACGCCATAATATTCGGCAACTGCTATTGCAGCCCTGATTTCTTTATCGTGCTTCTGTCCATAGGAAACCGAGAGTGCAATCACCTGCTCTTTCCCGTACTTTTTGATTGCCAGTCCTAATGCCGTTGTTGAATCGATTCCTCCACTAAAGAGAACTAATGCTTTCATCTCCATCACCTCACTACTTATTTATACGCCCCGTTCATTTGGATCCCAGATTACTTTATGCATCTGAATCTGCAGACGCACACCATTCAACCGATGTTTCAGCATAAATTCTACGATCTGCACTGGTTCTATGGATCCAAAAACAGGACTAAGATACACATGACACCTGTTTGTCAGATTATAAGTCTGAATCACGTCCAGTGCTTTTAACAGATCTTTCTGGCTGCCACATACAAATTTTACAGTATCATCCTTTCCAAGCAGTTCCATGTTCTCTGGTATCATATATTCTTCGCACCCACTTGACGGTAACTTATAATCCATCGTAAATATCGGTCGTTCTTCGCAGAATGCCGACAAATTAACTGCGCCATTTGTCTCAATTTCGACCTGTAAGCCAGCTTGTAAAAGAAGGTGGATCAATTCTCTGATGTCTTTTTGCAGCAACGGTTCTCCACCTGTAAGTGTCACGTTGCGAATACCGGTTCCTAAAACATAATTTAAAATCTCTTCCGGGGTTTCCTCTTCATATGGGCAATCCGGTTCATTGGCCCACATAGTATCACAATAGCTACAGCGTAGATTGCATCCTTTGAAACGAACAAAGACTGCCAATTCTCCAGCCCGTGTGCCTTCCCCATTAATACTGGTGAATTTTTCTACTACTTTCATTTACTCTTCCTCATAAACCGCGCAATTATTCGGTGTTTCATATACTTCCACACAATGAACCCCGTATCCAAGTTCTGTTAATTTCTTGTAGAAATAATATGCAAAATTTTCTGCTGTGGGACGAAAGGAAACTTTCTCCAGATGAAAGTCCTCATTCTGAAGCGCAGCTACTGTTTCTGCTTTCAGAGATCCCACTTCGTAAATCAGACTATGGTCAAAGGAATCACAAAGCTTTTTCAGATCCTTTTTCAGATTACCAAAGTCCACTACCATTCCCCGTGTCTGTCCTTCTTGCTCCAGCTCCTGACTTTTGATTTTTGCAACAACATTCCAACGATGTCCGTGGATATTTCTGCATTTCCCCTCATATTTCCAGAGAAAATGTGCTGCGTCAAAACTGGCTTTTGTTTGCAAATAATACATATTTCAACTCTCCTGTATTTGAAATGTATGTACCTTTTAAGAGCTGTGTATCCTAAGCGGAGCGTTTTATATATATGGGAAAGTATTTCCTGAATAATATAAAAAGCTCTGCGTACTTCTTTGCACGCAGAGCCTAGAATCTTCTTAACTAGCCCTGGTTTTGTTTTTCGACAGGAAGGTACAAATGAACTGTCGGCTGTTTTTCACAGCATGAAAATTATACCACAGAAAATCAGTTTGTCAAATTGGTTTTTCTATTTTAACGAAATGGTGTCCTATTTCCCATATTCTATTCTCCCAGAAAATATCTTCCGTAAGCATCTGCTGCCTTAATTGCTGCGCATACAGTCTCAGGTGTCACCTTAAATGGCATGTTATGAAGTGTATCATTCTCTGCACAAGCTGCTGTCGCAACTGCCATAAGCTTCTCGTCTGTCACTTCTGTAATACCAAGTTCTTTTAATGTAACAGGAAGTCCCAGTTCAATGCACCAATCTATAATATCTTCCAGTTCTTCTGCCGGAATGTCTTCCAGAACAAGCTGTGTGATTGTTCCAAATGCAACTTTCTCTCCATGATACATATGATGACACTCGTCCAAAACTGTGAATCCATTATGAATTGCATGTGCTCCTGCAAGACCGCCACTCTCAAATCCGATTCCACTAAGCAATGTATTAGCTTCAATTACCTTCTCAACAGCTTTTGTGCAGGCTCCTGCTTCCAGAGCAAGTTTTGCCTTCACACCTTCATTCATCAATGTATCAAAGCACAGTTTTGCGAGTGACATCGCTGCCATAGTAACATTTCCACCAGCACAAGTTGTTGCTTCGCTAGCCTGACAGGCTCTTGCTTCAAAATAAGTTGCAAGTGCATCACCCATTCCGGAAACTGTCAGTCTGACTGGTGATTTTGCAATGATTTCTGTGTCCATCAGAACCATGTTTGGATTAGCTGGGAGGAATAAGTATTCTTCGAATACGCCTTCATCAGTATAAATAACAGAAAGTGCACTGCATGGCGCATCTGTAGATGCAATTGTCGGACAGATCAGTACCGGCACTTCTTTGTAATAAGCAACTGCTTTCGCAGTATCAAGGATCTTTCCTCCGCCAATACCAATAACAACATCACAGCCCTTTTCATTCATAACGGCTACCAAACGATTAATTTCTGTCTTGCTACATTCTCTGTTGAAATACTCATACACTGGTTCAATATCATATCCTTCAAATCCAACTTTGAGAACGTCTTCAATACGTTTATACCCCGACTCTGTGATCAGTACAAGTGCTTTTTTACCATACTTCTGAGCATATTCACCCAGCTTTTTCATCTCACCTGCACCTTGAACATATTTGCTCGGACTACATAAAATATTTGCCATTTTTGTCTGCCTCCTAAACTCTTTATTTGTATGTTATTAAATTAACAATCTAAAGATATTGTAGTCCTTCTCTACAAAAGTGTCAATAAAATCTAATTGAATTTTCTGTAAGAAATCGGCTATATAATCACCACTCACAGCTGACTGTATCAAACAACCCTTTAATTCATCTCAACGTGCAAACAGCCCTGCTAAAAGTCCCCTCTTCTTCACCTGGTGAACTTCTGCCCCACTTCTCATAATCAATGCAAACATTCCCATATTGCGAAGATCCTGTCGCAAATTTACTGCCTGTTCCTCTGCTAAACCGTCTTTTACCAGGAAAGGCATATCATTCAGACTCAC
>ERZ791902.1129-NODE-1129-length-13730-cov-14.633638_pt1 | contig 13730 bp, 11 predicted proteins | sample MGYA00510149_ERZ791902 | MGnify/ENA primary metagenome ERZ791902 (study PRJEB30046, sample SAMN00792060) | human gut metagenome | study: EMG produced TPA metagenomics assembly of the A metagenome-wide association study of gut microbiota in type 2...
TTATCCCCCAGCGCGCTGCATGGAACGTCCACTTCAAAAAGCCAACCGCCAGCTACACTGACCTATTTGCCCAACTGGAAGCCGTTGGAACCATTTCCACACGCGGCCTGAAACCGGATGCCACCCACTACTGCGAACTTGTCTTTGATGTCAACTCGGCCTATTTTGACAATCACGGTGGCTACGAGTTCGCCAAGCAATTCTATGCGGATGCCTACAAAGCAGCCGTTCAGATCGTGGGTGGTGAGCAGTATATCCTCTCGGCTGTCATGCACGCCGATGAGATCAACCGTGCCATGACTGAAGCACTAGGCCGGGAGGTCTACCACTACCATCTCCATGTGGTCTATGTGCCTGTGGTGGAAAAGCAGATCCTCTGGTCGAAACGCTGCAAGGACAAGGCACTGGTCGGCACAGTCAAGGAGACCGTCATGCAGGTCAGCCGAAGCAAGAAGTGGGCTTCCAAGCCCCTGCTGGACGATGCCGGAAAGCCTGTCCTGCAAAAGAGCGGCAAGCCAGTCCTGAAGAAGTCGTACAGTGTCCTGCAAGACGATTTCTTCCACTATATGCGCAACGCCGGGTATACGGATGTAGAGCGCGGTGAGCGTGGCAGCACTGAAGAACACCTGACCGTCACCCAGTTCAAAGTCCAGCGGGAGCAGGAGCGACTGGACACTCTGACCGCCCAGATTGACCAGAAAGAGCAGCACCTCACCCAAACCAACAAAACCCTCTCCAAGACCGAAAAGGAACTTGCCGCTGTGCAGAAAAAGGTCACGCTCACAAAAGAAGCCCTCATTCATGCGCGCGATCTGGATTATATTGGTAAACGCACCTTTCTCGGCAACTATTCGCTGACCGAAGAAGAGTTTTCCAAGCTGAAAAAGCAAGCCGACCACGGCTATATGATGGATGTGGAGAACCGCCGCCTGAAAGAAGAACTTTCCACCGCCAAGAAAGAGGCCGTTCGTTGGAGCAACAAGTACCACGACCTGTGGTACGACGTGAAACCCTATCTGGATGCTCTCCACCGTGCGCCCGAACTGGTGCGCGGCTTTCTGGAAAAGATTCTTGCCCCCAAGCAGGAGCTCACCATGAATGTGCAGCAGCGAAACCGCAGGCGTGGGCAGGATATGGAACTTTGAGTTTCGGAGGATACCATTTGAACAAAAACAAGAAGTCAAACAAATCCGGCTACCCGGATGAAGCAATCAAGACCCTTGCACGTTGCTTTTATCCCTCCATGGTTGAGTTTTTCAACAGCGAGGAAGGCCAGCGTGAATATGAGGAATGGCTGAAAGAGCAGGAAGCTCTACAAGCCTTGCCTGTTGCAGCATAAAAACAGCAGGACGCTCCCAGAAAAGGGAACGCCCTGCATTACATATTGAAAATTTACGAAATGGCTTCTAATGCTTCCTCAAAGTACTTGAACGCTAAATTCAACAAAAATAAATCTTCATCTGACGGCTTTTTTGCATGTGCATCAACTCGGTTCTTATTTATGACATCAGAAAAATATCCAAATTTTGTTTTATCCGAAAATAAGCGTTCGTACCATGCCCAATCTTTTTCTATTAGGATTTTCAGTTGTAAAAAATACAGTTCCTGCATTGCGCCTTTTAAATCGGCACATTCGAGCTTGGCTTTTTGTGTATCGTCTTTCGTTGTTTTTTCAATCGCATCCATCAAAGTTCTTTTTGCACTCTTTCCATAGTGCAACGCATACTGCATTCCAATCAGAGATCTCAATTTATTCTCGATTGCACATCTTCTTGTTGCTACCATTGAGTAAATCTCAGAAATATCCGAATAGGTCTTATCAAATTTATATTTTTGCTGAAGATGCTTTTCAATTGCTTTAATTCGAATGTAGTAATCGTCTTTTTCTTTCTTGATTAAGCAATATCCAAGTAAATGATCAATAGAGCAATCAGCAAACTGAAGTTCGCTTTTAAATTTATCACTTCCATCCAATGCTAGAACTTTTAGCAGGTCATATTCTCTTGGATAATAATCTACTAAAACACCTAATATTTGCTCTATTGCCGCCTTCATTTTATTTTGATAATTATCGGACTGCTTTTCATAACTGTACTTAGAAATTTTAAACGGTCTAGTCTCTTTATTTTCAAGAACTTCTTCATTCATTTTACTGCATACTTGGCGTATCAGAAATGGGTGTCCTCCATAGTCATCGACTAATTTGGCAAATATTTCTTCTTCAAACTTCAAACCCAAATGACCACCGATTTCAGACACCATGTTTTTCACGTCATCATAATCAAACAAAGTAATATATTGTGGAGCGAGTCCATTAAATATAGGATTTGGTTGATTGCAAATTTTAGCATCTTCTATACACTTCGGGTTTACTCCAGTGATTACAAAAGAAAAAATGTTATTATCTGTTTGTGAGATTGATCTTAATGTTTGCCAAAAGAACAAAGCGTCTGTTCCATCTCTCCAATTTAATGATGATGATGTTCCAAAGCTTATTTGCTCAACTTCATCAAAAATAAGTAGAATACGCTTATTGTGAAGCAGTCGATGCAATTGAATCAAATCTTCTTCAAAACTAATTGATGCCTGCTTCTCTGTGTATCTTGAGATATCTTTATTATATTCTACATCATTAGAAATGAAGCCAATCGCTGTTTCCTCCCCACCCTCGGTATATTTTTTTCTGAGTTCTTGAATAATCTGATTTAAAAAATCATTCCACGTCAAATGATGATATTTTGTACAGTCAAAATAAATAGCTACTCCGCCATTTTGTTCAACACGCCTTCTAAGTAATAAAAGAATGGACGTTTTTCCAATGCGGCGGAGCCCAAACACACCACCGTGTTCTCCTTGGAGATATTTTCCGTACAATTCAGAAATTACATTAAATCGGGTTTTTCCGAAGAAAAGATTGTCATCACGCAACGGAGAAGCAACACCAAAAAGATCACGTTCATAAAGAAATGTTCTCATCCGGTTTTGAAGATCATTCTCTTTTATTCCACTTTCCAATTCCTTATATGAAAATGGAATAATCAACCTAGAGTCCGGGTTATCTATTCTGTCTCGCTTGATTACATCCTCAATATCTTCACAATCATCTACAAGAAAACAAGTTATCTTATCTAACCTGTTTCTATATTCCGACTGTGAGCCCAAAAGTATATCAATCAAGTCCTTTGTTCGACTTTTAAAGTTCTGCAAACTATCGTTACAACATAAAATTAAAACCTCATCGCCCAAATTATACAATTGCTTTAAGTTTGCTATTGGTTTGATAAAATGAACAGAATACAGCGAACTCTTAAATGTTTGTTCTTTAGAAAAGCTGATCAGGCCAAATTTGGATAACGCTTTAACTGCTTGTTTTGCTTTCGCTCCACCTTTAATATTGATTGGTCGTCTGTCTTTAGCCAATACAATTCCTACTCGGTCCCCTTGTGAGCATAATGCGCTTGCATTCTTTTCTCGCATATTTTCCACCTCACCATTCTTTTTATCATTATAACAGGAAAGTTTGATTGATTCAACATTTTGGACGTTATAAATACAAGCAACCTTCTGCTTAGTTGTTTTTATGATTATAATCGCATCCTCCAATTCTTGTTATTGGCTTACGGTCTATGACAAGGTGTCGGAGTTTTGTATCTTCCACGGGAGCCTTCATTCTCTGATCCGAAGAAAACGAAAAATCCGAACCCTTCTCCAATTGGAAATAGGTTCGGATTTTTCTTGTTTGGTGGAGATGGTGGGATTCGAACCCACGTGCCCGATTAAGGACAAAACGATTTCGAGTCTTTAAAATTGTTGGATGAAGCTGGTCCCTTGCGGCTGTCATTGGCAGCTGAGGGCATTTTTGCAACCTCCAAAAAAGCACGTCACACCGCAATTTGCAGGCAAAAATCAGCCGCTTTTTGCGAAATGACGTTAGAAAAAGCCTTTTTTACACGGGTCGTCAGCGGCTGCATTTCAGGTGTAGTTGTGTTAGATGTCCGTTAGAATTATGCAGTGCTGCCGTTGCTGTGCCAGCTCACAGCAGGCTTCCCTGTCTGAACGCAGCGTTTCCCGAAAGCCGGGAGATGCTGCGTTTTCTCTTGCCCGCATTGGGCTGAAAGGGAAGCCGCCATGTCAACATTCCGCGTCAATAAAAACGTCAACTACACCGTTATGAGCAACCACCACCTGCAGGATAAGAGGCTGTCCCTGAAAGCCAAGGGACTGCTGTCCTATATGCTCTCCCTGCCGGACGATTGGGATTACAGCCTGAAAGGGCTGACAACCGGGTGCAGGGATGGCATCGACAGTGTGAGAAGTGCGGTTCACGAACTGGAAGATGGCGGATATCTGTGTCGAAGCAAAGTCCGTGATGCCCGTGGCCGCATTATTGACTACAACTATGAAGTCTTTGAACTGCCGCAGAAAGAACGGATTGAAAAACGCCCTGCTCCAGTGCCAAATTCACCATCATCGGAAAATCCAATGTCGGGTTTTCCAACGTTGGAGAATCCAACACAACAAAATACTAATAAACAAAATACTAAAAGACAAAGTACTAATCTATCAGGGCAGACGGACGAATCTGCGGATTTTGACCAGATGGAAGCACAGGTACGGGAGGAGTTCCGGGAACGGCTGGAGATCGACACTCTTGCCCAGCGGTACGACCCCGACAAGCTGGAGGAACTGCTGGACAACATTGTGGAGATGTACTGCTGTCCTCGGCAGACCCAGCGTGTCGGCAAGCAGCCGCAGACCACCAAAGCCATCCGGCTGCGGCTGGACAAGATGACCAGCCAACACATTGAGTACATCTTCGATGTGATGTCCAACACCACCCAGCCCATCAAGAACATCATGGCCTATCTGCGCACCACCATCCTAAACGCCCCCACCACGATGGAGCACTACTATCAGGCGCAGGGCAACTGGCTGACCGCACAGAATCGGAAGAAGTAAGCGCTGTTTTCCACAAAGGCCATAACACACGTTGAAAATGCAAAGGAGAATTCCCATGAAGAACACGAACACTGTCCGCACCGAGATCCATTACGCACAGGTCGAGGAGTATCAGCTGCCCCTGCTCATCCTGCCGCAGACCGATGATTCCGAACCGCTGGGTAAGTATGGCCGGATGCGGCTGGCCTATCTCAAAAATCAGCGCCCCGTGCTGTACAACCAGATGCTGCTGAACGGTACGCTCTGGCCACATTTGCAGGATGTCCAGAAAACGGCCTACGAGTGGCTGGAACGCACAATGACCACTCTGTTAGACAAGTACCCCGCGCCGGACAAAGAGCGCGCACAGCTTCTCTGGGTGGCGCACATGAATGGGCTGAAAGCGCAGGCGGAGGAGGTGGTGGTGAGGGAAATCGTGTATGCAGAGTGATTTCAACTGTTTTTCATGTTTCTGTTTCAGCATCAAAAACGCCTAGACACGATTTTATGTCTTGATTTTGAATATTTTCCGCAAATATCAATATTAAAATTTGATTTTCTGCCAAGAATGGAGTATACTGAACCCAGAAAACACTTGGGAGGTTTTGCGATGCTGCTTCAATTTTCTGTCACGAACCACCGTTCCATCAGGGATACTGCCATCATCAGCATGAAGGCATCCACAGATAAAAGTCTGTCCGACTGCCTGATTTCGCCGGACGACAAAAAACAGCTTGTTCCTGTCCTTGCGCTGTACGGCGCCAATGCAGCCGGAAAGAGTAATGTCCTCCATGCACTCCTGCTCATGCGCGAGATGGTCTGCGGGCGGTATGCCAAGTTGCTGAAAGGCGAGTCCCTTCCGCAGGAGCCGTTTGCTTTCACTGACCAGCCCACACAGCCGACCAGCTTTGAAGCCATCTATTTTTATGGCGGCATCAAGTATGCCTATGGGTTCTCGTTTGACAAGTCCAAAGTCCTGACCGAATATCTCTATCACTGGCCGAATGGCCGGGAAGCCTTGATTTTTTCAAGAGAAAACAACGGCTATCAGTTCCGCGAGAATATTCAAGAGCAGTTCACGCTTGCTGGACGAACTGCTGAAAACCGCCTTTATCTGTCCAACTCGAACGAGTGGAACTGCCCCCAGACCGAAAAAGCGTATCTGTGGTTCTTTGAAAAGCTGACAGGCTTTATGGGAACCGAAATGCGGCTGGATGCTACATTGTCTGCCATTCGGCAGGGCGGCTCTGAAAAGAGCCGTATCCTGCATCAAATGCTGTATGCAGACCTCGGTATCAAGGACATCCGCATTACAGGCTCCAAGGAAGAGCCTATCATTTCCGCACTGCACACTCTCGATGCCGAAGATGGCACTTCTAAGGGTTTCTGGCTCCCGTTGGGTCAGGAATCCGTTGGGACACAGCGTTTCTTCTCTCGCATCGGTATGTGGCTTGCGGCTTTGGAATCCGGCTCTGTTTTGGTAGTAGACGAGATAGAATCCAGTATGCACCCGCTTTTGACCCGGCATCTGATCGAGATGGTACAGGATGCTGCCATCAATACGAACCACGCCCAGCTTATCTTCACCACCCACGATACTGGCCTTCTCGACCTGACCCTGCTGCGCCGGGACCAGATCTGGTTCGCGGAAAAGAACGAGAAAACCATGCAGACCGATATTTATGCTTTGACGGAATTCTCCCCGCGGAAAGGTGAGAATATCGCCAAAGGCTATCTGCAAGGTAGGTATGGGGCAATCCCACACATTTGTTTATCGAGGAAAACTACATGGCCAAGATGAAATTGTTATTAAAAAGCCGGAGAAAGACTTATGGAGTGCTATATGTGACTTTATTCTATAGTGGCTCAACATATAGTGTCAACTCGTTTGCTATGGTGGCATATATATGGATTGACAACCGTCTCTCTGTATAATATAATAATGTTGGAAAGCTATATTGACAAATCCTGATTTTCGTGATAAAATAATCAAATTTCAATAAAGTCAATTTTTGCAGATAAGGAGGGATTAACATGAAGAAAGCTCGTATGCTTGGAAACTATGCAGAGTATTTAGCGGATCAGCACGGACTTGACGTGTCCCACCTGAGCGCTTTGCTTTCTTGTACGGAGAATCAGATTCAGGCTTTTTACAAAGGTCGTTCTTTTCCATCTTTTAGTCAGCTTTCTAAATTATCCAAAGCTCTAGATACAACGCCTTCGGTACTTTTAGCTGGTAACGAGAAGATTTACAATGAAACGGTCGTTCATTGCATGAATTCTTTTGATAATCCAGAAAATCGCGAGAAGATATTAGATATTATAGATGACTATATGGATATCTATAATGCTGTCAATTGTCAATAAGGTCAAAAGGCATAGTTTTATAACTATGCCTTTTTTATAGGAGGATATTACTTTGAGTTATCCTGAAACATTATCATCAGATATTGTTCAAGCAATCGTTCGTGCAAAGGATGATAAATGGAAAAACGATCATCTCTCCGAGGAGTTTCCCAACACACTTCTTCGAAGTGATGTTCTTCAATTATTAGAGAAGTACTGCACGGTTATCTATTATCCTTTAGATGAACAAAGCAATAATGGTTTTCATGTTACAGGAATCCCTGATAAAAACGGTGTCTTAAAACATTTCGTCTTTTTAAATACCAATCAAACGATTGAAAAGCAAGCTTTTACAGCCGCTCATGAATTGGGGCATATTTGGCAAATCGATCAATATGTTTCTAAAACATGTAATGTCAAACTTACTCCAGAATTGACTGAGCAAATCATGAATAGATTCGCTGCGGAAGTTTTAATTCCAAAAGAGCAATTTATTTTATGCTTTGAAAGTAAAATCAAAGACTATATGATTGGTGATTGTCATATTACAAAATATAATTTACTTCGTGTTATTGTCTCTTTGATGTGGGAGTTTTTTGCGCCATGGAAGGCCATTGTTTTACGTGGATTTGAAACTGGTTTTTTTTCTGATTCGCTTACAAATGACCTTCTTCAATCTAATGAAAGCACTGTAAGTACTGTAAACTCCTTAATTGTAGAGATGGGTTATAGTTCTTTTCAAGTGCCTTCTCGTCGAAAATGGATCAACGGTCTTGGAGAATTGTTAGATAAGGCTGAGAGTAAAAATTCTGTAACCCCTCAGAAAATAGACTCCATGCGAGAAAAGTTTGATTTGCATACTATCAAACCCGATGAATCAATAAAAGAGGAAAGTATTTCCCTGGAGAAAGGACGTTAAATATATGGGAATTCCTCAAAATTCTGCCGCAATCGATACTGATTTTTTAAATCATGTTGTATCCATGAAGTGCTTGCAGTCTGATATTTCAGCGATACTCATAAAAATGTTTTCCACACATTCTATTGAGTGCATTATGCATCCTCTGGTATACAAACATGAAGTTCAAAGCAGTAAACCCCTTTTTCTCTTTACTTCAAAAATCATCCAAGTTCCTTCATTGAGCGATATATTTGAAGATGAAACTCAGAAGCAATATTATTGTGAAATTCTCGTTCCTGAACTGTATAAACAACTCACTGGTGAAGTTTATCCGATTGATGCTTCAAACATTCTGAATCAATGGAAATCCGGAAAAAGTTTTGGTGAAGTACACACAGTATCAATGTGTTTACTTTGTGGATGTGCACTTTTCCTTTCTGATGACCACGGTTCGAAGCAACTACAGCAAATAATTGAAACGACTTCCATGGGATCTGTTAAGGTCTATAACCGTTCAGAGTTCTTGGATTTTTGTTCCGAAAACGATTCTTCGTTATTGCCACGTGCTACGCGGCGCGCATTTACACATAAGCCTTAAAAATAAATCCTTACACAAATTCTATATATTAAAAGCCAAGCTATGCTGCACCGGTTTCATACAGTCATCGCTTGGCTTTTGCTTTTCTCTTACCATCCTTCATCAGCGTGAGCGAATTTGCTTTACATCAATCAGCTCAGGCCAGAGAGTGAGCGCATTACAAGGTCAATATCCTGATTTTCCAGTTCCTGTATCACATGCAGATATGTTTTCTGGGTCGTGGTCATGCTGGAATGCCCCAGCCGCCTTGCCACGCTTGCAATAGATACACCTGCAAACAGAAGCACCGAAGCGTGGGTATGCCGCAGACCATGTACCGAGATGACCGGGATCTTGGCCCGGTTGCAGTGCCGCGCTAGAATATCGTTGACGGTGGAATTGTAGGCGTGTTCCTTGAACACGAAAATCGGTTTATCCACCGGCACATCCTTTACCAGTGCGGCAAACTGGATCACCGTCTGCCAGTCGATTTGAATTTTGCGAACAGACGACTTGTTTTTTGTCGGCAAAAATCCACCTTTGCCCTTATAATCCCACGTTTTACTGATAGAAAGCATCTGATGCGCAAAGTCAAAGTCACTGGGGGTCACGGCCAACGCTTCTGAAAAGCGGATGCCCGTTTTGGCAATCAACAAAATCATCCAGTCCCAGTTCAATGTTCCCTGCAAATCCAGATCGCTCAACAGAAGATGCAACTCAAACTGGTTGAGGTATTTTACCTTTTTGGGCACCGGGGGCTTACCTTTGATGATTGCTTTTCGGGTCGGGTCCTTTACAATCAGCCCATCGTCAACAGCGTCCATGATAGCCCCTTTCAGCTGATGGTGAAAGTCCATCGTCGTCTGCCGCTCATGGCCGACAGCGTAATCGTTCAGTAACTGCTGATACGTCACTCTGGACACATCGCAGAGTTTCAGCTCCGGGGCAAGCCTTTTTACCCATGCAAGGGTCATTTGGTACTTATCCAATGTGACAGGACGCACTGCGCCTTCTTTGTAGACAGCTATCCACTGTTCGTAATAGTCGCAGAACAGGTTGTTTTCATTCATTTCGTTTAACACTTGTTACCTCCAAAATTCGTATGATAGGCTCACGCTGATGAAGGGTGATAAGGGTGTCAAGATGAGTAAGAAAATCGCCGATACTTTTTTGTTCGGGATAAGATGCCCATGGAATCCGAATCGTTTTCATTCCCTCAATATCAATGCTGCGACCATCCCGGATGCCATAGACGTGCGGTTTCAAATCTTTGTTGATAAAATTCTTTGACCGGAAATAAGCATAATAAAATCTTGAATCAACATCTTCACCATGGAAAGTATGATACGCGGGACTGATGATTCCTTGCGAACTTGCCTTTTCCAAGCCGCCTTCAAACGAACGAAGATGAACTATAAAATCGTCTTTATTGACCATTTTATAGTTTGACAAACTGGATTTATCATACTGCAAGGCTCTCTCAGATTCATCGCGCCGAATAGTGCCTCCGCCTTGAATGATTGTAAGTGGCGGAAGTTCTGCGTGGTTCTTTTCCGAGTATTCTTCAAAAACTTCACCCAGCTTACGCTGTTCCCAAGTAGGAGGGTTTGCTGTTTTGAGCGTGAAAAAAGAGCCGAGGACGCTCCTCGGCTCTTGGTCGGCAGGGTGATTTTACACCCATTTTATGATTTTTCCGGCATTTTCAGGTCAAAGCCGCCACTTACGATGAACTCGCGCAAGAGTTTATCATATTTGACCGGCACCTTAGGCGGAATCAGTTTTACGCCCTCAATGGCTTCAAAATATGCCTTGGCTTTTGCCTTGTCCACGGTGGCTTTCAGGTCATCGAAACGCCCAAACTCGTTAATGTTGGCTTCGGTGACATTGGTACGCATGAAGGCCCGCAGCTTCTTTTCGTCCAGCCCAAACACCTCTGCCACACGGTGGATCTGGTCGTTCTGCTTCTGCGCAATGTACTCGGCGATATACTCCCGCAAAGTTTTCCCCGGCTGGGGAACCACTGCGCCGCTCTGGATATCATGCAGGAAGATATTGGCGTATTTCTGTTCCTCCTGTGAGAGGGTCGCAAAGGTTTTGTGCAGTTCGGTTTCGGCCTGATGGATGGAATCCGCTCCGGCTCCCTCCTGATAGAAAAGTTTCAGGTACTTTTCAAACCGGGAGTTCATGTAGTCCGTATCAATATCTGCCGTATCGATGCTGGTCAGATAACCGTTTACGGCGTAGGGCACTTCCTCGTCATCGTCCTCTCCATCTTCACCCGGCTTTTCGGTGAACAGCTCCTTATAGCGGAGTGCCAGAACCTTGAACGTTCTTTCGTTGAAATCCGCATGAAGCTCTGTCTTTTCCTGCGTATCTTCGTCCACAACGATCACAGGCTTGTCCCACTCAAAGCCCTGCACTTTGGCCGCTTCCAGGCTCTCGTTGAAGGACTGGAACAGGTCGGCAAACTTCTTGCGTTCCGGCGTTTCGGCCGGGATTTGCGAAAAGTCTTCGATTCCTGCCGATGTAAATAAGTCTTTGATCTCAGCATACAGTGCGTTCAGCTTTTCAACGTTTTTGTCCAGCTTATCCACAAACAGGCCGAACGGCTTATCACCGGAATATTCTTTCACTGCATCGGCGATATTTTTCTCCATCGTATGCGGACGGCGATAATACCGGATAATGCCAAACGGCTTGTCCGGACCGAACAGACGATTGGTGCGGGAAAATGCCTGAATCAATCCTTCGTACTGTAACATCTTATCCAGATATAGCGTATTGATCCATTTGGAATCGAAGCCAGTCAACATCTGGTCCACCACGATCAGCAGGTCGATCTGCTTTTCCGGGGTGCGTTCGATGCGCTGATAGGGCGATTTGTGTGCAAGACGCGCTGCAATGTCCTTTTTCATTTTGGCAAAGGTGGGGATGCTGAACTCCTGCCCATAGCGGGCGTTGTAGTCCTCTACAATCTCTTTCAGGCCCTCTTCCTTGGCAATTCCGGTGCCGTTGTTGTCGATATTCGGGTCAAAGAGGGCGGTCACTTTCAGCCATGGGGCCGCCGCCTTGAACCGCTTATAATATTGAATGGCTTCCGGGATGCTGGACGTTGCAAAAATGGCGTGGAACTTGCCGCCCTGACTGAGCGTTTTCCAGTTGGAGCAGATATCTTCCACAACGGTTTTCTGGTGTTCTTCGCCTTCATACTGGCGATTCGGAATATAATCCTCAATGCCCTTGATCTCCTCGCCCAGCGCGTCTTTTCCACCCGCCATCGGCAAATTATAGTATTTGTAGAACACCTTTTTCTTCAGCGGGTCTGCCAGTGCTTCATCTACAGAACCGGCCTTGGCCTTTTCCAGCGCAACGGCTTCCCGCAGGTCGCTGTCCTTAAAGGTCAGGACTTTGTAAGGGTCAAAGCCCAAAACATTTTCATCCCGGATCCCGTCCGCAATGCTGTACCGATGCAGCTCGTTGCCAAAGACGGTTGCAGTCGTGCTCATTTTCTTCTGGTTCTCGCCTTGGATCGGCGTGCCGGTAAAGCCAAAGAACATGGCCTTGGGGAAGGTATGCTTGATGGTCAGCATCATATCGCCAAAGGTGGAGCGGTGGCACTCGTCTACGATAAAAACGATCCGCTTTGCGTTGATAATCGCAATATCATTGGGATTCAGTCTGGTTTTGGCTTCCTCATTGATGTTGCTCATTTTCTGGATGGAAGTAACGATGAGCGTGTCCGAAGGCGAATCGCTTTTTAGCTTTCCCACCAGCACATCCGTGTTTTCGGTGGCCTGTACTTCCTCGTTTTCTCCGGCGAAATTGCGATATTCCTTCAGGCTCTGTGTACCCAGCTCGATCCGGTCCATCAGGAACACCACTTTATCCGCATCCTTGGACGATGCGATCAACTGCGCCGACTTAAACGAAGTCATGGTCTTGCCGGAACCGGTGGTGTGCCAGATGTAGCCGCCGCGCTGCTGGTCGTTCTCCCACTTTGCCTTGGAAACGGCATCGGAGATTTTGCTGGCGGCGTAATACTGGTAGCTCCGCATTACTTTCAAAATGCCGTCCGAACCATCGGCCACGGTGTAAAACCCCACCAGCATATGTGCCATCGGGATGGACAGAAGCGCGGTGATCACGTCCTTCCAGTCGTTCATTGGCTCATTGTAGAAATCCGCCCAGTGGAAATAAAAGTTAGAGTTGAACTGTCCTTCTGGGCCGGGGTTGGCAAAGTAGACGGTTTCTTCCGGGTTCATGGCAACAAAGATCTGCACAAGCGAGAACAGTCCGGTAAAAATGCCCTCTGCCGCGTATTTTTCGATTTGGTGGCAAGCTTCTGCTACTGAATTTCCACTTCTTTTTAACTCGATATGAATGACCGGCATTCCATTGATGAGCAGCATCAGATCGCCGCGGCGGTCGTTCAGGATCTTGGACTTCGTGGGGAATTTGGGCTGCTCTGCAATCTGATACCGGCTGTGACCGGCTGCAATCTCCAGCCGGTCGTAGATTTTCAGCGACACTTCCTTGCCGAAATTCAGTTTATCATCGGGGTTGTCTCGCTTGATCAGCACACTTTTGCCGTTGATAAAGCCGTTCAGCTTCATGGGCGTTTTGAGGCTGGTGATTTGTTCCATGATCTGCTGCATCTCGCCATCCGTCAAGGGATAATCGTTCAAACGGTCGATGCCGCGATTATTTTCAAAAAGGATGTTCGCCCAATTCTGGATCAGCTGCTGTTCGGTGTAGTTCTTCAGCACACCATCTTTCCAGCCGCGTTCTATCAGGAGCTTTACCACCGCCTCTTCAAAATCGGCTTCTTTTGTAAACGCCATAACGAACTCCTTTCGACTTTGCAAAAAGCACCTCTCTGCGAAGGCTTTTCTAATTTGTACAAGCTTTTCCAGCTTACGCTGATGAAGGGTGATAAGGGTGTCAATACGTCTAAGGCAATCTGCAATT
>ERZ791902.1137-NODE-1137-length-13632-cov-4.286072_pt1 | contig 13632 bp, 19 predicted proteins | sample MGYA00510149_ERZ791902 | MGnify/ENA primary metagenome ERZ791902 (study PRJEB30046, sample SAMN00792060) | human gut metagenome | study: EMG produced TPA metagenomics assembly of the A metagenome-wide association study of gut microbiota in type 2...
AGGTACTGGGAACATGTTGTCCTTCACTACCTTGCAGTTCTCGCCTACGAAGTGGAGCACCTTGGTCTGTGCACCGCCTGTGCAGTGTACCATACCATGAATCTCTGGGCGCAACTCATCGAGCAACTTCTTGATGACAGGGGCGTAAGTACGGGTAGGAGAGAGTACCAACTCACCTGCATTGATAGGGGAACCTTCCACCTCATCGGTCAACTTATACTTGCCGCTATATACCAACTCGTCTGGTACGGCGTGGTCGAAGCTCTCTGGGTATTTCTCAGCCAAGTACTTGGCGAAGACATCGTGGCGAGCGCTGGTCAAGCCATTGCTACCCATACCACCATTGTACTTCTTCTCGTAAGTAGCCTGACCGGTAGAGGACAGACCCACGATGACATCACCCGGACGGATGTTGGCATTGTTGATGACATCGCTGCGCTTCATGCGGCAAGTCACGGTAGAGTCAACGATGATGGTGCGTACAAGGTCGCCCACGTCAGCGGTCTCACCACCTGTAGGGTAGATGCCGATGCCCATCTCACGCATCTCGTGGAGGAGCTCATCGGTACCATTGATGATGGCGGAGATTACCTCGCCCGGTACGAGCATCTTGTTGCGTCCGATGGTAGAAGAGACGAGGATGTTGTCAACGGCACCTACACAGAGCAGGTCGTCGGTGTTCATCACCACAGCATCTTGTGCGATTCCCTTCCAGACGGAGAGGTCGCCTGTTTCCTTCCAATACATGTAAGCCAAGCTAGACTTGGTACCTGCACCATCGGCGTGCATGATGTTACAATACTCAGGGTCGCCGCCCAGGATGTCTGGTATAATCTTGCAGAAAGCCTGTGGGAAGATACCCTTGTCAATGTTCTTGATGGCGTTGTGCACATCTTCTTTTGCTGCGCTCACACCGCGCATCATATATCTATTGTTGCTCATTTTCTTAATTTACTTAAAGTTGTTCTTTGCCTCCCCAGAAATCCCATGATGCGAATGCTTGGAGGAGCAGCATTTCTAGACCATTCTTGACGGTAGCACCATGCTCCTTTCCTTTCTTCATGAAGAGGGTCTCGTCAGGATTGTAGATAAGATCATATAATAAGGTGTGACTGTCCATTGCCTCGTAAGGCAATTCTGGACACTCATCCACGTGAGGATACATACCTACAGGCGTGCAGTTGACGATGACATTGTACTCCTTGATGACCTCTGGGGTAATCTTGTCGTACTGGATGGTACCAGGACGTTCGTATCGGCTCACGAAGACGGTCTCAAGACCGAGCGACTTCAGACCATAGTTCACAGCCTTCGACGCACCGCCCGTGCCGAGAATCAAAGCCTTCTTGTGGAACGACTCGATGAAAGGCTCGATGCTCTGGGTGAATCCGATGACATCACTGTTGTAACCTCTCAGCACAATGTCCTTGCCCTTGTGGATGACTCTGATCACGTTGACGGCACCGATGGCATTTGCCTCGGGACTGACATAGTCTAGATAACTGATTACCTTCTCCTTGTAAGGGATGGTGACGTTGAGACCTTTCAACTCTGGGTTGGAGTCGAGTACCTCGGTGAGGTCTTCTATGCTAGGTATCTCGAAGTTGATGTACTTGGCATTGATGCCTTCGTTCTCAAACTTCTCGTTGAAGTAATTCTTGGAGAACGAATGCCCCAAGGGATAACCTATGAGTCCATACTTGTCCATAATATTTTTGTTTTTAATGATTATTTCGTTGCGAAATACAGGGTGCAGATGCCAAAGGTGAGACGCTTGAACTCCGCCTTCTCAAATCCAGCCTTCTTGAGTACCTCCATCATCACCTCGCCCTGTGGAAAGGCGGCGATGGTCTTGTTGAGATAGTCGTAGGCACTCTGGTCTTTCGAAATCAACTTGCCGTAGATGGGGAGCACGGTACCGGAGTAGATGCGGAAGAGCTGCTTCATCGGGAAACTGACCGGCGTGGTAAGTTCTACAATGCAGAGATGGCCTCCCTTCTTCAGTACTCGGCACATCTCGGAGAGACCTTGGTCGAGGTTCTGGAAGTTGCGTATGCCAAAGGCGGCAGTGACGGCATCGAAGGTCTCGTCTTCATAGCCCAGGTGCAGACAGTCTTGCTTCTCGAAACTGATCACCTTGTCCAGTCCCATGCGCTTCACCTTCTGCCTTCCTATCTCCATCATGCCCTCGGAGATGTCAGCACCCACGAGTTGTTCGGGATGGAGCATCTGAGCGGCGAGAATGGCGAAGTCGCCCGTGCCGGTAGCGATGTCGAGCATCTTCTTGGGAGCGTAGGGGAGGAGGCGCTTGATGGCTTTCTTGCGCCAGCCCTTGTCGATGTCCCAAGAGAGACGATGGTTGAGGGTGTCGTAGGTAGGGGCGATGTTGTCAAACATCTCCTCTACCAACTTACCCTTATCTCCTTTGCCCTCATAGGGCTTGATTTGTTCTTGCTTATACATTATTTTCTTGTTGCAAGCCACTCACTTACGTTCTTCTCGATGCGAGCGGCGATGTCACCTTCCTCAGTAGCCTTGTCGAACTTCTCGCCAGTGATGTGCTCGAAGAGTTCGATGTAGCGATCTGATACGCTCTCAGCGTATTCGTCTGTAATCTCAGGCATGGTCTGACCAGGCTCGTTCATGAAGTTGTGCTCGATGAGCCACTGGCGAACGAACTCCTTGGAGAGCTGACGCTGAGGCTCGCCCTTCTCAAACTTCTCCTCGTAGCCATCAGCGTAGAAGTAGCGGCTAGAGTCTGGAGTATGAATCTCATCGATGAGATATACCTTGCCGTCACGCTTGCCAAACTCGTACTTGGTATCGACGAGAATCAAGCCCTGCTTAGCGGCAATCTCCTGACCACGCTTGAAGATGCGGCGGGTGTAGTCCTCCATGATGGCGTAGTCTTCAGCACTAACGATACCCTGGGCGATGATCTCCTCCTTGGAGATGTTCATGTCGTGACCCTCGTCTGCCTTGGTGGTAGGGGTGATGATAGGCTCAGGAAAACGCTCGTTCTCACGCATACCGTCAGGCAACTTCACGCCGCAAAGCTCACGGCATCCCTTCTGGTACTCTCTCCAGGCACTACCGGTGAGGATGGAGCGGATGATCATCTCCACACGGAAGCCCTCGCACTTCAAACCTACGGTTACCATTGGGTCTGGGGTAGCCAACTTCCAGTTAGGACAGATGTCGGTTGTGGTATCCAGAAACTTGGCTGCAATTTGGTTGAGCACCTGTCCCTTGAAAGGAATACCCTTAGGCAGTACAACGTCGAACGCTGAGATTCTGTCGGTAGCGACCATCACCATGAGGTCGTCGTTAATGTTATACACATCACGTACTTTACCGTGGTAAACACTCTTCTGTCCATCGAAATGGAAATCTGTCTTTGTTAATGCTTTCATTGTTTATTTTGATTTTTGAGTTCTTTTTCTTTGTCGTAAGCATCGTAGGCATTGACGATGCGGGTGACGAGCTTGTGCCTTACGATGTCCTTCTGTGCCAGGTGAACTACGCCGATGCCTTCCACGCCGTCGAGTATTCTGAGCGCTTCCTTCAGACCGCTGCGCTGCTCACGAGGCAAGTCGATTTGCGTGAGGTCGCCTGTGATGACCATCTTGGTGTTCATTCCCATACGGGTGAGGAACATGCGAATCTGCTGGGAGGTGGTGTTCTGTGCCTCGTCGAGGATGACGACGGCATCGCTGAGGGTGCGTCCACGCATGAAGGCGAGAGGCGCTATCTGGATGATGTGCTTCTCCATCATGTCCTGTAGCTTGACGGCAGGAATCATGTCTTCGAGCGCATCGTAGAGAGGTTGCAAATAAGGGTCTATCTTGTCTTTCATATCACCCGGCAGGAAGCCGAGCTTTTCGCCAGCTTCGACGGCAGGACGAGAGAGGATGATTTTCTTGGCGGTCTTTTCCTTGAGTGCCTTCACTGCGAGAGCGATGCTGAGATAGGTCTTGCCCGTTCCGGCAGGTCCCACGGCAAACACCATGTCGTTCTTCTCGTAGGCGTCGATGAGCCTCTGCTGGTTCTCGCTTCGGCTCTTGATAGGCTTTCCGCTGATGCTATACACCAGCACTCCCTTCACCGAGTCCGCCTTGGTTTGCTTGCCCTTCACAATGTCGAGGATGTCTTCCTCCGAGAGCATGTTATATTTGGCCAGGTGCTTGCGCATCTGCTCAATGTCTTCCTCCGCTTTCGCCATTTCCTCCTCGTCGCCAAGCACACGAAGCACGTTGTCACGTGCCACGATACGCAACTTCGGATACAGTGACTTGATCATCTGCAGGTGAGCGTTGTTCACTCCGTAGAACATCACTGGGTCTATGTCTTCGAGTACAATATGCTTCTCTATCAAAACTTGAAATATCAAATAGTTTAAACTCAATTATTATATAACGCTTGCAAAAGTACTACTTTTCCGTGAAATGAGCAAATTTAAGTTCTCAAAATCATACTTTTGTTGGCAAAATTTGGCATTTGAAATGATAAATAATATAAAAAAGTGGGCAGATGGCTACTTTTTGCTTTTTTCTTTTGCCATTTTTCGTTCCTTTTTATTACCTTTGCGTTTGCAAAATCCAAGGACGGCGTGCCTTGTGATCAGTTGCTTGTAAAATGAGTGTCTTCATGTTTAGACTTTGATAAAATGAAATCGAAATATACTCTTCAGGAGATTATACATATAATTATGAATAGGCTTAGGGTGATGTCGGGCAAGAACCGCTTCCTCTTGGGCTTCATCGTCGTAACGTTGTTGCTGGCGCTGGTGAGACTCTGTTGCCCTCGTGTGGCTGAGTCTCGTGTGGCTACGCTCCCTGCCAAGGATAGCGTGGCAGTCGATTCTTCTGTCTCGGCTGGTAAGTGTTCTGCCTCGGATGAATCTGTCAACGAGATGGAGTCGCCCGCCTTGGCGGATACTGCCCGACAGGGTGGCTCCTCCATCTTCTTCGATAAGGATGGCAAGGAGGTGAAGCATCGCATCTTCTCCGTGCCTCACTTCGGCAATACCTTCCCGGACCAACAGGATGTGCAGATCCTGGCAGCCAACCAGCATGGTGTGTCGCCCGTCCAAAATCGTGATGAGGCTGAGCACAGCAAGGGTAGGTTGGTGTATGTGGGGAGCAATCCTTTCTTCTACGTCGATAAGTTGAAGAACAGTATTCCGTATCTCGTGCCCCGTGCCTCAGTCTTGTTGCAAGACATCGGTCGTGCTTACTTCGATTCCTTGCAAATCAAGGGCATCCCACTGCACAAGATTATCGTGACGAGCATCCTCCGTACCAAGGACGATGTGGCGAAGCTCCGTACTCGCAATGGCAATGCCACCGAGAACTCCTGTCACCTCTATGGCACCACCTTTGATTTATGTTATAATAGGTATAAGACGGTGCAGACGGCTGAGCAACCTCGTCGACAAGTGCGCAACGACTCCTTGAAGTGGGTGCTGAGTGAGGTGCTCCGCGACTTCCGTGAGCAAAACCGTTGCTATATTAAATATGAGGTGAAGCAAGGTTGCTTCCATATCACGGTGAGATAGTAACGGAGGAAAATTATAAATTATAAATTATAAAAGGGCTGACGCCTTTGAGATATTTTCGATATGATGAAAAGATTATTTCTAGGTTTTCTGCTGAGCCTTTCTTTCGGCTCGGCGATGGCGCAAGACGTGATGAACGCAGACAAGGTGACGGTGCTGAAGGGCATCGCCGTCGAGGGTGTAGATACGGCTGGGGTGCATCAGGACAAGACTTGTACGGAAGTACTCCTCGAAACGACGATGGGCAATATCCGTGTCGCTCTCTACAACGATACGCCACTGCATCGTGACAACTTCCTGAAATGGGTGAAGGAGGGGTATTATAATGGTTGTATCTTCCACCGTGTTATCAAGAACTTTATGATTCAGGCTGGCGACCCTACCACCCGAAAGGTGACGCCGGGCAAGGAAGAGAAGTTTGATACCGCCTATACCGTACCTGCTGAGATACGCTATCCAAAGTACTATCACAAGCGTGGTCAGCTCTGTGCGGCTCGTGAGGGTGACGACGAGAATCCGAAGTTTGCCTCAGCTCCATGCGACTTCTATATCACTTGGGGACGTAACTTCTCGCCACGCCAGATGGAATATACCGTGGAGAAGGAGAAGCGAGAGGGCAAGGCATATGTGTTGCCCAACAAACAGGTGATAGATGGCTATATTAAATATGGTGGAGTGCCTCATCTGGATGGAGGGTACACCGTCTTTGGCGAGGTCTTGGAGGGAATGGATGTAGTCGATAAGATACAAAACGTTGCCACCGACAAGGGCAACAACGACCGCCCATTGGAGGACATCGTCATCACGAAAGCGGAAATAGTAAAGGAATAATTATACATTCTAAATTGTTAATTATTAATTAAATACACGATGGTAATAGATTTTGAGAAAATTGCGGAAGCCCACTTAGAGGGTTTCAAGGGTGGACAAGGCAAGCTCGACACCCGTAACTATGTGGATGACAAGGTGAAAATCATGTATTCCACTCTTCGTCCGGGTGCATCCACTGGTCTTCATGTGCATGAAGGCAACTGCGAAATTATCTATGTGGTGAGCGGCACTGCCACCTTCCATTATGATGATGCAGTGGAGGAGGTACGTCAGGGACAGGTGCATTACTGTCCGATGAACCATTCTCATTACATGGAGAATCTCACCGATCACGACTTGGTGTATTTGGCGATTGTTCCAGAGCACCACTAAGAATTACTTTAGCCTTTGTAGGAAAATGCCCATACCTATGGGCGGCGATTGCCCATAGGCTGGGATTTTTGTATGCCTGCCTATGTAGATTTTCATCCTAAGCACCTCTCCTCCTTAAAAATGATACATTGACACTTTTTCGCGATAAAAACTTTTCGTTGTTGTGCTCTACCCTCAGATGCTATTTCGAAGGTAGAAAGGAACTTTTTGAGGGCTTGAAAATCATGTACTTGGAGCATGAATGGGTCAAGCGTCCTGTTATCTACCTAAGTACATGGTCGATCCAAAGATTTGCTTTTGTTGAGAGCAAAAAGAAAGTGACCTGCCTGGCCTTGGAGTTCTCCAAGGAGAGTAGGGGATTGAAAGACTGGGAGATAGTGGAATAATAGCAAATATTTTCCTCAGTTTCTCTTGATTTATCAGCAAAAACAAACAAAAAAGGTCGAAACCTTTGGCGTTCTCGCAGAAAATGCTTATTTTTGCAACGCTAACAGAAAGTTTTTTAATCAATTATGATGATACAAATAGCAAATCCTATTTATGATTCAGTCTTCAAATACTTGATGGAAGACGAGCGAATCGCGAAAACATTGCTTTCTGCATTGTTGAAGAAAGAGGTTGTGGCAGTAGAAATGCGCCGCAACGAGTACACAAATGGCGTGCGAGACAACATCTCTATGTTTCGTATAGACTTCGGTGCGCATGTGAAGGAACCTGATGGAACCATCCGCTTGGTTCTCATTGAACTTCAGAAGACGTGGTTGGAGACGGAGACCTTGCGTTTCCGACAATATCTAGGTGCGCAGTACAGCAACCCAGAGAATGTGCCGAACGAGAACAACAAGGACGGCTATGCCATTCCGATGGTAGCCATCTACTTGCTGGGACATCGTGTCGGTGACATCAATGTGCCAGTGCTCTATGTCAAACATAAAGCGTACGATTATGACGGCAATGTAGTGACCGATGGCATTCCCGACCCATTTGTGGAGAGTCTAATCCATGACAGCATCATCGTACAGATACCTCTCCTTCATGGTCAAGTAAATAATCGATTGGAGAAAGTATTAAGTGTGTTTGACCAGTCACAGAAGAATGGCTCGGACCGTCATGTCTTGAATGTTAATGACACTTCGTTTAATGATGACGAAGACATGCAGTATTTGCTTCGCCGTCTCTTGATGGCAGCGGCAGATGCTCAATTGCGTCAAGATATGAATGTAGAGGATGAGTACTTCAAGGCTCTGGAGGATCGTGACACAGCTTTGATGATAAAAGACAAAAAGTTGGCGGAGCAGGCAGAACAGTTGGAGCAGAATAAGGCTCAGTTGAGAACAATGGCTCTTTTGTTGTCAAATTCTGGAATGAGTGTTGAGGAGATAGCCAAGTCGGTAGGTATGTCTCAAGATCAAGTCAAGCTCTTGCTAAATAAGTAAAATAAGAGGACTTAAATGGTAATAAGATAGCCGCCAGAAAGAAATGCGATTCTCTCTGGCGGATATACTATATTCAATGTTCTGGTTTTGAATTAAGTAGATTCACGGTATTCATAAATTCTGTGACCAAATCTCTAAATTGTGGGTTGTCTTTACGAATGATTAATGCTGCATAATTGTCATTCCCTTCTTCGTCATAGACTGTTTGCGGTAAGAACAAATATTCCTCTCGGTCTTTGTAGATGCCAAACCAAAAGCGGAAGAGACGATTTCGCATTTCTTGAAGCCCATCACCAGTTTCACATATGTAAAGAAAGGCAGCTTGGTTCTTTGCAAAGAATTCTTCGATTATTGCAAGAATGGTAGCTCTTATTTTAGGGTCTCTAGGTGAACGTACTTTTTTCGGATTGGAAATGCCGAATTGGTAAACCGTGCCATTATGTAGCAAATCGTCTTTTTCAAAAGTGATAAACATTTCCGCATCATAATCTGTTACGAAACATAAAGCCTTACCATCATCTGCTATTTTAACCAAATAAGGTGACGTCGCATTGATGGCAGCTAATGAGAGTTTTTCTATTACCATATTTCAATACCGACAGGCTACTTTCCTGTTCTTTCTAAACAGCTCTCTCGTACCAAACGTTCTAGTCTTTCGACCATTTTTCGCTTGGTTTCTTTTGAGGCGTTCCAACGTCTCAGAGCTTCTTCTCTTGTTAATTTTGTTGTATTCATATATCTATAATTTTTAGTTTCACGATGCAAAGGTATGCTTTTCTTTTGAATCATGCAAATGATTAGAGAAGTTTCTTCAGTTTTGGGAAGAAAAAATGAAAATAGCCGTCAGGAAGGATGCTGTTGGCATTGTCTTCTTGGCGGCTATTCTTTTCTGCCATCATCTTCAGAATTTCTTTCCAAACACGATGTTGATGAAGGTCTTGACGAGAATCTTCGTATCAAAACACCATGACCGATGCTCCAGATAATAGATGTTTAAAGTTTGATGACACAAAGATATGCCTTTCTTTTGAATCATGCAAATATTTTCCTCAGTTTCTCTTGAATTATCAGCAAAAACCAACAAAAAAAGTCGAAACCTTTGGCGTTCTCGTAGAAAATGCTTATTTTTGCCCAAGAATCAAATACATTATTCATTATGACACCAATATCAAGTGAGCATTCTAATAATGCAGTAATCAAGTCGATTCAAGCTAAAGCAGAGTCGATTATGCCGAAAGATGCTAAGGTTATTCTTTTTGGGTCTCGTGCTCGTAAGGATGCCAAGGTTGATTCCGACTGGGATATTCTTGTGCTTTTGAACAAAGAGCATGTCGTAGAGCAAGATCATGATGACTTTGCCTACCCATTGTGGGAGTTAGGCTGGCAACTCAATCAAATGATTCATCCTATCATTTATTCCATGAATGAGTGGGACAAACGAAAAGGCAGTCCTTTTTATAATAATGTCGAGCAAGAAGGTATTGTATTATGTTAGATAGTCAACAGCGAAGAGACATTATCCAATATAGGATAGAAAAGTCTTATAAGAGTCTAGAAGAAGCGACTGCTGTTGCTAAGCTTCAGTATTGGAATCTTACTGGTAATAGATTGTATTACTCCGTATTCCACATGGCATCTGCCTTGCTGTTGGATAAGGGAATGTCTGCAAAAACTCATGCGGGAGTGATACATCTAATCGGTGAAAAGTTTATAGCGACAGGGCTATTAGATAAGTCGTATGGAAAGTTGTTCTCTCGTCTTTATGAACTTCGTCAGTCTGGTGATTATGATGATATGTATGATGCAACAGAGGAAGAGGTGTTGCCATATTTTGAGAAGGTAAGAATGTTCTTGGATGAGATGAAAAAATTGATAACTTTTCTGTAAAAAGGTCGAAACCTTTGGCGTTCTCGCAGAAAATGCTTATTTTTTGCCATTGTTTATGGTTAAACGTTTAAATATAAGTGATTATGGCAGCTACAGCATTAAATATGACCCAGGTGCATTTGTTGCAAATGTTTCAGGTAGATAAATCTCAAAAGGGATTGGAGGAATTGAAAGAATTGCTCAATTCTTATTATTCCAAAAAAATGAATGAATCTTTGGATGAACAATGGGATTCTGGTGTTTTGAATCAAAAAAGACTTGATGAGATCAATCAAATGGACTTACATAAGCTATAAACATGAGTCGTTTAGGTCTTGATACTAATTGCCTTATACAGATAGTTTCACCACGAAGCAAGTTGCCCAAGTAATAACACCTTATTATAAGTTTCATTTTATAGAGGCGGATAAGGACGACAATAAGTTTGTGGATTGTGCTATAGCTGCACAAGCAAAGTGTATTGTAACAAATGATCACCATTATGATGTTTTGAAAAGCATCCCTTTCCCTAAAGTAGAAATTGTAGGGTTGGTTGATTTTATGGAGATGCTTGGTAGATAATAATTTGTTGACATAATTTAGTACAGCAAATTCATATAATAATTATAAGCCGCCAGGAAGGGATGCATCATCATCCTCTTCCTGGCGGCTATTCTTTTTCTGCCAAATTTCTCTGAACTTCTTTCCAAACACGATGTTGATAAAGGTCTTGGCGAGTATCTTCGTATCAAACCACCAGGGTATTCTTGACTAAAGATTAGTCTTTTTGATAGCTTCGTCTTCTTGCTTAGCAATGGCTTCTTTATATCCTTTGAGCCAAGCTCCATACATACAAGAGTACCAATCGTCAGCTATTTTTCTGCTTTCTTCATATTTTTCTCTTTCCTCTTGACTTAGATTGTTTTTCTTAGCCATTTCTGCCAATTTTTCGAAGATTTTCTTTTTCTCTTCCCAAAGCGGCATTTTTTTCAATGCTTTCTGGAATAAATCAATTCTAGAAGTTTCATCTGGCATCATAGTTCACCCCTTCTGTAAATGTCTAAAGCAGTTCTCATGTCATTTCCTATAGTTTCCCAATCCTTACGCAGAATATCTCTGTCGCTCATATTGCGATACTTGCGTCTTGTTGGGCTATCAAAGATATTCCCTAGGCTAGCCAATCCACGGAAGATATGATTTTCTTGTATTTTTTCAATAACCTTTTTCATATGTATCTATTGTAAATACAAAGATAGTGCAGTCTATCTTTTTCTGCAAAGGTATGCCTTTCTTTTGAATCATGCAAATATTTTCCGCTGTTTCTCTCGATTTATCTGCACAAACAAACAAAAAAGGTCGAAACCTTTGGCGTTCTCGTAGAAAATGCTTATTTTTGCCGAAGAAAATTGTTAAATAATAGAAATGAAAGAAAATGGCAATAGATGTTAAAGTGATACCGACCCTTCATGGCAGTGAAGCAGTCCGTTTTGTGGAGCAAGCAGACTGCGTTATGAATAGTGATAAACGCATTGATTTTTCTGCAAAAGTAGCAGAAGCACGTGCTATATTGAGAAAAGCTGGTTTCTGATAATGAGATTCTTATTGGATAAATGCCAGCTTGTCAAAGTTGACGAAAGAATTCTTTCAGCTTGTTGTCCTTTTACTTGTGGTGATGACGATCTTGACGATTTCTTCCGAAATGACGCAATGAGATATAAGGAAGAATTGTTGGGCAAGACTTATTGCTTTGTCTTAGACGATGAGCCAACAAAGATAGTTTGTATGTTTACATTGTCTAATGATAGTGTAAGAGTGGATGTTATTCCAAATAATCGTGGACGCAAATTAGCAAAAGACATTCCTAGAGAGAAGCATATGCGAAGATATCCTGGTGTACTTATTGGTCGTTTGGGCATCAATGTTGAATTTGGACATCATGGAATAGGTACGGAATTGTTGGATTTTATTAAATCATGGTTCATTGATGAAGAGAATAAAACTGGTTGCCGATTTCTGATTGTTGATGCCTATAATAAGGATATTCCTTTGTCTTTCTATCAAAAAAATGATTTCCAATTTCTGTTTTCTTCTGAACAGCAAGAAGCTGAGAATTTAGGATATGATGTCTCGAAGTCACTGCATACAAGGCTTATGTTTTATGATTTGAAGAAATTAACTTCAAACTCTTTTGGATAAGACTTTTTGAAAATATATGTATATTATATAAGCCGCCAGGAAGGGATGCATCATCATCCTCTTCCTGGCGGCTATTCTCTTTCTGCCAAATTTCTTAGAATTTCTTTCCAAACACGATGTTGATGAAGGTCTTGGCGAGAATCTTGGTATCAAACCACTATGACCGATGCTCCAGATAGTAGAGGTCAAGCTCCAGTCGGCGCAGCATCTTCTCTATAGTGTCGATATGCCAAATGATGTCTCTCATACTGAAATTTCCGAATTGTAAGTTCTTGCAGCATGAATGTCCTTGATAATTTGAGAAGTAGATCGGCTATCTTTCCATTTACCAGCAAAATTGTCGATCCACGATGAGGTAGCAGAAACCTTTATCTGCTTTTTCGGCAAAATGGCTTTATTCATACGTTTATGTTTTAAGTTTGATGACACAAAGGTATGCCTTTCTTTTGAATCATGCAAATATTTATCGCAGTTTCTCTCGATTTAGCATCAAAAACAAACAAAAAATGTCGAAACCTTTGGCGTTCTCGCAGAAAATGCTTATTTTTGCCAAATAATTATCAAGAAACAATAAAGCATGGCACAGACGGCAACTTTAAATCAAGCGCAATTGCAGTTATTGGATATGATGTCTTTTATAAAGACACCAGAGGCATTGAGTGATCTCAATCGTGTAATATCAGATTATTTTATAAAGAAGGCAGATGCTGCGTTAAATAAGATGTGGGATGAGGGAACTTTGAATGAAGAACGAATCGAGGGCTTCAGAAATCTCCATGAACGTACAGCTTATAATAAGCCTGTTATTTAATGCAATATATCATGAATATTGTCTTGGATACAAATAGCCTAATTATGTCAATTTCTCCTCGAAGTCCTTACCGTAGTGTGTGGCAATCATTTCTTCGGGGTGACTATAATTTGTGTATATCAAATGAAATAATAGAAGAATATTCCGAGGTGTTGGAAAGAAATATATCTCGAGAAGTGTCTGAGGCAATTGTATATGCAATATTGACTCGTCCAAATGTTATTCGAAAAGATCCGCATTATAGTTTTGGGTTAATTGATGTTGATAAAGATGATAACAAATTTGTGGATTGTGCAATAGCTGCTAATGCAAAATGTATTGTGTCGGAGGACAATCATTTCAAAGTGTTGAAATCCATACCTTTCCCTAAAGTGGAAGTGATAGGAATAGATGACTTCAAAAGTTTTCTTAGAAGTTGGTTGGTTACGTGAATTTATAGTCTCTGTAAATATAAATTATAAGCCGCCAGGAAGGGTCGCATCATCATCCTCTTCCTGGCGGCTATTCTTTTTCTGCCATCATCTTCAGAATTTCTTTCCAAACACGATGTTGATGAAGGTCTT
>ERZ791902.1142-NODE-1142-length-13606-cov-8.018965_pt1 | contig 13606 bp, 10 predicted proteins | sample MGYA00510149_ERZ791902 | MGnify/ENA primary metagenome ERZ791902 (study PRJEB30046, sample SAMN00792060) | human gut metagenome | study: EMG produced TPA metagenomics assembly of the A metagenome-wide association study of gut microbiota in type 2...
CTAAGGAACAGCTTGGCTGGGTAGCTGAAAAGAATTTGGATGATATGTGTAGAGACACATGGAATTTTGCGAAGAAACAATTATTATAGTGAGGTATTTATGGCTAAGATTATTTTAACGGGGGATCGTCCTACGGGTAAATTGCATATTGGACATTATGTGGGTTCCTTAAGAAATCGTGTTCTTTTACAGAATTCTGGAGAATATGATGAAATTTATATTATGATTGCGGATGCACAGGCATTGACAGATAATTTTGATAATCCGGATAAGGTGCGTGAAAATATTTTAGAGGTAGCTTTGGATTATTTGGCTTGTGGTATTGATCCGAGTAAGACAACAATTTTTATTCAGTCTGAAATCAGTCAATTAACAGAATTGACATTCTATTATATGAACTTAGTTTCTGTAAGTCGTCTTCAAAGAAATCCAACTGTGAAGGCTGAAATTAAGATGCGTGGATTTGATGCGAGTATTCCCGTTGGCTTCCAGTGTTATCCAATTTCACAGGCTGCCGACATTACGGCATTTAAGGCGACTACAGTTCCTGCTGGTGAAGATCAGATGCCTATGATTGAACAGACGCAGGAGATCGTTCATAAATTCAATTCGATTTATGGTGAGACTTTGGTAGAACCTAAAATCTTATTACCACAAAACTGTGCTTGTTTAAGACTTCCGGGTACAGATGGTAAGGCAAAGATGTCTAAGTCTTTGGGTAACTGTATTTATTTGTCGGATGATGAAGAGACAATCAAGAAGAAAGTTATGAGTATGTATACAGATCCTGATCATATTAAGGTGAGTGATCCTGGTAAGATTGAGGGGAACTGTGTATTTACATATTTGGATGCGTTCTGTAAGCCAGAGCATTTCGAAAAGTATTTGCCGGAATATGAAAACTTGGATGCATTAAAAGCACACTATCAGCGTGGTGGTTTAGGAGATGTGAAGGTTAAACGTTTCTTAAATAGTGTTATGCAAGAAGAGTTGGCTCCAATTCGTGAAAGAAGATTGGAATGGCAGGCAAAACTTCCTGAAGTTGTTAAGATTCTAGAAGAGGGTACGAAAAAGGCGTATGCGACAGCTGAAAAGACTTTGGATGAAGTGAAGTCAAGTATGAAAATCAATTATTTCAAAGATAATTCTTTGATCTAGGGGTATAGAAAATGGTAGTTGTAGATAAAGAAAATTTTATGGGTGGTACTGGTATTGCACATTTTGAACATATCATGAGTGCTCAAGAGATGCATGGTATGAATCGTGTGTATGCCAAGGTCACTTTAAAGAAGGGTTGTAGTGTTGGTTATCATGTGCATAATGGAGATGGCGAAGATTATTTCGTTCTTTCTGGAGTGGCAACATTGGATGATAATCATGAGCGAACTTTATATTTAAAGCCAGGGGAACATTATTTTACACCAAGTGGCAAGGGTCATAGTATTTTGAATGAACAAGATGAGAATCTAGTCTTCATGGCTTTGATTATTTATGATTCTCAACAAAAAATATAAACAGATTACTAATTTGTGCAAACACAATGAACAAAATTGATATATAATACTATTGGTTTTGTGAAAGCGTTTTCGCACATAGAACTATTTCTCTCTATAATATTTCTGTGAGAAATAATCCGTCAATTTATTCTCTTAAATCGCGACTTAATAGAGGATACCTTAAGAGTAGGAATGCGCGCCTACTCTTTTTTGTTGGTTAAACTATTTAAAATAATGAGAAAACTGTACAAAATGTATAAAAAATAATATTTATTGCAATAAATATTATAAAATGTTAAGATTAATCTGAAAGAAGGATTAATGATGAAGAGGATTGCTGCGATTCAGGTTTTTGATTTTAAAAACGTGAAAAAGGGTGAATTGGAATTTAAAAACAATGAAAATTACCCATATGGAAGTGTTTTAGGATTATATGGACAGAATGGTTCTGGTAAAACAGCTTTGATTGAAGTGTTATCTTTGATTAAAAAAGTTTTATGTGGTCAAAGTGTATCTTTAGATTTTGCGAATCATATTAATGTAGATGCAAGCTTTTGTAAAATTGTAGTACAGTTTACTATAGATGAAAAGAAAGTTCATAGTGATGTTGAATATTCTTTTAAATTAAAAAAAGAAATGATTGATAAAAAATCGAATTCGAATAATGATTTAGAGTGGGAAGAAAAGGCTGTAATTTTTGATGAAATTCTTTCTTATGCGTATTCAGATATGCAAAGGAAGATTGTTAAGTCAAAATTAATTGATACTACGAATTCGGCAATTTTTGGCCCTAAATCAAAATATAAATCTTTGATTGGGACTTCTAAATTAGATGAATTGAATTTAATGGTTGCAAAAAAAATTGTTCGTAATGAATCAAAGTCATTTATTTTTTCAAATGGATTTTTAGATGTTATTCGAAATAGAGCAAAAGAATGTAAAGATGAAGAGTTTTTACGACATGTCTATATTTTAGAAACTTTGGTGCATTTTGCGAATCATGAATTATTTATTATTGATACAAAAAATACAGGTTTTATAAGTTTAGGTATATTACCGTTGTCATTTCATGTCCCAGAAAATGAATCTAAATCAATAGGTCCGTATATGATCCCTTTAGAACAAGTTTCATTAGTGTCAGAATTAGTTTTTAATAAATTAAATAGAATTATTGAAAATATGAATATTGTTCTTCAACAATTGATTCCTAATCTTACAATAGAAATCAGAAAGTTGGGTAAAGAATTATTGAAGGATAATCAGATTGGCTATAGTGTTGAATTAGTTTCAAACAAGAATGGTAAATCAATTCCTTTAAAGTATGAATCAGAAGGTATAAAGAAGATTATTTCCATATTACAACTTTTAATTGAAGTATATAATCAACCATCAATTGTGGTTGCGATTGATGAATTGGATGCAGGTATTTATGAGTATTTATTAGGAGAATTATTAAAAATTATTGGTAATCAAGGAAAAGGCCAATTAATTTTTACTTCTCATAATTTACGTCCATTGGAAACAATTAATAAGAAGTTTGTAGCATTTACAACTACAGATCCAAAAAATAGATATGTTCGTTTAAAGAATATTGCGGCAAATAATAATTTAAGAGATGTCTATTACAGAGATATTGCTTTAAATGATGACGTTTATGATTTGACTGAAAATGCAGAGATTTCTCATGCGTTTAGGAAAGCTGGTGAAATGAGTGGCTGCTAAACAGGTAATTCTATTTATTGTTGAAGGCATGTCTGATATGAGAAGTTTAGAATTGATTCTAACACGATATTTCAGTAATTCACATGTAAAGGTTGAAGTTACTCATGGTGATATAACATCAGATATAAATACAAATGCTTCAAATATTTCTGCAAAAATTGGAGACATAGTTAAAGCATGTATAGCTCAAAACAGATTTAAAAAAAAGGATTTTCTTAAAGTAGTACATTTGATTGACATGGATGGAGCTTACATTGATGATGGATGTATTGTACAGGATGATAGATATGAAAAACCATTTTATACAACTCGCAACATCTGTGTTAAAAATATAGACAAAATTGTGGATAGAAATGAGAGAAAACGAAATAATATAAATAAGATTAGTTCTATGTCCAAAGTTATAAAATGTATTCCATACGAAGCATACTATATGTCTAGTAATTTAGATCATGCATTGCATAATAAAATGAATATTTCGGATGAAGAAAAAGAGAAGTGTGCATGTGAATTTGAAGATAGATTCGCAAATGATTTACCTGGGTTTATTGAGTTTATGAATGATCCTTCTTATTGTATAAATACAACAATGAAAGAATCATGGCAGTTTATTAAAATGGATAATCATTCGTTGGAACGTTATACGAATTTTGGATTGTGTTTAAGTGATTAATATACAATACTAAGTGCGTTGACACAAACATTTTAAAAGGTTAAATTTTAATTGGGCATGTTGCGAGGCTTAAAGAATCCCCTGGAAAGCTGATACATGATATGTAGGGTGCACTTGAAAAAGAGTGAGAGGGCCCACGGCAACAAGCCTTTGTTATTTCTTTTGATGTAGGTATAAAATTAGTTGTTTTAGGAGTGGTATTATGGCAATCAAGAGTTTTACAGATACATATAAAATTAAAGGTTCTGATATAGATCGATTTTGTCGTATTATGTCGGATACAAAGAAAATCAAAATTCAAATAACAAATGATCATCATGATCTAAAAGATGTTGAAGAATTCAAAAAAATGTTTGGATTCAGTAAATGAAGTACGTAACTGCTCTTTGAAATGAATTGATTCATAAATTTAGACTCAGTGAGAATGAAATTGATTCTAAACTTACTAGAAATAAAAAAAGTTTCTTTGGAACGACCTATGCATTTGGAAAAACGATTAATACACAGTTAATTGGACAATTATCAAAGTGTTATACAAATGGTAATGATAATTTGACCACTAAGTATAGAATGTAAATAAATTGATTGACTATACAGTAATCAAGGTTATAATCATGGTACAAGGTGGATACTTTAACAGTGGGTGTATCTCAGCCCAAAGTGAGAAAGTTATTCAGCGAGCTTCTCTTAGCTCAAAATAAGAAATTTACAAGTGATTGTTTCGCTACTCTAAATGCGATTTTGAAAATAATGATAGTGGTAATTTAAAGATAACCAATTTGGATCATTTAATTTTCACCAAAAATGATGAATTTACGATTTGAATTGAGTTATCTTTTTATTTTTGGTTACACTTCCTTTGAAACCATTTGTGTACGATCTGATGTAGTTTTGTAATTGAATTTAAATACAAATTCACTAAAAAGTACAAAGACAAATGGTTGTATAGGGATTATAATAAAAGTGTATTAAGTGTTAATACATAAAACTTCCTTTCTATCTTAAAACTATGGGAAATGCGGCAGGACTTTGTGTCTTGTCGTTTTTCCTTTATAATGGATGTGGAGGTTTTTTTGTGTATGAAATATCCTAAGTTTTTAAATGAGAAGTATAATACGATCGGTGTTTGTGCTATGTCGAGTGGTGTAGGGCATAAGCTAGATAGTTTTGATGCGTCTATAGAGTATATTGAATCCAATGGGTTTCATATTGTTGAAACAGCTAGTGTTCGTAATAATAGTGAGCCAAGTATTGATGCCAAAACTCGTGTTGATGAATTGAATTCGTTGGTGAATGATTCTAGTGTTGGAGCTGTATGGTTGGCGGCTGGGGGTGACTTTCAGTTTGAGACGTTGCCGTATATTGATTTTGATTTGATTGAAAAGAATCCTAAGTGGTACTTAGGTGCGAGTGATCCTACAAATTTGTTGTTTCCCATAACTTGTAAGTGTGATTTGGCTACGGTGTATGGTTTTAATGCGGGTAGTTTTGATGAATATGGTATCAATGAATATTCGAGTTTGTGTCTTGATTTTTTAAAGGGAAAGAATGGTGAACTGCATTCGAGTTCTATGCATCAGGATGTTGATTTTTATAATGATGGAGCTCCAATACTTAACACAAAGACAGAATATGTTGGTAATTGTAATGTAGAGGGAAGATTACTTGGTGGTTGTTTTGAGAGTATAAATGATATGGCGGGCACGCCTTATGATTTTGTAGAAGAATTTAATGAACGCTATAAGTTGGATGGGATTATTTGGTTCTTTGATATTTTTTCAATGAATTCATGTGATGTGTATCGTGCTTTATTGAAGATGAAGTATATGGGGTATTTTAAATATACGAAGGCTATATTGGTAGGTCGTGTACTATTTAAGAATGTTTCGGATTTAATTGGGTATGACCAGGCTTTTAAAAAGGCGCTACCCGATATAGATGTCGTATTTCAGGTGGATATTGGACATACATATCCGCATATGTATGTAGTAAATGGTGCCATGGCGCGTGTTGAGATTTGTGATGGTCATGGATTGGTTCAGTATAGAATGGATGCATAAAGAAAAAGAGTTGTAGTCAAAACTACAGCTCTCTTTTATCAATCTTTCTTTGAAATATAGAGTGTACATGTAAAGTCTAGGTTTTTAGATTGGTCAATTAAGTATTGTGGTTGTACTTTTGCGCCCCAGCTGTTGATTCCGCCTACGCCCATTTGTTGTTTTGTGATTCTTAAGTGGGTTGTATTGGTATGTGGAAGTTCAAATGTGTGGTTGGCATTATATAGGTGCATAAAGGAATACTTGCTTGCCATGCATTCCATTTTTTCAGACTTGATGTTTACTTGAATGGTGTCATTGGATAGGCTGCACCATTTGCAGTCTGTGTGATTGCCGTGTTCTTGTGGTTTTAAGTATGGAATGTAGTTTGTGTCTACGTTTTCAAAGTAGAAATCGGTTAAGGCATGGTCTCGATCTATATATGTGTCTTTTTCGCCTTTTCCAAAGTAGGCGAAGTTTTTGAACTCTTCTTTTAGAGCAAACTCGATTCCAAAAAGTGGCAGTGTTTGTCTTTGTGAGTTTTTGTCTAGGTGCAGCTGGATTTGAATACTTTGATTGTTGTAGACTGTATAGACAAGTTTACATTCTTCTTCAATGGATTCAAGTTGTATTGTATAGATCATTTGTGCGCATTTGGAGTTTCGTATCATTTTAAAGTTGACTACATTTTGAAATAGGCTGGCATTTAGCCAGTTGGCATAGGTTTGTTTGGCACCGCGATCATTGTCTGTTAAAGCTCTATAAAAGATGGGTTTTGGTGCTTGTTTGAGTATTTCTTCATCATTTACTTGAATGGATACTAAACCTTTGCGTTTGTCAAATAGGTATTCGGTATCGATAAATTGAATGCCAATTGTTTCTTTTCCCTCAACTACTAGCATGGCTTGTTCTTTGGGTTGGTCTTGTTTGACTTCAAAGACTTGTTGGTCAAAGGATTGAATGCCTAGTGGTGTTTTGTAGTAGATGGTTTTTGTGTAATAGCCTGGCGTATTGATTTGTTTAAATTGTACGGGCATTGTTTTTGTAGTGCCTGGTTCTACGCTTGTTTTAAAGATGCCGGATTGTATAACGAGTCCGTTTTGTTTCAATTCAAAGATAAAGGTATCTTTACTTAGGTCGTAGAATAGGTTTTTATTTTTAATGGTTACCGAATCAAAATGGATTTCCATATCGACATAGCGGTAGAGTTGTTTTAATTCTTGGCTTTTGCCGGTTTCTTCTCGATTGGCTAAAAGGATGCCGTCTCCACAAAAGTTGGAGTCGTTTGGATAGTCGTCGAAGTCTTGTCCATAATAGTATTGTCCGTCTTTTAAAATGGCTTGGTCTACATAGTCCCATACAAAGCCGCCTTGGTATTGTTCGTATTCGTCTTCTAGATTGGTATATTCTTCCATGCCTCCAAGACTATTTCCCATGGCGTGCATATATTCACATAGCATAAATGGTTTCATTGGATGGCTTTCTAGATAGGCTTTCACATTTTCTGGAGATGTATACATTCTAGATTCAATGTCCGAAGCGTTTTCGAATGTTCGATCTTGTGTGATGCCTTCATAGTGGACAAGTCTTGATGGGTCTTGTTCTTTGAAGTAGTCGTGTAGGATCATAAAGTTGGATCCGCTTCCTGATTCATTTCCAAGTGACCACATTAAGATGCAGGCATGGTTTTTGTCTCTTTCATACATGCTTCTTGCACGGTCTAATAAACAATCTGTCCATTCGGTTTTGTTTTGTGGAAGGATGTCATTTACTCCATGTGTTTCTAGATTCATTTCGTCAATGACGTAGATTCCGTATTGGTCGCATAGCTTATACCAATAGCTGTTGTTTGGATAGTGAGATGTTCTTATGGCGTTGATGTTTAGTGATTTTAAGATACGGATGTCTTCTTCCATTTGTTCTTGGGATAAACATCTTCCTGTTTTTGGATCCCATTCATGGCGGTTGATGCCGTGGAATACAATTCGTTTTCCATTGAGTTTCATAATGCCATATTCAAGCGTGAATTTTCGAAATCCAATTTGTTCTTGAATGGTTTCTATAATTTCGTTGTTTGTATCGTATAGAACGAGTTCTAATTGATAAAGATTAGGAAATTCACTGCTCCATAGGCATGTATTTTCTACAGGGATTTCAAATGTATCTTGCATATTGCCATTCCATACGATGTTTCCTTGTGGATCGTATAGTTTGGCTTGTAGTGTGTGAGATTCATTACTGCTCATTTTACAAACACAACTAAGAACACTTTTGTTTGTGTCTAGATCGATGTCTGTATCGATTTTTAAGTCTTGTATGTGAAGACTAGGTTGTTTATAGATCATGACATCTCTAAAGATACCGGTAAAGCGCCACATGTCTTGGTCTTCTAGCCATGTGCCTGTGCATTTTTGAAAGATGCGTACGCATAGTACGTTATCTTTTTCTTGTGTGTATTTTGTAATGTCAAAACGACTTGGGGTAAAGGAATCTTCAGAGTATCCTATAAATTTACCATTTAGCCATACGTAGATGTTGGATTCTGCACCTTCAAAGGATAGGATGAGTTTATTTCCGATAAAGTCTTGTGGACAATCAAATGTTTTACGATATTGATAGACTTTGTTTTTGTCCATGTCAATTTGTCCTGGTTTAACCACGTCATGCCCATCCCAAGGGTAGGTAACGTCTGTATAGTGTGGTTTATCGAATCCTTGAAGTTGGATGTGTCCTGGTACTTGGATATCGTTCCAGTTAGAGTCATTAAATTCTGTATTATAGAAGAATTTAAAGCAGGAATCATAATTTTTTGAAAGGTTGAATTTCCATGTTCCATTTAGTGAGAATGTGCTTGGTTTTTTATCCTTTCCAATTGTATATATGTGGTCGCTATAAGCGTGTAGTCTATTTACTTGAAAGACGCGAGGGTCTTTGATCCAGTTTAAGTCTGGTGTTCGCATTGTATCACTCCTTGTTTTATTGGTAACTTAGATTATATCAAAGGCAAGTATTGAAAGGAAGGTAAAAATCAATTAAAATATTTGGTAAATTGGAGGTTGAAAGATGTCAGACATTCTTGGTTTTGTGGTTTCAATAGCTTTAATTTATTTTGGAATCAAAATCGCATTTAAGTTCATTAAGTGGATTGGGATTTTGTTGGTTGTAGTATTTGTGTTTAAGATGGTAGCACTTCTTATATAAGGGAACTTAGGTTCTCTTTTTTTTATTTATTGAGCTATCTATAAATATCTAGTCATCTATCATATATCCTTTTTTTAAGGCTTTGATAAAAGTGTTAGTTATTTTTTGTGATTGAATTAAATAATGTTATAGAAAAAAAGGAACATTGGTTAATGAAATTCAAATGAAGTAGGAGTATTATTCTCGCGAGGTAGTGAACCTTTTTGTCATTACGAAGGGGGTTATTTGAAAATGAAAAATGTCAAAGACAAAATCATTATGAGTGCTGCCGTTGGATTTACAGCGGCTAGTGGAATTACTCCTGTATTTGCACAAGAAACTACAAATGCGGAAGTTATCAAGGAAGATGTAGAGGCAAAGAAGACAAAGAAAGAGAAACTAGAAGATTCTGTTAAAACAGCTAAAAGTAATTTGGATGGTGTTAAAAAAGTTTCAGATGAAAAGAAGGCTGATGCAGATGCTGCTAAAAAAGAATTAGAAGATGCAAGTGCTGCACAAGACAAACAATATGCTGTTGTAGAAAATCAATATGACAAAGCATTTGGTAGTGTGAATGAAGATTATCAAACCTTATTGTCGAAGGCTTCTGATTTAGAAAAGGAAATTGCTTCTAAGCAAGCTGAATTGGATCAATATACAAAGAATGAGGAGAGTGCTGCAAAGAATTTAGAAAAGGCTAAAAAAGACTTGGCAGACAAACAGGCTAAGCTTGATGAAGTAAATAAAGAATTGGCTAAGTATGATAAGACTTCAATTGATGCAGATTTAAAGACTGCAGAGAGTGAACAGGCTAATGCTCAGAATGTATACAATAATGCAAAACAAGTAAATGAGGATGCTGCTTCTGCATTGACTATTGCGAATGGTGATTTAAATACGAAAAAGGAAGCATTGAATACTGCACAAAAGGCATATGATGATGCAGCAGCTGATGTAAATGCTAAACAAGAAGCGGTAAATGTTGCACAAGCTAATGTAGATTCTTTTACGGGTAGTGATGCTTTAATAAATGCACAAAAAGAATTGGATCAAGCTAAAACTGAATTAGTGAATGCACAGACTATTGCGAAAAATGCAGAAACTGCATTAGATAGTGCAAACACTGAATTAAGTGAGGCTGAAACAGCACAACAATCGGCTCAAAGTGAGTATGATAAGAGTGTTAAAAGTTTAGATGAAGCTAAAAAAGCATTAGAAGAAGCTACAAAGAAACAAGCAACTGCAAAAGAAGCTTATGAAGTGGCAGATAAAAATGCTAAGGATAATCAAAGTATTGTTGATAAATTAACTCAAAAACAACCGGAGTGTCAAACTGCAGTAAATAAAGCTCAAACAGCATTAACTGAAGCTCAAAAAGCTTTTGATTCAAATAAGAGTGAAAAGGAAGTTGCTCAAGAAAAATTAAATACATTTATTAATGAAAATAAGAGTACAATAGATCAAATTAATAAAGGTACTCAGGGATTCTTTGAATATGTAAGTGCAGATCTTGGTAAATTAACTTCACAAGCATTTGATAAGAATAACGCTACATATTCGAAGATTGCAGCTTATGTGAAATTGGGTCAGGAAGGCGATGCGACGAGTATAGAGAATATGAAAGCTGTTATTCCTTGGCTTAAGAAAACAAATGATTTGCGTGCGAAACATAAATTAAATGCGTTGAATGTAAGTTTGTGGGAAATGGCATTAGCACAGGCAAATTCTGATTGGGCACAAGAGAATATAAAGCATTCAGGAATATATGATCATGGAGAAAATTTATCATGGGGTTATCAAGATCCTTTTGATGGTTGGTATGATGAAGAAAAGGCTATATATGGCACATTTGATGATTCATTAAAGCAATTATCGGCTAATGACTTATCTAAAAAATATCCTGATAAATATAATCAGGTGGGACATTATTTGAATATTGTACACCCAAACTTCACTAGTTTTGGTATGGGTCATTCTTCTATAGGAGATTATGGAAGAAATGATTCTCAAGATTTCTTGTTTAGACAAATTCATTCAAGCGATGTCATTATGACTGTGGATGAGTTTGAAAAGAAATTAACTGAATATGAGAATAAAATTGATGCTGTTAATAAGGAGTATAAAGCTAAGCAGGATGCTGTAGCGAATGCTTCAGATGCAAAAGATAATTCTGCAGTTTTAAAAGCACAAAAAGCTTTAGATGGTGCAAATGATCAGTTAGATTCAGTTAACAAACAGTTGGAAGCTCCTGCTGCAAAACAAAAGGAGTTAAATGCAAAAGTAGATGAAGCAAATAAAGCTCTTGTTGCAGCAAATACAGAAGTAGCAAATAAGGCAAAGGATAAGACAGATGCTGAGGAAGCGAAGGTTCAAAAAGCGAGTGCATTAGTTGCAGCAAAAGCAAATGTTGAATCTAAGGAAACAGTAAAAGAAACAGCTGCTAAAAATAAGGCTGCTGCAGATAAAGCAGTTGAAGAAAAACAATCTAAAGTGGATCGGTTAAATCAAAAAATCAATAATTGGAATACAAGTAAGGCTGAAGCTGAGAAGCAATTAGATAATGCAAATGCTGTGTTGAATGAAGCAAAAGGTAAATTGGATGGTGCTACAGACAATTTAACTCCAGTAAAGAATGAATATAATGCTGCTGTTGCTGTACAAGCTAAAGCTGAATCCGATTCTGTGGCTGCTAATAGTGCATTTGTTTCTGCAGATACATTGCTTCAAGAAAAGAATGATTCTTTAGCTAAGGCTAGAAAGGCATTAGCTAATTACAATGGTGCTGTAAAAGCAGTAAAGGATGCTTCTGATGCTGTAGATGCACAATCCGCTTTAATTGATAAGTATACTAAGGCTGCAGAAGATGCGAGTGTGGCTATTAAAGAAACGACAAAGAAGATTAGTTTGTTAGTTGATTCTAAAGATGAATTAGATTCTAAAGTAGAAGCTAAGAAGAAAGTCTTGGATGTCATTGATGATGTGAAGGCGAATGGTTCTAGAGCAAATACTTCAAGTATTATAGATGAAGAATTATTAGGTTACTTAGATGAACTTGCTAAAGAAGTAGATGAATTTGAAGAACTTCATATTAAGTTTGCGAATGCAAATGTAAAATATATGACTTTGCTTTCTGTATATGAAGAGGCTAAAAAGGATGAGGTTCAGGCTCAAACTGTTTATGATGAGGCTATGAAAGCTCTTGATACATATATTCAGGAAACTTCAAAGCATGCAGTTAAAACAGAGAACAACACGAATAAAAATAATGGTGTATCAACAAATAAGAATGGTAATACATCTGGAGCTAAGAAAACTAATTCTACAAATACCGGTGTAGAAACTGGTCTAGGATTAGATGTAGCTATGATGGGTATAGCTACTTTGGGTATTGTTGAGGCTAAGCGTAGAAGTAAAAAACAATAGTTTGTTTTGGAGGTAGGATTTGAAATCTTGCCTTCTTTTTTTGTTGGAAATATAACTATAAATAGTTATGAATTGTTAATTGGGTTTGTGTTCATATGATAATTTCTGGTTAGTTTTTTGTGAAAACGCTTTAAATATGGTTGATTGAATTGTTTCATGGTTATAAAATGGGTTTGTATTTAGGAGGGTAAGAGAGATGAATAAACTAACGAAACAGTTACTTTCATTAGGGTTGAGTGTAGTAACTGTAGCTGGTATGGTTTCACCAGTGTTTGCCGAAGGTGTTGATGAGACACAGGGTACTGGAGATTCACCTGTTGTAGAAAAGGAAACAGAAAGGGAATATGCACTACAAATCTATAAGCATAATGTAGATGGTACTGAAATAGTTGAGAATACTACTTTTACTGTTGCAACATCTGCTGGATATACAGAGATTTATAGATATGTTGCAAAAGAATATTTGCCTGATGGTTATAGTTTGCCTGCACCTGCATTTGCGGCTGTAACAGAAGTGGATGAAAATACATATCGTTTTGATGTATATGAAAAACAGAGTGCAGAAGATGAAATGATAGATGTTACTGTAGAATTCTATTTATATAAATCTGAAGACAAAAAGGTGGTTGCAACTACAACACTTTCTGTAAACAAAAACTTATATAATGATGAGGTTGGACAGATTATTTACAAGAATCCACCTGAAGGATATGAGGTAGTATGGGCTGGTGGTGCTGGACCAATCGTTGGCGTTGATGAAAATGGTGTCTATCATGTGGCTGTACGTAAATTGTCTGAAGACAATAACAAGCCAGAAACTAAGCCTGAAGATAATATGAAAACGTATACGTTGATTATTAATAAAGATGGTGTTGAAGAACAAAAAACAGTACAAATAGAGAATAATAACTCATACGACATTTCTTACTATATTTTAGCTAATTTCATTCCTGAAGGATATAGAGCTGAAATCAAAGATGTTGAATATGTTAAAGACAATACTTTTAGAGTGAATGTTGTAAAAAAGCTAACTATATAAAATTCAAGTATTTTTTATGAAAAATTTTGAAAATATA
>ERZ791902.1143-NODE-1143-length-13600-cov-26.024659_pt1 | contig 13600 bp, 8 predicted proteins | sample MGYA00510149_ERZ791902 | MGnify/ENA primary metagenome ERZ791902 (study PRJEB30046, sample SAMN00792060) | human gut metagenome | study: EMG produced TPA metagenomics assembly of the A metagenome-wide association study of gut microbiota in type 2...
ATGAGTTCCATGTCTTACTTAATTCCGAGTATTCTGCAAAATATCTGCAGCAGCTTTGGAAGAAGGTAAGAAAGCAGGGCGGTCTTTGTACTGGTATCACTCAGAATGTCGTGGATCTGTTGCAGAACTATACAGCCACAACAATGCTTGCAAACTCAGAGTTTGTAGCTCTCTTAAAGCAGGCAAATACAGACAGTTCCAAGATGGCAGAGGTTATCGGAGTATCAGAAGCACAGCTTAGATTTGTAACTAATACTGCATCAGGAATGGGACTTATCAAGTGTGGATCAGTGGTAATTCCTTTTGATAATCAGATCAGTAAGGATACAGACCTCTACAGACTGTATAACACCAATATTCATGAGAAGATTGCAGAACAGAAGAAGCGTGAAATGCAGAATAATGTCGAATAATGTTGATAGAGGTCGCAATTTGCGACCTCAAAGCATAGCCATCCGGGAAGCTGGGTGGCTGTTTTGCATATTGAGTGAAAGAAGGTGAGAACAGTGAAGATAAAGAAAGTGGATGACAAGCCAATGGTCATTCACACCAAGGAGAAAGCCAAGATTCATGCCCACGAGCCAAAGGGAGCCAAGATTAAAGGCAGCAACATCTATACAGTAGAGAAAGGTCCTAAGACTATCGGTGCAAAGGTAGCTGATGATAAAAAGAAGTCCTATCGCAAGAGTACCATTCATCAGTCGGAGCCGAAGAATAAGGGATTATCAAGATTCAGGCGAAACCTTAAAGAAAACAACACTTCCATCAAGACCAAGAACACGAATCTTCACATTGCAGGAAGAACTGGAGCACTTGCAGCCGGGGCAGTAACGGAGCAGGTGGAAGGCGGGCATGAGGTATCGCAGGCAGCATATCTTGCATATGAAGCAAGCCGATCTGTTACCGGAACTGCTTCTAAGGGTGCAGCACTTTTTAGGAAAAAGGCGGCAGCCGAGGCAAAGAAGCGTATCAAGAAGGTAGAGGCAGGAAAGAAGCTGGCAAAAAAGACAGCAAAGAAAGCTGCCAAAGATACTGCCAAGGCTGTAGCTAAAGAGACAGCAAAAGAAACCGCCAAGACCACTGCCAAGGTTGCAGCGAAAACTGCTACAAAGACAGCTGCTACAGCGGCAGGAACAGCGGTTGCACCGGGAGTTGGTACTGCAATCGGCATGGCAGCCGGATATGCTGCAGGTGTGTCCATAGAGGTCAAGGATGAAAAGATGACCAACCGGAGCAGGAAGATAAAATTCTTTCTGGATAAGATGAAAACACAGGAGAATCAGACAGACAGCGTGGCAAAGCTGGTAAAGGATCTGATTGTGCGAAAAGCGATTACCTGGGTAAAGGCAGCTGCACCGATTATCGGATTGGTGCTTTTATTACTTGTTCTTGTAGTTGCCATGATTGCGGTTCCGGTTATAGCGGTGATAGCAATCCTTTACAATTCTCCATTTGCTTTATTTCTGCCACCACTTGAATCAGGAGATACCGTGCAGACAGTAACGAGTGCTTATGTGCAGGAGTTTAACCGGGATGTTAATACGAAAGTGAATGAGCATACCGGATATGACCTTGGAGAGCTTGTATATGTGGATTATGAAGGTATGGAAGAAAACCCAAGCAATTACTATGACATCATGGCAGTCTATATGGTCAAGCATGGTGTCGGAGATACAGCAACAGTCATGAATGATACTTCAAAAGGCTGGCTGCAGGCAGTTGTAAATGATATGTGTTCATACACCACAAGCACCGGAACAAAGGATGTGGAAGAAACGGATGCAGACGGCAGTGTAACTACTGTCACAAAGTCGGTTCTGTATGTGAATGTCACACTAAAATCGTACAGGGATATGATTTCGGTCTATGGATTTAATTCTGATCAGGTGGAAATGCTTGAGCAGATCATGAGTCCGGAGTTTATGGGACAGCTTGGATATGCCGGAAGCGGAAGTGGCGGCGGAGGCGGAAGTCCTGGAGTAAGCTCCATGACTGAGGATGAAATCAATGCCATCCTAAACGGAATTACAGACAGCAGGCAGAAAACAGTCTGCTCCTATGCACTTCACAGAGTTGGCTTCCCTTATAGTCAGGATTTAAGAGACAGCGGTAACTATTATGACTGCAGCTCCTTAGCCTATTATTCATGGAAGGATGCAGGCGTGGATATTAGTTACGGCGGTGCAACCACAGCGGCAGCGGAGGCACAGGGACTGGATGAAGCCGGAAAGACAGTCTCCTTTGATGAGTTACAGCCGGGAGACCTTATCTTCTACAGTTTTACAAGCAACGGAAGATATAAGAACATCAGCCATGTGGCAGTATATGTCGGAAATGGCAAGGTGGTAGAGGCACTTAATGAAAGTCTTGGTGTGGTCTACAGGGATGTGGCAAGCACAGGAAAGATTGTTGTGATTGGAAGACCATAACAGAAAATTTGCTGAGAGGGCATAGTCCCTCTCTGAGACTGGAGGTAAGAATGGATTTAAAAGATATGATACTGGTAACAGAAAACGACAGGGGAACAGAGATAAATATGCTGATGACTCTGGATGATTATAAGAGTTTTATAGCAATTGATGACATGTCAGAGCTTGCAGACCATCTGTTGCAGCTTGGAAGGACACTTGGTGAAGCAGATAACTTCACAGAGTATTACAGGGCAGCAAATGTAACTGTATCTGCGAGATTCTGTCTGGATGATATTCAGCTGGGACATTTTCTTCAGGGATTTTATAACGATTCCAAAAAATTTCGGTTTGATAAAGAAGCCAGTTCTTCTGAATGTGTTGCAAAGCTTAAGGAGATTGGAATGACCGATAAGGGCTGGGTGGATGATTTTAACCTGCATTATGAAATGGAGAACCGCTCATTTGAAAGGGGACAGACATTCCATAACTTCAATGACCATGATTACATGGTGCTTGAAGCATTATCACCAAGGAATCTTGTGGTGATGGATATGAAGTCAGGTTCCCTTACAATCGCCCTTGGTGCGACAGAGTATAAGCGTTATCCGAAGGATGAGAAGCCTACAAAGGACAATACCACAATCGGGGTATCGTGGGAGCACGGCATTTATCTAGGTTCCACACTTTCAACTACAAATTTCAAGGCATACAAGAGGGAGTATGGCACACCGGAAAAGATAGAGGATATCTATGATTACAGGGCAAAGCTAAAGCAGAAGTTCTATTTTTATCAGGATATGTCAAAGGATGATGATGTACCGAAGAAGCTGCAGAATGACTTCCTTCACCAAATGTATGAGGATTTTGGAACGATTGAAGAGGATTGTTTTTACGACAGGCTGGAAGATGGAAAGTACGATGAAGGCTTTAAGGAAAGACAGGTAAAGGAAGAAAAGAGCCGGTGATGAGATTTTTACAGGAGGCGATATCATATGGAACAGGAATTTGATGTTGAGATAAAAGAAGTGCTTTCACGAGTACAGAAAGTAAAGGCAGAGTCGCTTGACGATGCCATCAATAAGGCAATGGATATGTATTATGCAGAGCAGATAGTCCTTGGAGCAGAGGACATGAAGGGAGTTGATTTTGCACCTATCAGCGAAGGTCAGCTCCCTTCTTCATTAAAAAAAACGGAGGAAAAGCAAGATGAAAAGTGATTCAACAACAGTAATTAAGAACATGGAGTTTTTAGTAAAGGAACTTCATAAGGAGTGGGACAGATCGGGTGCTTCTAAGGCATCCGTTATTATTTCCCTTGAGGAAGTAGATGGTATCAATGATAAGTTAAAAGAGATTATCTATCAGACACAGAAGTCAGTCGATGAGGATGAGCTGACCTTTAAACAGAGCATTGCAAAGTCCAAGGAGTGCTATGTGCTTCTTCGTGTGGTGCGTAAGATTGCAAAGAAAAAGGATAAATGCGAAAAACAGGCAATCGACAATGAATTTGCAATCGAGCTGGATAAGGATGAGTTAAAGCTCTTTAAGGGATTGTTTGCAGAGATGTTTAAGTAGAGGAGGACAAAGGTATGGGCGTTGATATGAAGGTCAAAGCGATATACGATTCTGAAATTGGTAACATCACAAGATCAGAAAAGAACTGGAAGGATGTGTTAAAGGTCGCAGGTCAGTTATACCGCTATGAATTTGACAATATCGTTATGGTAACAGCTCAGAGACCTCCGGAAAAAAGCACACTCATGGCAGATTATGATACCTGGAAAAAGGTGGGAAGATATGTAAAGCGTGGTGCGAAAGGCTGCGCCATCTTCCCGTCAAGGGCACTGAATCCACGCATGAGGTATATCTTTGATATCAGTGATACCGGAGGGAAGAATGTTAAGTTGACATGGGACCTTGAGGGAGAAAATCTTAAAGATTATGTGGATTTTCTTGTGTCAGAAGGTCAGATTGAGCAGTACGATAACAGCGACAGGGAGTCTCTAAAAAATATATTAAAACAGTTTACAGGAACAGATGTTTGGCTTATAATAAAAGAAGAGTTCGGAGACCGAATGACCGAGCTTATGCAGCTATCAGGTAGTGTGATAAAGGAAGAAAGTAAGAAACGCAATGGCTTACAGCAGGAAATGGACATGGAGCAGCTTGTATATGCAAGTGTCATGTATGCTGTAGGGACGAGATGCGGATTTGACTTATCTGTGCAAGAACAGGATTTTAGTCAGATCGTAAATATCAAAGACGAAGAGATCATTTACCGTCTTGGTTCCATTGTATGCGATGTCTCCTGTAGTGTTCTTAGAGAATTTAGTCGTAACTTAAAGGCAATCGAGAGCGAAAGGAGAATTGGATATGTTAGAAGAAATGACTTACAAGGAAGTGGATGGACTGCTTTATCCGCAGATAGAGATGCCGGACGAGATGGAGGATCTCACGAAGCTGGGCAAATACGGAAGGATGGCGATGAACTATCTAAAGGAGAACGAGCCGGCAAGATACAAGACGCTGATGAGATTCGGGAAGATGTACGAGAAGATGTCAGCGGTAGAGGCGGAAGCGAATCAGCTGTACGACCAGTTAGAGATGCAGTATCTGGCAAAGCACAAGCCACAGAATCCGTCATCGACAATGGAGATGTGGAAGATAAGAGAGCAGGCGAAGATGCAGGCAGAGGAAGTGGTACTGAATCAGATAGTGATGCGATTCCACTAGAATCTGATGATACAGAACTGAATAGGGAACTTGATGAAATCAATTCATTGGGTGTTAGTAAGGAAGCCGAATATACACAGGCTTCCTTTTTTTTCGACCAGAACGGGCAGGCAAGCATTGGCACCATTCATACTGAGGACGAAAACAATAATCAGTTTATGCGTCAGTTCGAGCAGGACAGAAAAGCTGCATTAGCAGGTAAATACAATTACCTGAATCCCAAAAAGTCTGCAACAGTACCAAGTGAGTATATCAAACAGGTGCTTATGAGAGGTACAGGTTTTATCGGTGGTAAGGGCAGGGTATGCAAGATTTTTGAAACAGAGATTGATGCAGGAACCAGAGCAAAGCGTATCAAAGCAGAATATGGTCAGGGAGGTGCAGGCTGGCCGGTTGACGGACTAGGACTGCACGGATATGACACATTTCATGGGAATGGACTGCGTTTTCAGTGGCGAGATGAGGATGGAGAGGTTGAAGGATATGTTTCGTGGAAAGATATCGAAAAAGAGCTTGGTGTACTTATTCTTACAGGGGAATACCAGCCTGAGACACCTCGTATTGATGAGCTTGCGATGGACGGACTCCGTGAGGATGATGAGGTCATTGATGCCGAATACCGGGAAGTGGAACCGGAAGGGGCAGAATCAGAGATTGATGATTATGCAATACCGGATGAGCCGGAGAGCTATGCTTCTAACAGAGATTATGTAAGTGCAAAAGGCATGACACCACAGGAAGCTGCCGATGAAGACCGCATGGTAACACAGGCAGAATATGGTGCCGAGATAGAAGCTGAAACATCTGAAAAAGATCCATCAGAGCTTAAGTATATTACACCGATTGATTATGCCAAGCGTATTGAGGAGCTTGATGAAGACCTGCGTGATGCGGCGGAGATTCTTGTAACAGATTGCAGCTGCTACACTCCGTTTAGGGCATTCCTTATGGATGTGGTGCAGTCTGATTTTGCATTTATGCCAAATAAACTTGACCTTATCAGGGATATTGCATTAGGGACAGATAATGCAGAAAGAAAGGCATATTCCAACAATAAGTATGGTCTTGTGGAGTACTCAATCAGAAGCGGTTATGTGAAGATCAGCTATAAGAACAGGAATGGTGTGCGTAAGGAAGGTGCACTCGACTGGCGTGAGTTATACGAGATTTTATCCTATATGGTAAAACAGCCATTTTACTGCGGAGAAGACCAGAAGAAGTATTATCAGGAGACAAAACAGAAGGCTGACAGGGATAAGATGAATCCGGTCTATAAGAGATTCTTTGATATCGAGGATAGTGTAAAAGCCAATCGTCTTGAAACCAGGGAAAGAGCAATAGCGAATGGCTGGGAAACCAAGATTGATGAGAATGGACATGTGGTTTCAGATGATGCAGTACAGAAAAAACACAACTTCCACTACAACCTCTGGGAAATGGAAAAAGGCGGAGCTAAGACCAGATACCAGTGGAATATGGATGCAATCCGCACTCTAAAGCAGATTGAATCAGAAAACAGGCTTGCCACACCGGGGGAGCAGAAAGTTCTGTCGAAGTTTGTTGGATGGGGCGGACTGTCACAGGCATTTGATGAGGAAAACGCAGGCTGGAGCAAAGAGTATGCAGAGCTTAAAGAACTTTTATCTGATGAGGAATACAGTGCGGCAAGGGCAACAGTAAATAACGCCTTTTACACTTCACCGGAGATAGCCATGTGCATGAATTCGGCACTTGTCCAGTTTGGTTTCAGAGGCGGCAATGTATTAGAGCCATCCATGGGTATCGGTAACTTCTTTGGAAGTATGCCGGAAACAATGCATGAAGCAAAGCTGTATGGAGTGGAGCTTGACAGCATTTCAGGAAGAATTGCAAAGCAGCTTTATCAGAATGCCAATATCAGTATCACAGGATTTGAGAATACCACATATCCGGATAACTTTTTTGATGTGGTTGTCGGAAATGTGCCATTTGGGGATTATAAGGTATTTGATCCGAAGTACAACAAGTATAACTTCCGTATCCACGATTATTTCCTTGCAAAAGCACTTGACCAGGTAAGACCGGGAGGCATGGTTGCAGTAATCACCACAAAGGGAACACTTGATAAGGCAAATCCTACTATCCGAAAGTATCTGGCTGAAAGGGCAGAGCTTGTGGGAGCAGTAAGACTTCCGAATACTGCATTTAAAGATAATGCAGGAACCGAAGTGACAGCAGATATCCTGTTTTTGCAGAAGAGAGAGCGAAAAATTGATATTGAGCCTGACTGGGTACACCTTGGTGTAACTGGGAATGGCATTGCAGTCAACTCTTATTTTGCAGAGCATCCGGAAATGATGCTTGGGGTTATGGAGTATGACACAAGGATTTACGGACAGGACAGCAGATATACAGTCTGTGTGAATGATGATGAGAACTTCAATATGTATGAAGCATTAAACAAAGCTATCGGTAATATCAAAGCACAGATGACAGATTTTGAGAGAGTGGCAGATGAGGCGGAGCAGACGGAGGAAGTTATCCCGGCTGATCCGGATGTGAGAAACTACACTTACACATTTTTTGAAGGAAAGCTCTATTACAGGGAAAATTCCGAGATGGTAAGAAAAGAAGTATCACAGACTGCCGAGGAGCGAATCCGAAGCCTTGATGAAATCAGACAGATAACAAGAGAGCTGATTGATATCCAGATGGATGGCTGCAGCGAGGAGGAGCTTTCTGATAAACAGAGACTTCTTAATGTAAAATATGATGCTTTTGTAAAGCAGTATGGAGCCATTACTTCAAAAGCAAACAGAATAGCTTTCAGGGATGACAGCGATTACCCGCTTCTTTGCAGTCTTGAGGAAGTAAATGAAGACGGGGAGGTGAAAAAAGCGGATATGTTTTATAAGCAGACGATTAAGGCAAAGACTGTCATAGACAGAGTGGAGACGGCTGTTGAAGCATTAAATGTATCCGTCAATGAATTTGGATATGTGAATCTTGCCTATATGCTCTCTATCTATGAGCCGGATATTACTAATGCAAAGGAAGAGCTTGCAGAAAAGTCCGGGCAGACAGTGGATGAGATAACATTTAGTGATGATGCTTTGGCAGAGCTTAGAAGGGCAGTTCTTGTGGAAGAACTGGATGGACTGATTTTCCTTAATCCCGAACGTTACAACGAGAACAATCCTGATATCGGCTGGGAGACAGCAGACGAGTATCTTTCCGGCAATGTGAGAGACAAGCTCCGTGTAGCAAAGGCTATGGCAGCTGATACAGACAATCCGCAGGCAGAAAGATTTGCAGGCAATGTGGCAGCACTGGAAAAGGTGCAGCCGGAGTGGATTGAAGCTTCAGATATTGATGTAAAGATTGGTACGACATGGATTGAGCCGCTTGATTATGAGCAGTTTATCTATGAGCTTCTCAATACACCAAGAAGAGCAAGGGCAGTCAGAAGCCAGTTTTACAATACAGGCATTCAGGTACACTTAAATAAGATGAGTATGGAATGGTTCATCGAGAATAAGAGCATGGATAAGCATTCAGTGGCAGCTACTAAGACTTATGGTACAAGCCGCATGGATGCTTATTCTATTTTTGAGGATACGCTGAATCTTAAAACTGTAACAGTAAGGGACAGGATTGATGACGGTGATGGCAAATATCATTACGAAGTCAATAAGAATGAGACAATGCTTGCAAGGGAAAAACAGAACATGATCAAGGAGAAGTTCAAGGAATGGCTGTTTGCAGAGCCGGAGCGAAGACAGAAATATGTGGAGTATTACAACGAGACATTCAATAACATCCGCCTACGTGAGTATGACGGAAGCCACTTACAGTTTCCGGGAATGAATCCGGCGATTGAGCTAAAGCCTCATCAGAAGAATGCGGTGGCTAGAATCCTTCTCGGAGGAAACACACTGCTTGCACACTGTGTCGGTGCCGGAAAGTCCTTTGAGATGATGGCTGCCTGTATGGAGCAGAAGAGACTCGGACTTGCCAATAAGACGATAATGGTTGTTCCAAAGCCGCTTATCGGTCAGACGGCATCAGAGTTTTTAAGGCTGTATCCGTCAGCAAATATCTTAGTTGCCACAGAGCGTGATTTTGAAAAGAGTCGCAGAAAGCAGTTCGTATCAAGGATTGCGACAGGTGACTTTGACTGCATTATCATGTCGCACTCGCAGTTTGAGAAAATTCCAATCTCAGCAGAGAGAAAGGAGAGAATGCTTAACGAGCAGATTGATGAAATCAGCTATGCGATTGATGAGATGAAAGAGCGTAACGGGGAGAGATGGACTGTAAAACAGATGGAAAGCCAGAAGAAAAAGCTGGAGGAGCATCTTAAATCACTATCTGATGAAAGCAGAAAGGATGACCTTATAACCTTTGAGGAGCTTGGTGTGGACTCTATTATGGTAGACGAAGCACATAATTTTAAGAACCTTGCTATATTTTCCAAGATGAATAATGTGTCCGGTATCAGCAGCAGTGGAGCGAAAAAGTCAACGGATATGCAGCTTAAATGCCAGTACCTATCAGAGATAAATGATGGCAGAGGCATTGTGTTTGCGACAGGTACACCGATCAGCAATACGATGTGTGAGATGTATGTCATGCAGCTTTACTTACAGAAAGCGGCACTTGAAGAGATGGGGATTTATCACTTTGATTCATGGGCAGCGAACTTTGGTGAAGTGACAACAGCACTTGAGCTTACTGTAGAGGGAAGCGGTTTCCGTTTTAAGAGCAGGTTTAATAAGTTTACGAATCTGCCGGAGCTTATGAATATCTTTAGAGAGGTAGCTGATGTGCAGACCGCAGACATGCTTGACCTTGATGTGCCAGCCCTCAGAGGAGGCAAGCCTATTATTGTGGAGTCGGAGCCTGACTGGTATGTGAAGCAGGTTATGGAAGACTTTGTTGTGAGGGCAGAGCGTATCAGAGGTGGTGGAGTTGATCCAAGTGTGGATAACTTCTTAAAGATTACCCATGAGGCAAGACTTCTTGGAACAGATGCAAGACTGATTGATAAGGATGCACCAAATAATCCTGACGGAAAGCTCAATAAGGTAGCAGAAAATGTGTGGAAAGAATATGAGAAAGGAAATGCCAACGGTCATATAGGCTGCCAGCTTATTTTTTCGGATATCGGCACACCGGGACCGGATAAGGACTTCACTATTTATGATTATCTGAAGGAAACTCTTATCCAGTATGGTATTCCGGCAGAAGAGATAGCATTTATCCATGATGCCAAGACAGATGCACAGAGGGATGCACTTTTTAAGGAGATGAGGACAGGTAAAAAGAAAGTTCTTATTGGTTCAACGGACAAGTGTGGAACAGGTGTCAATGTGCAGACACACCTTGTAGCAATGCATCATGTGGATTGTCCGTGGAAGCCAAGCTCCATTGAACAGAGGGAAGGACGAGGCATCAGGCAGGGCAACGAAAATGAAGAAGTAGCAATCTACAGATATGTCACCAAAGGAACCTTTGATGCATACAACTGGTCGCTCGTTGAAAATAAGCAGCGTTTCATCAGTCAGGTCATGACAAGCAAGGCAGTAAGCCGAAGCTGCGAGGATATCGACGAGGCAACACTTTCCTATGCAGAGATTAAGGCGGTTGCCACCGGTAATCCTTTGATCAAGGAAAAGATGGAGATTGACAATGATGTCCAGAGATTAAAGCTCTTAAAGGCATCCTATGACAATCAGAGATATGGACTTCAGGACAACTTTATGATTAAGTACCCGAAGCTCATTAAGACAGCAACAGAAAAGCTTGCCAATGTAAGAGAAGATGTAAAGGCAAGGGATAAAGAACTGATTGATAATCCGGAATTTGCCATTACCATAGGCAAAGCAACCTACACAGAGCGTGTGGATGGAGGAACGATGATGCTTGAAGCAATCAGCAAATGTAAGACCGGAGAGACAACTGCAATCGGCAAGTTCCATGGATTTGAGCTGCTTGTGGAAAAGAACTTCCTTGACATCAATTATATGGTGCTTCGTGGAAAGACTGAGTACAAGGCAGAACTTTCCACAAGTCCGGTCGGCAGCATGGTAAAGCTGGAAAACCTGTTCAATGGACTCCATGAGAACATTGATTTCTTAGAAAAGAAGATTGAGCAGTACCAGAATGACCTTGAAGCATCAAAGGCAGAGTATGACAAGCCATTTGCATACAGCAAGGAACTGGAAGAAAAACTGGCAAGGCAGTGTGAACTGAATGCTCAGCTTGACCTTGAGAACGCAAAGGCTGTGGATGCAGACCTGAGCGGACCGGAGGAAGAAAGAGAAGCAGATGACAGGATGGAATCTGCAGCAATTGTAGCAGAGGATAAAGGTGCTTATCCAGCCGACAGAGAGGGCAGAACACGATAGGAGAGTGAATAATATGAGCATAAGAAAAGTGGTCGCAGGACTACTGATTACAGCAGGGATTGCCATTATGGCAGTCCCTTTTTTCTGGCGGGCAACAGGAGAAAAACAGACAGAACAGCTCATAAGTGAATTTGAGCAGACATTGGAGGATGATTACGATGAAGAAACAGGTGTGGAGGAAGAGCAAACCTCCATTAGTGAAGAGGATGAAGCCATTTTTAAAGAAGGCGGTGTTATCGGTATCATTGAGATACCGGGCATAGATATCCGGTATCCGGTAATGGAAGGAACCACAAGTAAAGTGCTTAATGCCGGGATCGGTCATATAGAAGAAACAGCAGGGATTGGGGAGAGTGGCAACTGTGTATTGTGCGGTCACAATGGCAGCAGATATGGCACATTTTTTACACCACTAAGTCAGATATCCATAGGTGATGAAGTAATGATAACCGACAAAAATGGACAGAAGCATATCTATGAGGTAACAGAGACAGATGTAGTAAATCCGTATGATAACAGCATCAAGACACAGGGTGATGAAAAAGAACTAACTCTTTTTACCTGTTCCCAGAAAGGAACCATGCGTTTTGTAGTCAGGTGCATTTATAAGGAGGCGGAGATGGATGAATAAGAGATACCGGTTAGGTGAGATAGAAGAGGCAGTATCGGAAATGGAAGAGCTAATTGACATCGAGGATGATATTGCAGAGATTGATGATGAATTTCAGATAGTCGTAAGCGGCTGGTCTGTGTATGTCGAAAGCCTGAATCTGACACTCAGACAGGGAATAGCCTGTGTATGGGATGCAGTGGAAGGATTATTTATGCCTGATTTTGATGTGACCATCGTGTATGAGGGGAACATTGAAACACAGGAGTGGCTCTACTATGAGCAGGACGGAATGGTCGTTACACTTGGCAACTGGTTAAATGGCAGATTGTCTTGTGAACAGATAGAACAGCTTTGGTGTGAGTTTATCATACCGGAGTAAAACAAAGAACAAAAAGAAAGCGAGGAATAGCATATGAAGTATTCAATTAAGGTAAACGAAGTAAGGGCAAAAGAGGGCAGCAATATCAAAGGATTTGCAACAGTGGTATTCGGTGATTCATTTAAGATCACCAATATTGCAATCCTTGAGAATAAGGATAAGGGAGAGCTTTTCGTATCAATGCCAAGATACCGCTCCAATGAGCGTGATGAAAGCAACGGTGTGATCTATAAGGATGTGTGCAATCCTATTACAGCAGAGTTTCGAGAGGAACTCTATACCAATATCCTTGATGCCTATGCAAGAATTAAGGAACCGGAGAAAGAGGAGACACAGAAGCAGGAGCGTACACAGGAAATGCCGGAGTTTTCCGTAACTGTGACACCTTATGAGAGGGAAGGTAGTAACATCAAGGGACTTGCACGCATTTATTTTGAAAACAGTTTCATCGTAAATAATATCAATATCGTGCAGGGTAAAGAGAAAATCTTTGTATCAATGCCTTCTTATAAGACAAAGCAGGTGGATGAGCAGGGCAAGCCAATCTATCAGGATGTCTGCTATCCGGTCACAAAGGATTTCAGGGAAAAACTCTATAATGAGATTATCTCTGAATATGAGAAAGCAAAGGATAAGAGCAACGAAAAGGCAAGAGAGAGTGCAGAGAAACATCATGGCAATCCCGATAAAGAGAAGGACAAAGAGGCGACGCCCTTTCGATAATCAGTAATCAGAGTACAGGGGCGGCCAAGGCTGCCCCATTTACAGAATGGAGGAAACAGAATGGATATGGAAGCAGGAAAAACACTTACCAATGAGGAGGTTATAAGGGAACTTCTCAAATTACTAAAAAAGAATACCATGAAAGAGCAGGCAAATGATGTATTTGAAATATGCAGTTATGTGGATGGTCTGGAGAAAAAGATTGATTCCATGATGGAAGAACTCACCAACATGCAGAACCAGATCAAAGAAATGCAGGAAGATACACTTGTCAATAATGCAAAAAAGGCATTGTCAGAAGCACAGGAGCGACTTAATACCAGATGTGAGCAGATAAAGTCACAGGTATTAG
>ERZ791902.1152-NODE-1152-length-13527-cov-4.565692_pt1 | contig 13527 bp, 13 predicted proteins | sample MGYA00510149_ERZ791902 | MGnify/ENA primary metagenome ERZ791902 (study PRJEB30046, sample SAMN00792060) | human gut metagenome | study: EMG produced TPA metagenomics assembly of the A metagenome-wide association study of gut microbiota in type 2...
AGGACGAGTCTGGGTGACACCAGTCTTGCATTCAGCACTACCCTCCTGGTACTCACGCTTCGAGGTGGTAATCTCTGAGTGCGTATAGGTATAGTTCGCTTTCACACCAAAATGGCGAATGTACTTGATGACATCTATCTCGAAACCCATGTTCTTGGCGTTACCGAGGTTGTCGGGCATATAGTAAGCATCGGCACCACTGCCTATCTTGCCGTCCGAGGTAACAAACACTTGTTCGATAGGGTCTTTCAAGTATTTGTAAAATACGCCTGCGAGAATCTGCTCGGTCTTGCTAGGGAACCATTCCCAGCGCAAGTCGATATTGTCGATACGGGCACGTTTCAAATCAGGATTTCCTTTCTCCATATATTCCTCGCCCATAATCTGATAAGGCACAATCTCATAGAATCCAGGTCGATTGATAGAACGATAGTAAGAGAGGCGCACATTCATCTTCTGCGTTGGTGTCCACTTGATAGATGCCGAAGGCAGATAGTCCCAATAGCTCTGCTCGCCCACTTGCCCCATGTTGCGGAATTTCTGCAGCATGGTGTATATCTGGTTGGTGTGCTCGGCACGAAAACCGACATTCACTTCGCCTAATTCAGACTTCAAGGTTACCATAGCGTAGGCTGCGCCAATATGTTCCTTGGAATCATAATTGAGTTGGGAAGCTTGAGAATATGGAGTCTTGCAGGTCCAATCGATGGCGGCAAACTGGTCGAAGCCATTGCCATCCAAGCGTTGGGAGATGTTGCTAGGTCCAAAGATATAGGAATAATATCGGTTGTTGCGTTCCTTGCGGCGATACTGTGCGCCAGCCTTCCACAAAGCATCCAAGGCATCACCGAAATGGGTATCGTATGATAGGTTGATGTAGCCTGCCAAGTCCTTGTCATCATTGTGTTGGAAACGGCGTTCCATATCCTTTGGTTGAGTCTTCACGATGGTCTTGTCACCATTCCATAACGAACTGCCCTCCTCGCTCTGCACAGTATTCGTGAGCGTGAGATACACCCTGTCCGGGGCTTTCTCAGTTGCTTCTGAGTATAACCCTGACCAATCTACGGTAAAGTCTTTCGTGAGATGATGCGTACCTTTCAGATGGGTGGCAAAGATGCTCTGTGTCTGTGAAAGTGAACGGGTCTCATCATCCTGCGTATAGGTGTCGGAAGAGATGTACTCCGTATTGATGCTATTATTGTATCTGATGCCCTTCGAGTTGGTGTTCACATACATATTGTACCACTCCAACTTGTGGTTGCCGAGTGTCAAATCCAACTTGGCATGGAGTCCTGCTGTGAGGTCGTGAATACTATAATAACGGTGCTGGAGACTGCTGATATACATCGCTTGTTCGCCAGATGCCATTTTCACGCTATTGTAAGTACGTTCTGTTCCACGGAAGATATTCTGGATGCTACCAGCCAACATTACGCCCAGGCGGTCTTCCCAAAAGCGATTGCCTATGCCAAGGCCTCCGATAAAGTTAGGGGCAGGCAAGAAATGACGACTTACTTGTGTAGGACCATTCTTGAAATCAGACATACTTGCCTTATAGTCCTTGCCAAAAGCTTCGTAAGGAGCCTTCTTGGTGAAATCTCCACGATTGGAAGATAGATAGTCACGACCATCTTTCATAAAATAGTCGCTATATCCGATGGCAGCATTCGCCTGAAGCTGGAAATGAGAAGGAGCGTCCTTCATCACCATATCCACCACCCCACCTGCGGCATCACCTTCCATATCAGCTGTCAACGACTTTGAAACCACAAGGCGGTCCATCAAGTCGGAAGGGAAGATATTCAGAGGTACATATCGGTTTTTATCATCAGGGGATGGAATCTTCACTCCATTCACCAAAGTATAGTTGTATCGCTTGTCCATGCCTCGAAGGATGGCGTATGTTGCCTCACCAGAAGCATCACGCTCCATCGTCACACCCGACACACGCTGAAGCACACTTGCCACGTTGACATCAGGAGATAGTTGAATGCTCTGCTGACTCATCACATTGAGCACCGTACCAGCATTCTTCTCCAAGTCGATGGCGCTACGGTCGCTATGATATTCCTTATGACCGGTTACGACAACTTCACCGAGTTGCTTGGCATCCTCTTCCAAGTCTATAATGAGTTGAGATTCCTTACCCTGCTTGTTGTCCTTGGCAGAACCATTGCCATAATCCTTGGCTACATCCACCACCATCTCCTTGGTCTTATAAGACATATAAGAGATGATGAGGGTAAACTTTCCTTTGTCAGGTAGCTCATGGAGGGTAAAACTACCATCTAGTCCGGTGGTAGTACTCACGTTGGGCAATTCCTTGACTCTCACCACTGTACCGATGAGTGGCTCGCCCGTCTTGTTATCCTTTACAATACCATCGAGTGTATGGGCATTGATGGCTAAGACGTTCGCCATGAGTGCCGCACTCAGTAAAATCTTGTTCATATCTTCACTCTTCACTTAGTTTTCATAATCTCGTGGATGATGTTGCCATCCTTGTCAATCATCGACATACGGAGTTGCTTCTTATCGACCGTAAATACAGCGTAACCATCAGCCGAGCTACAGAACACGGTTCCGTCGATAGGTTTCACAGGACGAGCTAGCGAGGCAGAGGTGTTGACCACATAGTCGATATTATCACCTTGCTTCTTGATGTGCTGGAAGTTGTGAATGTGTCCGCAAGCATAGATATCTACATTATGATATTTATGGAGGATAGGCATCACTCGCTTCTGCATATCAATTCGCTCTGACTCGCTCTTCTCCGTGTCAGCATAAATAGGATGATGCCCTACCACAATCACCCAGTCTTCCATAGCGTTCTTCAAGGTCTCGTCAAGCCATGAGAGCTGAGCTTGCATATCCTCCTTGCATGCGTCTGGATAGGTCTCCGAATCATTGCGGTATTTGTCGATGAGAGGTGCAGTGTCGAGGAAGACAACACGAACAGAAGTATTCTTGCGATTGAAAACCTTGGTGTAATACTTAGCAGGCATCATCCATCGGCGGCTTACTTGTCCATAGTGCAAGAAGGCATCCGTGTTGCCACGATACTCATGGTTGCCACATACAGGAAACCAGTCTATCATCAAGTCAGGATGAGAATATATCAACTCATAGTTGGTCATCCACAAAGGGTCCTGGAGGGATACGATACCATTGAAGTGATGGATGTCGCCAGCGGCAATGACACACTCAGGATCTACTGTACCCGCCATCTCGCCCATCAGTTCGGCGATAGGCTTCTGGTCATAATAGCCATTGCGACCGAGGTCATTGGCCATATAGAGGGTGATTTCGCCTTTGAGCGTTTTCCAAGTACCACGACTGGCGTAGTCACGTTGAGTTAAATTACTGGGTTGCACCAGGCACTTGACAGTGCCATTCTCTACGTCCCAAGCAACAGGAGCCTTTGCGTTTTGTGCATTTGCCACATGGACGAAGGTGCTTGCCATCAACAAGGCTGCTACCCATGCAACGCTTAAAACATTCTTTTTCATTACCTTTTGTCTGTAAGTTTAATATTTCCTTCTTCTGTATCCCAATTCTGAATACATTTTGAATTTCGGGTGCAAAGGTACGGGCATCTTATGACAAAGACGTTACGTTCATTTTACGAAATGAACGCAATTCGCTTCCACTCATGCGCTTGTGTTAATATACACTAAAAGAATCGCCCCTTTGATACGACTTTCCGATATTATCATTACATTTGCAAACGGAAAATCACGGGGGTGCTGAGAGAATCAGCTGAGATGATACCCATTGAACTTGACTCAGGTAATGCTGACGCAGGGAGATATGATATTACCGAAGGGATATGATACCTTATTATATATATAGGCATATCCCACAAAAGAAGCCCCTATTCCATGGCAATCACCTGGATTAGGGGCTTTTTTCTTTCCAACTGCTTTCACTAGAAGCATTTCCGTGAGATTTTTATATGTTACAACAAAAAGGAAAAGCTTTATGAAAGTAAACATCAACAACAAGGAAACTGAGACACAGGCTCTCAACGTGAAGCAACTAGCTGAGGAACTCAACCTTCCAGCCAAGGGTGTCGCCATCGCCATCAGCAACTCCATGGTGCCTCGTGACGAATGGGAGCAGACTTCTATCACTGAGGGCGCAGACATCGTCATCATCAAGGCGTTTTGCGGAGGATGATGAGGTAATGTATAAATTATAATGAATAATGAAGGCTAACGCCATAAAAACTATGCAAAAGAAATTATTCCATCATAGCCGATTCCAATTCATCTCCCACTTCAACGACCGCTATTCCTATCTCGATGGAATCAAGATGGCATTGGAGGGAGGGTGCCGTTGGATACAACTTCGCATGAAGGATGCCACCGACGACGAGGTGAGACCTATCGCCATCGAAGCGCAGAAATGGTGCAAGGAGGCTGATGCCACCTTCATCATCGACGATCGAGTACAACTGGTGAAGGAACTCCATGCGGGTGGTGTCCACCTGGGCAAGAACGACATGCCTATCCAAGAGGCTCGCCAAATCCTGGGCGATGGCTTCATCATCGGTGGCACTGCCAACACATTGGAGGATGTCATATCACACGCCAAGGCTGGAGCTGACTATATCGGATGTGGTCCTTTCCGCTATACCACCACCAAGCAACGCCTCTCTCCCATCCTAGGTTTGGAGGGCTATCGCCACATCATCGATGGGATGAAAGAAACTCTCCCGATTGTCGCAATCGGCGGCATCACCATCCCCGACATCCCCGACATCATGAAGACCGGCGTAACGGGCATCGCCCTCAGCGGAACCATCCTCAACGCAGAGAATCCCGTGGAAGAAACCGCACTGATTCTCAAAGCGATAGAAGGAGAAGTTGCACACGAATAAACAAGAAATTCAAAAACAAAAACAAATACAAACAACAATGGAAAAGTTAGTAATCGCAGGACGCGAGTTCAACTCACGCCTTTTCCTCGGAACAGGAAAGTTCAACAACAACAATCTCATGGCTGACGCCATCAAAGCTTCAGAGACAGAGATGGTAACCGTTGCCATGAAGCGCATCGAACTGGAAGACAAGCAGGACGACCTCCTCGCCCACATCGTACAGAACCCAAACATCCAGTTGCTCCCTAACACCAGTGGAGTACGTGATGCCGAGGAGGCAGTATTCGCCGCACAGATGGCTCGTGAGGCTTTCGGCACCAACTGGCTCAAACTGGAGATTCACCCAGACCCACGCTATCTCTTGCCAGACTCCATCGAGACCCTCAAGGCAACTGAGAAGCTCGTGAAACTCGGTTTCGTGGTATTGCCATATTGTCAGGCAGACCCTACCCTCTGCAAGCACTTGGAAGAGGCTGGAGCAGCTACCGTGATGCCACTCGCCGCACCTATCGGCACCAACAAGGGTTTGCGCATGAAAGACTTCCTGCAGATCATCATTGAGCAAGCTACTGTACCAGTAGTAGTGGATGCCGGCATCGGTGCCCCTAGCCATGCAGCCGAGGCGATGGAGATGGGCGCCAGCGCTTGTCTCGTCAACACCGCCATCGCCGTAGCAGGCGACCCTGTAGAAATGGCGAAGGCATTCAAGGAGGCTGTCATCTGCGGTCGCCGTGCCTACGAGGCAGGACTGGGAGCCATCAGCGATTGTGCCGAGGCTAGTTCGCCACTCACCGCATTCTTAAATAATTAAGAATTAATAGTTAAGAATTAATAGTTAATCATTACAATGAAGAGGTGTTATCTCTTCACTTGAAACATTATGCCAAACGATAACAAAGCCTACGCCAAAAGAGAAAAGGCGTATATGCAGGGAAAACGCTTCCCTAACATCCAAGTCGGAATGACCAAGGTCAACCTCACCCCTACCGTCGTGAAGGATGAGCGTGGCATTCCTCATACCGAACCGAATGCTCCTGTGTTTATCTATGACACCAGTGGTCCTTACAGCGACCCTAACTATCAGGTGGATCTCAAGAAAGGTTTGCCTCGCATGCGTGAGCAGTGGATTCTAGACCGTGACGATACCGAACAGCTCGCCGAGGTAACCAGCGAGTATGGCAAGCTGCGACTCGCCGACCACTCGCTCGACCACCTTCGCTTCGAGCACATCCAGTTGCCTCGCCGTGCCAAGGCTGGCAAGCACATCACCCAGATGGCATACGCCAAGGCAGGCATCGTAACTCCGGAGATGGAATACGTTGCCATCCGTGAGAACATGAACTGCGAGGAGTTGGGCATCAAGACCCACATCACTCCTGAATACGTGCGTGATGAGATTGCACGAGGACGTGCCGTTCTGCCAGCCAACATCAATCACCCTGAGAGCGAACCGATGATTATCGGACGCAACTTCTTGGTGAAAATCAATACCAACATCGGCAACTCTGCCACCACCTCCAGCATCGAGGAGGAAGTGGATAAGGCGGTGTGGTCTTGCAAATGGGGCGGCGACACACTGATGGATCTCTCCACAGGCGACAACATCCACGAGACTCGTGAATGGATTGTGCGCAACTGTCCTGTTCCAGTAGGAACCGTGCCAATCTACCAAGCCTTGGAAAAGGTGAACGGCAAGGTGGAAGACCTCAGTTGGGAGGTATATCGTGACACACTCATCGAACAGTGTGAGCAGGGAGTCGATTACTTCACCATCCATGCCGGCATCCGTCGCCACAACGTGCATCTCGCCGACAAGCGTCTCTGTGGCATCGTGAGCCGTGGAGGTAGCATCATGAGCAAGTGGTGTCTCTACCATGACCAGGAAAGTTTCCTCTACGAGCACTTCGACGACATCTGCGACATCGTGGCTCAGTATGACGTGGCATTGTCCTTGGGCGATGGTTTGCGCCCAGGCTGTATCGCCGATGCCAACGATGAGGCTCAGTTTGCCGAACTCGACACGATGGGCGAACTTGTCACTCGCGCATGGGACAAGAACGTGCAGGCTTTCATCGAGGGTCCGGGTCACGTGCCATTGCAGAAGATCAAGGAGAACATGGAGCGTCAGCTCGACCATTGCCATGAGGCTCCATTCTACACCCTCGGTCCCCTTGTCACCGACATCGCCCCAGGCTACGACCATATCACTTCCGCCATCGGTGGCGCACAGATCGCTTGGCTCGGAACCGCCATGCTCTGCTATGTCACCCCGAAGGAGCACCTCGCCTTGCCTAACAAGGAAGATGTGCGCACAGGTGTGGTCACCTACAAGATAGCCGCACATGCCGCCGACTTGGCGAAGGGACATCCAGGCGCTACCATCCGTGACAACGCCTTGTCGAAAGCTCGCTTCGAGTTCCGCTGGCGCGACCAGTTCCACCTCTCGCTCGACCCAGAGTTGGCTCTCCAATACTTCGAGGAGGCAGGACACACAGAGGGCGAATACTGCACGATGTGCGGTCCTAACTTCTGTGCCGCTAAGTTGACACACGACTTGAGAAAATATAAGAAATAATGAATGACCTGACATCAGAACAGAAGCGACGTTACAACCGTCACCTCATCCTCGATGGATTTGGCAAGGAGGGACAACAGCGATTGCTTCAAAGCAAGGTGCTCATCGTGGGCGCTGGTGGACTTGGTTCGCCAGCATCCATGTATCTTGCTGCGGCAGGCGTCGGCACCATCGGTTTGGTGGATGGCGACTTCGTGTCATCCACCAATCTGCAACGCCAGATACTCTACACCACTTCCGATGTGGGACAACTCAAGATCGACGTGGCAGAGAAGCGCCTGAAAGCCATGAATCCCGATGTCAACATCATCAAGCACGGGATCTTCCTCAATGAGGACAATGCCCTCGACTTGATTCGAGACTACGACTTCGTGGTGGAAGGCACGGACAACTTCTCGTCCAAGTACCTCGTCAACGATGCTTGCGTGATGCTTGGAAAGGCATTCACGATAGGTGGCATCAATCGGTATGGCGGACAGATGATGACGCATCAGCCCGGTACGGCTTGCTATCGTTGCATCTTCCCAGAGCCACCAGCTATGGCGGAGGTAGAAACCTGTTCGATGGTGGGCGTGCTCGGTTCGTTGGCAGGCATGGTGGGCACCGTGCAAGCCACCGAGGCCATCAAGTGCTTGACAGGCATCGGCACACCCCTCACCAATGCCCTTCTCACGGTCGATGCGCTCACGATGATGTGGCATCGATTCGACATCAACAAAAACAACAAATGCGAGATTTGCGGCGATTATCCTTCGATTACTTCCATCCGGGAGTACGCCTACAAACCTTGCACGAAAAGAAACAAGTAAGTTCCTCTACCCAAGGAACTTGCGTAAAATAGGAATAAGTAAAAATGTTTAGCGACGAATTAAAGAATATCAGTTGGGAGGAGACCACCCAGCGCATCGCCAGTATGACAGCCAACGATGTGCGCCGTGCCCTCGCCAAAGACCATTGCGATGTCAACGACTTTATGGCATTGCTTTCACCTGCAGCCGAACCATTCCTAGAGCAGATGGCCCGACTCTCACGTAAATACACAGAGGAGCGCTTCGGCAAGACGATGTCGATGTTCATCCCTCTCTATATCACCAACTCTTGCTCCAACTCCTGCGTCTATTGCGGTTTCCATCGTGAGAACCCAATGGCTCGTACCATCCTCACCCCTGAGCAGATAGAGAACGAGTACAAGGCAATCAAACAGTTGGCTCCATTCGAGAACATCCTCCTCGTCACGGGCGAGAACCCTGCCAAGGCTGGCACTCCTTACCTCGCCAAGGCTATCGACATCGCCAAGAAGTACTTCTCAAATGTGAAGATTGAGGTGATGCCTCTCTCCACCGAGGACTACAAAACGCTCGCCGACCATGGCATGAACGGTGTCATCTGTTTCCAGGAGACGTATCATCGTGACAACTACAAGCTCTATCACCCAAGAGGAATGAAGAGCAAGTTTGAGTGGCGTTGCGATGGTTTCGACCGCATGGGTATGGCTGGTGTTCACAGTATCGGCATGGGCGTGCTCATCGGACTGGAGAAGGAATGGCGCACCGATGTCACCATGATGGCTTACCACTTGCGCTATCTCCAGAAGCACTATTGGCGCACCAAGTACAGCGTCAACTTCCCTCGCATGCGTCCGGCTCAGAACGAGGGTTTCCAACCAAACTGCTATATGACTGACAAGGAACTTGCCCAGGCTACTTTCGCCATGCGCATCTTCGACCACGATGTGGATATCTCTTATTCTACTCGTGAGCCAGCCATCATCCGTGACAATATGGCGACCCTCGGTGTCACCACCATGTCGGCAGAGTCAAAAGTAAATCCTGGCGGCTACCACACTTACCCTCAGGCACTTGAGCAGTTTACTGTAAGTGATGAGCGAACCGCCAAGGTGATCAACGCTCGCCTGAAGGAGTTGGGACGTGAGCCAGTTTGGAAAGACTGGGATGCTTCCTTCGACTTCTTCGGAAAACTCGCAGAAAAATAGAAATTATGACCATCGTAATCACACTTCCCTATTTCTTCGATGGAGAGGCAGAACAAATCGTTCAGCTCCTCCATTCCTCCGTTGACCTCATCCACATCCGCAAGCCCGAATCCAAGGCTGAGGAGTTGGAAAGGCTCATCATGTCGATTCCTAGTGAATACTACCCTCGCCTCGTGCTCCACGACCATCACGAATTGGCGATGAAATACCACCTACATGGCGTTCATCTCAATGGTCGCAACCCTCAACCACCTATGGGTTGGGAAGGAAGCGTGAGCAAGAGTTGCCATTCATTGGAGGAAGTGAAGGAATGGAAGGGGAAGTGTGATTACGTCTCTCTCTCTCCCATCTTCGATTCCATCTCGAAGCAAGGCTATCACGCCGCATTCTCTTCCACCGAAATCGAGGAAGCGAGCCGCCAAGGCATCATCGACAAGAAGGTCTTGGCGCTAGGTGGAGTCACCTTCAACAAGATAGATGATGTGCTGAGAATGGGCTTTGGAGGAGGTATGATTTTGGGAGATGCGTGGAAGAACGTATCGCATCCACAAGACGCTGTGGCACTGACGATTGCCGGTTCTGATTCATCTGCAGGTGCAGGCATCCAGCAAGACCTCAAGACGATGTCAAGAGCGGGTGTTTATGGGGCGACCGTCATCACTGCTATCACCAGTCAGAACACGCTCGGAGTGAAGGGAGTGATGCCAGTTCCGGCAGAGGTCGTCAAGAGCCAGTTGGATGCCGTCTTGTCCGACCTGCACATCACCGCCGTCAAGATTGGAATGGTGCCGAATGCCGCCATCGCTCACGTCATTGCCGACACGCTGAAAGACTATAAAGAGAGTCTTGCCAAAGATGCTAGGAAACTATCCCCCAAGAACCTTACCATCATTTACGACCCCGTGATGATTTCCACGAGCGGCCATCGACTGATGGAGGAAGAGTGCATCCAGGTCGTTTGCGAGGAACTCCTTCCTCTCTGCACCCTTGTCACGCCCAACCTTCCAGAGGCAGAGCTTCTGATGAGGCAAAAGAAAGAAAGAGAATCTAACAGAGACAAGAAAACGATTCTAGCATTGGATCATGAGAATGGGAAAGAATCGGATTCTGAAAAAGGACAAAGAAAGATCTTAGAAAAGCAGGGAGAAACGAACCTTGCATTTGAAGATGCCAAATACAAAAAGCTTCCTCTGAAATATGGCACAAGTTTCCTCGTGAAAGGCGGCCATGCCGAAGGCGAAGATCTAGCAGACATTCTCTATTTGACCACAGGCGAATCACATCGTTTCCCAACGAAGAAGATTGCCACCCACAATCTCCACGGCACAGGCTGCACCCTTTCTTCCGCCATCGCCTCCTATCTGGTGAAAGGCAACGACCTCGTCACCGCCATCTCCCTTGCCAAACAGCTCTTGGCTGAAGGAATACAAAAAGGAGCAAACGCCCATATCGGAAAGGGAAATGGACCTTTGCTCTTCTGAAGAGATCTATAGAAAATACTAAAAAAGCCTCGATGATATAAAGAAACATCATCGGGGCTTTTTATATCTACATGGCGAGAAAATTAAATCTCCTCGACTATCTCATTCAATTCCTTTCGCTTCTTCTCAGCATGAGGACAATCCTCGGCGATATGACCGACAGGAACGATAACGACCGCCTCGAAGTCAGCTCTCTCCCCTTGCTCAAAATACTCATGCATCTTCTGAGGGTCGTAATTGCAAACCCAGCAAGTACCCAAACCTCGTTCAGCAGCACTCAGGCAAAGGTGCTCAGTGGCAATGGCAACATCGATGTCGCCGTGAGGTTTGTTGTCCTCCTTGCGCACCCAGTTCTCCAGCTTGTTGCGCATTCCCACGATATACATCGGAGCGGTCTTAAACCACTCTCTGTCATAGCACTCCTGGAGCTTTCCCTTCGCCTCATCCGACTTCACCACCAGCCACTTACATGGTTGCTTGTTGCAAGCCGAAGGAGCCATGCGCACGCACTCCAACACATACTTCAAATCATCCTCGCTCACGGCTTCAGCCGTAAACTTACGAGCGGAGAATCTCTCCTTGCTCAATGTCAACATATCTTTCATAACTTGTATCTTTTGAATCAGATGCCCTTACGAGTCTGCTGCAAAGATACAACATTTACCCGATTTTCCAACAAGAAATTGGAAAAACATTCGATTTATCTCCCATTTTCTTGGCGATTTGAGAAATAGAGTGTCAAATACCTACAAAACGAACTAGTTCCAGAACTATATTTGCACAAAAACTCTATCGTGGATGTACTCTGCGAGGACATAAAAGGCAGAAAGTTTTGCGTGGAGACGCAGATGGAATGGAGTGAAGCATTCAAGCAACGAGTACTCTTCAACGCATCCAAGCTCTATGTTACACAAGCACAACAGAAGGAGCAATATGGCAGCTTGAAGCCAGTCTATTCCCTAAACCTCGTCAATGAGATTTTCGAACATGACATGCCCGACACCTTTATCCACAACTACAAGATTGTACATGACAAGGACAGCCAAAAAGTCATCAGTGGCTTCACAGGCTTGACCCAAGAGTAAATCAATAGATTGAAGAACTAAGCCTTGTCATAATTTGCAAGGCAAGAGACATTAAAGAAAATAAGCAAGAGAAGATGGACAAGACGCTAAAGAACTACTCCCCTTCCCTTGCTTATTTTTTATAGCTCTAACCACAATAACAGTGTTTATTTTCAAAAACATGCCATACAAACGTAAAATAATTAAAGGGGACAAGTTTTTTCAACTTGCCCCCTTCTCTTTTTTCTACATGCAACTCGTTACGCCGAAGGCGGTGCCGAGAGCAGTGAGTACTGTGATGAGAAACTGGATGATGTTCTTCCAAACGTTTTTGTTGATAGTCATAGTGGTATTAATTTAATGTATAATTGATAATGAATAATGTATAATTAGGCTAGCGCCGTTGCGGCTTGCTAGCGTTTCTTTAGTGGTTGGGGCTAGCGCCGTTGCCAGCTAACTAGCCCTTTTTTAGTGGTTAATCTATTAGTGATTAATCTACTCTCTTAGATTAATCTTAGTCCCTTAGATTAATCAAAACTCCTTTGGACCACTTTCGCTTCCGCTAGAACCAGTGCCGCCTTCTGTAGAGCCGCCGCCCTGTCCGGTATTGTCACTGCCCTGGCTAGTGCCGCCGCCCTGTCCGGTGTTGTCTCCCTTGGAGTCAGTGCCGCCGCTCGGAGTCGTTGGCGAGGTAGGAGTAGTTCCGCCGTTACCACCGCCGTTGTCCTCAGTACCGTCCTCCACAGTGACGTGGTTGTCGAGGAGTTCGATGCGGCACTTCTTCTTGAGCTCGGCGTTGCTCCATCCCTTGGTGTTGCGGAGGATGAGGTGAACGCCCTCGATGCTCTGTGCGGTGACCTTGGCAGCCGTCTCCTCACCACGAGAGCTCATGCCGAGCGAGAAGAGACCGAGGTCGGAGAAGCGGACGCTCTTGCCGTCGAGGATGAGTTCCTGGAGGCAGTCGAGGGTGTCCATCAGAACGCCGTGGACGGTGCCTCGTGAGTAAGGCGAGTTGTGCTCGGCGATGTGGGTCACGAAGTCCTCAAACTCCATGGTGCGGTCCTGCACTGCGGTGGCATAGTACTTCTTCTTGCCAGCGTCCTAGCCTACTTGTGGAGTGCGCTCCACCTTACGATACTTCAAAGTTCCTTTTACAGTCATAATCGTTAGTTTTTTTAAGGGGGTTAATACTAAATTATAAATTAGAAATTATAAATGATAAAAGTACAAATTTATTATTTATTCATTATTATTTCTCATTTGATTACAGGTGCAAAGGTACTGCTTTTTTCGCCAAACACCAAAAATGGGCTTGCACTTATCTGCAAAAATCTGTTAACAAAACAAAGATTTTGTGTTAATAAATATAACTCGTAGTTTTGCGCTGGACGAGACATATTTTTGTATCTTCGAAGTCATAGAGTTGAGTCCAAAAAATCAATGACAGTTATGACAATTACAGTTATGACAGTTTTCAAAAACTAAAATTTTCAATCCTTGATAGAAAGTATATTATATATTAATATATA
>ERZ791902.1155-NODE-1155-length-13498-cov-5.039277_pt1 | contig 13498 bp, 10 predicted proteins | sample MGYA00510149_ERZ791902 | MGnify/ENA primary metagenome ERZ791902 (study PRJEB30046, sample SAMN00792060) | human gut metagenome | study: EMG produced TPA metagenomics assembly of the A metagenome-wide association study of gut microbiota in type 2...
CGGGCCTCGCGCTCGTGCTCACGGGCGTCTGGCAGGGCGACACTGCCGGTGCCGCGATGACGAGCGCCGCCTTCGCCAGTGCCTACGGCTTCTTCGGCAGCCAGCTGCTGACGATTGCGCTCGTGCTCTTCGCCTTCACGACGATTCTCGGCTGGAACTACTACGGCGAGCGCGCTTGCATCTACCTCTTCGGCAACAAGGGTGTGCTGCCCTACCGCCTGATCTTCATCGCGCTGATCGCCTCCGGTGCCTTCCTCAAGCTCGAAGCCATCTGGATCCTCGCCGATATCGTCAACGGCCTCATGGCCATCCCGAACCTCATCGCGCTGATTGCGCTCTCGGGCGTCATCGTCGCCGAGACGAACAAATACATGAACCGCCACAAGAAGACCGCACGGTCTTCCGCAGAGAAATAAAACACACGTTTTTATAAAAGCCGCCACTCCCCTGAGAGGGAGCGGCGGCTTTTTCGCGCGCACGCCTTTACACCGGCGCGATTCCGTCATAAAATAATAGGAACGCCATCCAAACATCGCAAGAATGCGCATGTGCAAGCCAATACGATACGGACAGCTCAGATGCATCGCAGATGCTGCAGAAAGGAGTTTTCTCTACGGATATGACGGAATCACTTGAATCAGCGCTCACGAAGTCTACGCGCGAGGTCTTCCTCGAGGGGGTCCACGACGGCATGCCGATTGCACTCGGCTACTTCGTGGTCTCCTTCACGCTCGGCATCGCCGCCCGCAATGCGGGGCTCGATCCGCTGCAGGGCTTCCTCGCCAGCTTCTTCAACAACGCCTCGGCCGGCGAGTACGCTGGCTTCACGGTCATCGCGGCCGATGCGCCCTACCTCGAGATCATCCTCATCACACTCGTTGCCAACGCACGCTACATGCTCATGAGCTGTGCCCTCTCGCAGAAGTTCCAGCCCGGTACCTCCATCTGGCACCGCATCTTCGTCGGCTTCGACGTGACCGACGAGATCTTCGGCATCACGATTGCGCGCAAGGGTCCGCTCAATCCCTACTACAACTACGGGGCCATGGCGCTCGCGCTGCCGGGCTGGCCCGTCGGCACAGCTCTTGGCGTCGTCGCAGGCAACATCCTGCCGCCCGCCGTCGTCAGCGCCCTCTCTGTTGCGCTCTACGGCATGTTCCTCTGGGTCATCATCCCGCCAGCCCGCAAGAACCGCATCGTCGGCGCGCTCGTGCTCGCGAGCTTTGTGCTGAGCTACCTCGCCTCCATACTGCCGGGACTTTCTGCGCTGTCCGCCGGCACGCGCACGATCATCCTGACCGTACTGATTGCGGGCATCGGCGCCGCGCTCTTCCCCGTCCCTGAGCATTGCCAGCAACAGGAAGGAGATGATGACCATGCAGCATGACATCTACATCTACCTGCTGCTCATGAGCGCCGTGACGCTCGCGATCCGCATCGTGCCGCTGACGCTCATACGCGGCCAGATCCAGAATCCATTCCTGCGCTCCTTCCTCTTTTACGTGCCCTACGTGACGCTGGCCGTCATGACCTTCCCCGCCATCACTGAGGCCACGCAGACGCCCGCGAGCGGCGCCCTGGCCCTCGTCTTCGGCATCGGCCTCGCCTGGTACGGCGCGAGCCTCTTCAAAGTCGCCTCCGCCTGCTGCCTCGTCGTCTTCCTCACAGAGCTCGCACTGCTCTGATACAACAACACAAACACAAGCAAAAGTCCCGCTGCCGCGATTTCTCGCAGCAGCGGGACTTTTTTATCGATTCAACTTCACGCTTTGCACTCTCCATCGTCAGACGTCAGCTCCCGCAGGAAGCTGGCCTCCATGAGCGTCGCGTAGAAGACCTCGCCGTAGTTGGGATTGTCCGCCATGCGCCAGATGGCGAAGACCCGCTTGTCGAGCCCTTTCGCCGTGTGGATGCTGTACGACATGCAGTGCGGACGGTCCGGCTCGCGGGCAGACTGCTCCCAGACCATTTTCGTCATGCGCTCCCGGTCGCAGGTACAGACGACATTCGGCGCGTATCCCTGCGTGAACTCCATGAACTCGTGGATATTGCGGCATTCGAGCATCTCGACCATCGTCTTGTTGACGAAAAGGATCTTGCCATGCGGCTTCGCCTCCGAGACGAGCAGGCCCAGCGGCAGGTTCTTCGTGATGTTCTCAAGATTGAAGCCGAGCGATGTGCGGTTGAGGTTCTCCATCGTGGGCTCGTAGGCGCGGTAGTGATTGCGCCCGCGAAGCTTGACGGCGTAGAGCGCCGTATCCGACTGATGGAAGAGGCGCGAGAGCGACGTGCCGTCGCCCTTATAGAGCGTGTAGCCGATGGAGACCGAGAAAGCATGTCGCTCGCCGTCATACGTGAAGGTCTTCACCTTATTGGAAAATGCCTTGATGACCTTCTCTGCCTGCTCCGGCTCCGTGTCCTTCATGAAGACGACGAACTCGTCGCCGCCATTGCGGCCGATGATCTGGTCGTGGCCGAAGCTCTCGATGAGGTCCTTGGCCAAGGTGCGCAGGGCCTCGTCACCCGCCATGTGGCCGTGCAGGTCATTGATGAACTTGAAGCCGTCGAGATCGAGGCTGACGAGCGCGCCATGCGAAGCAGGATGCGCCTTGAGCCAGTCCGCGACCTCCTTGTCGAGGCCCATGCGGTTGAGGATGCCCGTCAGCGCATCGTGCTGGGACATGTAGGTGAGATTCTCCTGCGCGGCCGCGACCTTCTCTGCCATCGCCTGGAAATTGCGGCTGAGCTCGCCGATGTCATCGGGATGCATGTCGTGCAGCTTGACATCGTAGTTGCCCTCGCCGACTTCCTTGGCCGCCTCGATGACGAGCTGCAGGCGCTCCGACAGGCGGCTGATCATGTAGAGCGGCAAGAGCGACGCGAGAATGCAGACCGCGACAAGGCCAAAGCCCATCTGCATGAACGCCTTGTGCGTGCGGTCGTAGATCTGCGGGATCTGGCGCAGGTCGATGAAGTTCATGCCGTTGCGCAGCGTCTTGATGCCCGCGAGACTCGGCTCGCCCGCCCAGGTGTACGAGAGCATCTCATTGTCCGTCTGCCCTGCCTCCGCCACCTTATCTGCCGTGTCCTTGAGGTGGATGTCCTTGTCGACAAGCGGCACGCCGAGCGGTTTCTTCGGCGAATACTCCACGGTGCCCGTGGCATCGCTCAAGATGATCATACCGTGCTCCTCTCCCTCGGACGGTTTGGCGTAGAGCCGGTCGATGAAGGCCTGGAAGTCCAGGTCGACACCGATGATTGCGACCATGACGCCGTCCTCGTAGATGGGCCGGAGATACGAGATAATGTAGCGGTTCAAGTACGGCGAATAGTACGGCTGCGTCCAAGCGGCCTTGCCCTGATCCATCAGGTAGGCAAAGGCAACGACATGGCGCGGAGCCGCCTGGCCAGACTCGCCCCGCTGCTGGGCCAGGACATCATAGAACATCGAGTCGTGACCGCGGGAAGCCTTCCAGAGCGCCGAGATATTCTCAGACGGATAGTAGAGATAGTACGAGCAGATGATGTGGAGATTGGTCGTAGCATCCTGGAAATCGTGATCGACCGACTGTGCCAGGCGCTGCTGGAAAGCAGGATTGCGCAGCTGATCTGGATCACTGATCTTGCGCGAGACGGAGTTAGCCGCATAGTTCACGATGTTTTCTGAGCGCAGCAGCTCATCGTTGATGATCGTCGCCTTCGTGTCGACGAGGTGGTTCATATTCTGGATTTCATAGTCATAGGTCAAGTGCGAGATGGTCCAGAGGCTGATGCCTCCCACACAGAGAGCCATCAGGATCATACCAGCCAGACACACCGCCAGCACCTTTCGCTTGAGCGAGTAAAACAGCTTGAGCTTCATCAAGGATCCTTCCTGCCTGTCAAATATCAAATCTATGGATACAGATTATTCTTACCAAACTTTTGTCCATAACATACTGTTTATAGTATTCTCCACACTGCATCAGGATTCCTGTCACTTTGTCAAGTATTTTTGCCCCCCCCCAAGCGGACACGGCTCTTTCTCCATGCCCCAATCCTTTGGATTGGGGTCATGGCTCTCGGGAAAGAACACCTGCAGCACCTTCGCTTCCTGCGGCTTGCCGAGATAGGCGCCGAGCAGGAAGAAGGCGAGCGATACCGTGATGCCGATCGTGATCTGGTGGAGCCCCATGAACTTGAAGCCGAGTCCCTGCGTCAGGCAGTAGGCAACCGTGCCACCGCCCATCGAGAGGATGGCGCCGAGCCGATTGGCCCTGCGCCAGAAGAGGCCCAAGAGCAGCGTCCAGAAGAAAGCCGTCTCGAGGCCGCCAAAGGCGAACATGTTGATGAGCCAGATGAGGCTCGGCGGCGTCAGCGCGATGCAGAAGACGATGACGCCGATGACGGCCGTCGCCGCCGTCGAGAGGCGACGCAGCTGACGCCCCGTGACCGTGCGGCCATGCTTCTGCGCATGGTGCAGGTAGACATCCTTGACGATGGCCGACGAAGCGACGATCAAGAGGCCCGAAATGGTCGAGATGGACGCGGCGAGCGGCCCGATGATGGCAAAGCCGACGAGTGCGGGCGGCAGCGCCGCGACGATTGTCTTCGGGATGATGTAGTCGACGCCGCCGTAGCTCTCAAGCGGCCCCGTCAGCACGCCGTGCGCGAGGATGCCCGTGAAGTTGACGCCGATGTTCATGAAGCCGACGACGACCGTGCCAATCAGCATGGCCCTGTGCAGGCTCCTCGTGTCCTTGTAGCTGATGCCGCGCACGACCGACTGCGGCAGCGCGATCGTGCAGATGCCGACGAGGATCCACTGCGTCAGGTAGAGCCCGACCGGCATGTGGCCGCCCGAGAGCGGCTCGAGCATCTCTGGATGGTTCAGATGGATGTTCTCCATGATGGCCGCATAGCCGCCACCCGCCTCGAGCACGTAGTAGAGCAAGAGAGCGATGCCGACCATCATCATGATGGCACAGCACGTGTCCGTGATGGCCACGGCACGGAAGCCGCCGATGCTCGTGTAGAGCACGACGACGAGACCGAAGAGCAAGAGACCCATCTCATAGCTGTAGCCCGTGACCGTCGCGAAGAGCTTCGCGCCGCCGACGAACTGTGCCGTCATCGTGCCGCAGAAGAACAGCACGATGATGAACGCCGCCATCGCCGCGAGGCCGTCCGACTGGAACCGTTCGCGGATGATATCGACGACCGTGACCGCATCGAAGCGCCGCGAGAGCATGGCCACGCGCTTGCCGAAGATGCCGAGCACGAGAAAGATGGCCGTGACCTGCACGACCGCCATGTAGACCCAGCCGAAGCCGATCTGCCAGGCCATGCCGGGCCCGCCGACGAATGAGCTGACCGAGCTGTAGGTTGCCACCGTCGTCATCGCGAGCACGAAGCCGCCGAGGTCATGGTTGCCGATGAAATACGACTGGACAAAGTTCTTGCCGGCGTTCTGCCGGCGCACCCAGAAGCCGATGGCCACCATGAATCCCATAAAGATAAGCAATGGCAATAGCGCAGAAAGATTTCCCTCATTTATCATGATGGACCTCCTCTCCCGCATCGACCGCATCATCTTCATCCTCTTCCAGGCTCATGTCCACAAACACGGTCGCCGTCAGAAGCTTGACGCCGAGTATGGCAAAGAGCCAGAAGCCGATGGTCGCCGTCCATACCCAGAGCGGCAGATGGAAGAATTCCACCCGCACATCTGCCAGCCCAAAGCCAGCAGCAATCCAGGCCGCGATCAGGATCAGGAGCAGCAGCCCCGTGGCCGCCGCCTCTTTTCGTACCTGCCGGTACTTCTCGTAGTTGTTCATTCTGTTTTCCTCCTTGTACAGTCGCACCCCCATGGTGCGTACCGTCATCCCCTATGATGACACGAAGCCGAGGCTTTGTCAAAAAAAGAGAGGCCGCGGAAGGATTCCGCGACCCCTTTGGGTAGAGAAAAGTATATCAAACGGTCAGTCAAGGACCTTGAAGGCCTGATCGAGATCGTAAATGATATCATCGATGTGCTCCGTGCCGATGGACAGGCGAATCGTCGACGGCGTGATGCCAGAAGCGGCGAGTTCCTGCTCGTTCATCTGGGAGTGCGTCGTCGAAGCCGGATGGATGACGAGCGACTTGACATCCGCGACATTGGCCAGCAGGCTGAAGATCTTGAGATGGTCGATGAACTTCTTGGCCGCCTCAGCGCCGCCCTTGATCTCGAACGTGAAGATGGAGATACCGCCATTCGGGAAGTACTTCTTGTAGAGCTCGTGGTCCGGATGATCCGGCAGAGCCGGATGGTTGACCTTCGCGACATGCGGGTTCTTGGCGAGGTAGTCGACGACCTTGAGGGCGTTCTCGACATGGCGCTCGACACGCAGCGACAGCGTCTCCGTTCCCTGCAGCAGCAGGAACGCGTTGAACGGCGAGAGCGTTGCGCCCTCATCGCGCAGGATCAGCGTGCGGACATACGTAGCGAAGGCCGCTACGCCGACATCCTTGGCAAAGCTGATGCCATGGTAGCTCGGGTTCGGGTCGACGAACTGCGGGAACTTGCCCGAAGCGATCCAGTCGAACTTGCCGCCATCGACGAGGACACCGCCGAGCGTCGTGCCATGGCCGCCGATGAACTTCGTAGCCGAATGGACGACGATGTCGGCGCCGTACTCGAACGGGCGCAGCTGATACGGCGTCGCGAACGTGCTGTCGACGACGAGCGGGATCTTGTGCTTGTGCGCGATATCGGCGACAGCCTGGATGTCGATGAGGTTGGCATTCGGGTTGCCGACAGACTCGATGTAGACGGCACGCGTATTCTCCTTGATGGCCTCCTCGAAGACCTCGACGCCCTTCGTCGGGTCGACGAACGTCGTCTCGATGCCGTAGTTCGGGAACGTGTGCTCAAAGAGGTTGTAGGTGCCGCCGTAGATCGTCGTAGCTGCGACGATGTGCTGGCCGTGATGGACGAGTGCCTCGAGCGTGTACGTGACAGCAGCTGCACCAGATGCGACAGCAACGGCAGCGACGCCGCCTTCGAGTGCGGCGATACGCTTGGAGAAGACATCCTCCGTCGGGTTCGTCAGGCGGCCGTAGACGTTGCCGGCATCCTTCAGTGCGAAGCGGTCAGCAGCGTGCTGCGCGTTGTGGAATACGAAGGACGTCGTCTGGTAGATTGGCACAGCGCGCGCGTCCGTGGCGGGATCAGCCTGCTCCTGACCAACATGCAGCTGCAGTGTCTCAAAATGGTACTTTCTCTCTTCACTCATGAATAACGGCCCCTTTCTATCGGCAAACGTAGCTTAAACATATCTGATTAATATGTTTACATTATAGATGTAACTCTGTAACTTGTCAAGCCAGAAACCTGAAAAAATCAGGACTTTGTCGATACTTTTTGCGCATCATCCACGACAGGTGTACTCCTGTCCAGAGGCCAGAGGAAGCCGTGCAGGTTAGCATCGTTGACGACGCGCTCCATGCAATTGAGGGCGAGATACGAAGCCGTGCCGGCCGAGGAGTACTCATCGTCGAAGAAGTCGGATGCCTTCTTGTGGACGAGCTTGTCCTTCGTGCGGTCGTAGACGATGAGCTGTACTTCCGCGCGGCTGTGCAGGATCATGCCGCGGTCCCAGTACCAGCTCATGGTCGTGTACTGCTCGTACTCAGCGAGGACCGGGATGACGACGAGGTCCGCATTGAGCTTCTCGGCAATCGGCTTGGCAAGGTCCTTGATGCGGACCTTGCCCGTCAGCTGCCCCTCCGCCTCATCCCAGGCCGCGAGGCAGTCCTTCTCAGGGATGAACTCGACCGCCTTGAGCGTCTCGTTGAGCGGCACGTGCAGAGCGCGGTCAATCTTAGTCTCCAGCTGGTCCTGCACCGAAGCATCCGGCTGCTGCCAGCTCTCGATGACGAGCGGGAACTGCGCAATGCGCTGCGGCTGCCGCCCCGCGGCCAGAGCCGGGACCGCGAGCAGGAGGAGCATCAGCATGGTGATACAGGAACGAGTGATGATGTTTCGCATAAAGATACCTCTTTTGGTTTTGGCGATGAAGTTACGTTCGGCAATGGATGGGGGTGACATCGGGGATGGAGGCAGGGGTAGTGCGGCCGGGAGGGGCAGGGACAACGCTCCGTGGCGCAGCTGGCTAAAAGATTTTTCAGCCTTTAATTTAGCCTTGAAAAGGAACGAAAACGCGCTGCGCTTGGACGATCGTTCTTTTCAAGGAAAGTAGTGTAGGCTGAAAAATCTTTCTTGACGCCAGCTGCGAACACTCCGCTCCTGTCCCCGCCCCTCCTGGCATGCCACGCCACACGGGCTCCTGCCTCGGGGGCGACCTTCGGATTGTCACTTGCCCCCGCCCCAGACAGGACGAGTTTCAGCCTGCGTTCCTAGACAGAGATATTTCCTCGGCCATGCTAAGTGGCGCAATAGATGCTCTCCAAGGAAATTTTCGGGAGAAAAAGGAGCCAAAGGCCGTGGCCGAGGCGCTGACGTAAGCGAAGCTTTGGCAATGGCCGTCAAGAAAATTTTTTCAGGCTACAAGCTGCCCTTGACGAGAATCGTCGTCCAAGCGCAGCGCGTTTAGATTCTCGGCAAGGATTGATTAAAAGCCTGAAAAAATTTTTAGGCCATTGCCCAGCGAAGCGTCGGCAGTGCCTCGGCCACGAGCCGCCTCACTTGTTGAAAATTTTCAGGCCATCGCACTGCGGAATGTCGGCAGATGCCTCGCTCGGGCCGCCTCACCTCGCAAAACTCAGTGAATCGCCTTCTTCTTGAAGCGCCCGCCGACGATGTCGTGGACGGCGTTGATCGTGACGAAGGCGTTCTCGTCTTTCTCGAGCACGATTTCCTTGAGCTTGTCGACCTCGAGGCGCGTGACGACGCAGTAGAGCACTTCCTTGGCCTCGCCCGTGTAGCCGCCCTGCCCGTGCAGCAGCGTGACGCCGCGGCCGAGTCGATCGTTGAGGGCCGAGGTAATCTCATCGTGCTCGTTCGTGACGATCATGACGGCGTACGACTCGTCGAGCCCCTTGATGACGACATCGATCATCTTCGAGATGACGAAGTACGCGACGAGCGAGTACATCGCCTTGTCCCAGCCGTAGAGCAGGCCCGCACTCGACAGGATGAAGAGGTTGATGAACATGACAACCTCGCCGACCGAGAAGACCGACCGGCGGTCCATGATGATGGCGACGATTTCCGTGCCGTCGAGCGAGCCGCCCGCGCGGATGATCAGGCCGACGCCTAGACCGTCGATGATGCCGCCGAAGATTGCCGCGAGGAACGGGTCATCCGTCACTTTCGGGATTGGCGCAAACACCGCCGACCAGACCGACAGGATGCAGATGGCAATCGTCGTCGCAATCGCGAAGTTCTTGCCGATCTGCTTGTAGCCCAGATAGAGGAACGGGATGTTCAAGAGGACCAGGAACACGCCGAGAGACAGCCCCGTGATCGACGACATCATGATCGAGACACCGACGATGCCGCCGTCGATGACATTGTTCGGGATCAGGAACAGCTCGAGGCCAATGGCCGCGATCAGTGCGCCCATGAAGATCATCAAGTACTTCTTGACGTAAAATGACGCCTTGCGGTGCTGGCGGATGACGGCCTTCGCCTCCGCTTTGCCGGGCAGGTGGTGGATATCGTTCATATGATTCTCTCCTACTTTCTCTTTCACTTTCTTCCTATTTATAACTTTATTATAGCGAAAAAGGATACAATCAGCCATGAAATTCTTATGAAAATGGCCAATTCTGTTACAGAAATCTTTTTGTATTGCTCATCCATGAGAACATCGTCGGGTTCTCGCTTCTTTCTCCGTATTTCTTCATATTGTTTGACGAGTATGATTGACTTTGATTGACTTTGATGATATCATGGAAGTACAGAAAGGTGTGAACGCCATGCTTACGGAAGAACGATATGCGACCATCCTGCGCATCCTCAAAGAGAAACAGGCGGTGACGGTCCCGGAACTCACCCGGGCGCTCTGCACATCGGAATCCACCATCCGGCGCGACCTGACCGCGCTCCACAAGCGCGGCATGCTCTACAAAGTCTACGGCGGCGCGACTTCCATCGACAGCAACTACACCGCGATGGAAGAAGACATGCCGACCAAGAGCAGCCGCTGCACCGAGGAGAAGATTGCCATCGCGCGGCGGGCGGCCAGCCTCGTGACCCGCAAGGACTTCGTCTACATCGATGCCGGCTCCACGACGCTGCACATGGTGGACTTCCTGCAGGAACGTCAGGCCGTCTATGTGACGAACGGGCTGCCGCATGCCTCGCGCCTGTCCCTCAAGGGCTTCAAAGTCTTCCTGCTCGGGGGGCGCCTCAAGGCCGTTACCGAGGCCGTCATCGGCACGGAGGCCCTGCGCAACCTGGAGCTCTACAATTTCACCAAGGGATTTTTCGGTGCCAATGGCATCAGCATCAAGTCCGGCTTCTCCACGCCGGACTCTAGTGAAGGGCTCGTCAAGAGCGAGGCCCTCTCGCGCTGTGAGCACGCCTACGTGTTGGCCGATCAGTCGAAGTTCAACAAGATCTCGCCGATCACCTTCGCCAACATCTCGAGTGCGACCATCATCACCGGACATCTAAGAGACAAGAAGTATCGGGATTGCACGACAATCCTGGAAGGAGAGTAAGAGAAGAATGATCTACACCGTAACTTTCAACCCGTCGCTCGACTACATCGTCCGCCTCGATTCCTTCACCGCGGGCGAGATCAACCGCGTGAACTACGAGCAGGTCCTCGGCGGCGGCAAGGGCATCAACGTCTCCATCGTCCTCGGCAACCTCGGCCATGAGAGCACTGCGCTCGGCTTCACGGCAGGCTTCACGGGCGAAGAGATCAAGCGCCAGCTCGACGGCTTCGGCGTCAAGCACGACTTCGTCCAGCTGCCAGAAGGCTTCACGCGCATCAACGTCAAGGTCAAGGCCGAGAAAGAGACCGAGATCAATGGCCAGGGCCCGGACATCAGCGAGGCAAAGCGCGAAGAGCTCTTCGCCAAGCTCGACAAGCTCACCGAGGGCGACACCCTCGTGCTCGCCGGCTCCATCCCGAAGACGCTGCCGGATGACATCTACGAGAAGATCATGGCCCGCCTCGAGGGCCGCGGCATCCGCATCATCGTCGATGCCGAGAAGAAGCTCCTTCTCAACGTCCTCAAGTACCATCCGTTCCTCATCAAGCCGAACAACCACGAGCTCGGCGACATGTTCGGCGTCAAGCTCACGACGGACGAGGAGATCATCACCTACGCCAAGAAGCTCCAGGAGAAGGGCGCACAGAACGTCCTCATCTCGATGGCCGGCGACGGTGCCATCCTGTTGACAGCAGATGGCCAGCACTACAAGAGCCCGGCCCCGAAGGGCAAGCTCATCAACTCCGTCGGCGCCGGCGATTCGATGGTCGCAGGCTTCATCACGGGCTACACGGAGTCGCAGGGCGACTTCAAGACCGCCTTCCACATGGGCGTCGCTACGGGCTCAGCTTCCGCGTTCAGCGAGAACCTCGCCACGCGCCCGGAAGTCGAGGCACTTCTTAAGACAATCATCTGATTCATTCTACATACAGTTTTAGTTAAGGGGAGAAATCTATGCGTATCACTGACTTGCTCAAGAGCGAGAGCATCGCCCTTGGCCAAAAGCCTGCTGACAAGGAGTCAGCAATCCGTCAGCTCGCTGACCTCATGGCAGCCTCTGGCAACCTGTCCGACAAGGAACAGTACCTCAAGGACGTCTTCGCCCGCGAAGCTTCGGGCACGACGGGCCTCGGCGACGGCATCGCGACGCCGCATGCCAAGAGCACGGGCGTCAAAGAAGCCGGCCTCGCCGCCATGACGGTGCCTGCAGGCATGGACTTTGAGTCCATGGATGGCAAACCGGCCCGCCTGTTCTTCATGATCGCGGCACCGGATTCCGCCAACGACGCACACATCCAGATCCTGCAGCAGCTCGCCATGATGATCATGGACCCGGACTTCAAGGAGGCCCTGATCGCCGCCAAGACGAAAGAAGAGTTCCTGCACCTCATCGACCTCAAGGAAGATGGCAAGTTTGAAGCGCCGAAGGCAGAAGCCGCAGCCTCTGAGGGCGAAGCCGTCGACGCTGCACCGGCAAGCGACCACATCCAGATCCTCGCCGTCACGGCCTGCCCGACGGGCATCGCCCACACCTTCATGGCAGCCGAGAGCCTCGAGCAGCACGCCAAAAAGCGCGGCATCTCCATCAAGGTCGAGACGAACGGCTCCGGCGGTGCCAAGAACATCCTGACGGACGCTGAGATTGCCGCTGCTGACGGCATCATCGTCGCAGCCGACAAGAACGTCGCCATGGCCCGCTTCAACGGCAAGAAAGTCGTCATCACGAAGGTCGCCGACGGCATCAACAAGGCCGATGAGCTCATCGACCGCGCCCTCAAGGGCGATGCGCCGGTCTACCACGCATCGGGCAGCGACACGGAAGAGAGCGCTGCTGACGTCCAGGGCGAGAGCCTCGGCCGCCAGATCTACAAGCACCTGATGAACGGCGTCTCGCACATGCTGCCGTTCGTCGTCGGCGGTGGTATCCTCATCGCCCTGGCCTTCCTGTTCGATGATTACTCCATCGACCCGAAGAACTTCGGCTCCAACACGCCGCTCGCAAAATTCTTCAAGGACATCGGCGGTGCCTCCTTCGGCTTCATGCTGCCGGTCCTCGCCGGTTTCATCTCCATGTCGATTGCTGACCGCCCGGGTCTCGCCGTCGGTTTCGTCGGCGGTGCACTCGCTGGCACGACGGGCTCCGGCTTCCTCGGCGCCCTGATCGCCGGCTTCCTCGGCGGCTACATCGTCAACTTCCTCAAGAAGGCTTCGAAGTGCCTGCCGGAGTCCCTCGAGGGCATCAAGCCGATGCTCATCTATCCGTTCTTCGGCATCCTGATCATGGGCTTCATCAGCCTCTTCATCATCGCGCCGCCGGTCTCCGCCATCAACGGCTGGATGGTCGACACGCTGAAGAACATGGACCCGTCGGCCCGTATCTTCATGGGCATGATCGTCGCTGGCATGATGGCCGTCGATATGGGTGGCCCGATCAACAAGGCTGCTTACGTCACGGGCACGGGCCTCTTGGCTTCCGGTGAGTTCCACGTCATGGCTGCTGTCATGGCAGGCGGCATGGTCCCGCCGCTCGCGATTGCCCTCTGCACGACGTTCTTCAAGAACCGCTTCACGGAGAGCGAGCGCAAAGCCGGTATCACGAACTACGTCATGGGCCTCTCCTTCATCACCGAGGGTGCCATCCCGTTCGCCGCAGCTGACCCACTGCGCGTCATCCCGGCCTGCGTTGTCGGCTCGGCCGTCACAGGTGCCCTGACGATGGCCTTCGATTGCACGCTGCGCGCACCGCACGGCGGCATCTTCGTCGTCCCGACCATCGGCAACCCGCTGATGTACCTCGTTTCGATCCTCGTCGGCGCCGTCGTCGGCTGCGTAATCCTTTCGATCCTCA
>ERZ791902.1157-NODE-1157-length-13461-cov-14.126063_pt1 | contig 13461 bp, 13 predicted proteins | sample MGYA00510149_ERZ791902 | MGnify/ENA primary metagenome ERZ791902 (study PRJEB30046, sample SAMN00792060) | human gut metagenome | study: EMG produced TPA metagenomics assembly of the A metagenome-wide association study of gut microbiota in type 2...
CCTTTGGTGCACCTAAACCAGTGCACACAGTGTCCGCTCGCTCCGCTCGCTGTTCCGCATCTCCGCTGTCGCTACTATGCTCACTTAAGTATATGCCACACCTCACTGTATTCTGATTTCACTGTCGCACTTTGTTTCACTAACTTAAGACAGTACAATAAGAGGGTGCGTACTACACCCTCCTTTATTATATACAAATCAACAAGATATTTTTACGCTAGCATTATCAATAAATGTGATATGTTTTTAAAAACTCCTGAACAATATGGGCGACATACTTTTGGCCATATTGATTAAAGTGTACAAGTAACCCATCATCTTTTAATAACTGTGTAGGAATTTTGTTTTCTTTAATGTCAGCATTGTCTGTTGCTGTTGGTGTTAACTTATTGTATTCAAGACCATATTTCACTATAATATCATGTATAGGTAAATATCTGTTACCAAGTTTAGACTTAGCTAGCGTATCAATACTTTGTAGATTTTCAACACTTGTAAACCTGTCACATGTAAGTCCAATTATTATTGAATTAGGATAAACAGTTAATGCTTTTTCCCAGTTCTCAACAATTTCTTCTTTTGTCATAGTGGTAACAGAATTAGTGCCACACCATATAACGTAGAAATCAAATTTTTCTTGTGCTGTGTTCGATATAATATATTCACCATGATATGTAAAAGATTTACTTATATTTTTTACCACATAGGAATTATTTTCCAGTACTATATCAAATGTACTTTCACCGACTTTAACAGGGTTAATGTTTCCGTCACCTTGTTTAAACATATTTTTAACGTTTAGGTCTAATATTGTACCATTATTAATTACACCTGTGTTATTTGCGTATAAAGCATCAATGTTTGTTCTAGCGAATATTTTAGGAATATCTTCACCACCAACAGCATATGTTTTATATGTAAATTGGTTATAGTAAAAATACGCCATGTAATTTTGCTGTGTCAAGCTATCACCTATGAAAGCTAGGTTGTTAACATGTTTTTCCTTTTTTTCATAATAGTCTTTTATAACGGTAAAATACATTTTATCAATGTTCGTAGGTGTAACGTTATTTGTATTCAACAATAATACACCTATACTTTCAACATTATCAACTGTGCCATGCGTTTGAGTAAAGCCAATTAAATTCATACCCGCGTCAAGTGTAATATCATTACTAGAATATGAATTACCTAACTGCCTATCTTTAGTTAAGGCATACATTCTAATTTTTACATTACTTATATTTGAATACAGGAGCACTTTATAATGTCTAAAAAAGTATTCAAGATTTGTTATTGGTGTAGTAAGACCATAAATTAATACAGGGTTAGTTTCAGTAAATTCACAATTATGACTAACTAATTCGCTTTTGCATTCGTAACTATTATTAACAATAGTTTCCTTATAAGGGTTAGTTACAAATAATGCTTGCTTATCTTTAAACACTTGCTTATTCATGATGGTATTAACCCATGAGGAATAGTCGATATTAGCAGGGTACAAAGTATGGTTGTAATCAACACGGGTTTCATAATAGTCTTTTATAACGGTAAAATACATTTTATCAATGTTCGTAGGTGTAACGTTATTTGTATTCAACAATAATACACCTATACTTTCAACATTATCAACTGTGCCATGCGTTTGAGTAAAGCCAATTAAATTCATACCCGCGTCAAGTGTAATATCATTACTAGAATATGAATTACCTAACTGCCTATCTTTAGTTAAGGCATACATTCTAATTTTTACATTACTTATATTTGAATACAGGAGCACTTTATAATGTCTAAAAAAGTATTCAAGATTTGTTATTGGTGTAGTAAGACCATAAATTAATACAGGGTTAGTTTCAGTAAATTCACAATTATGACTAACTAATTCGCTTTTGCATTCGTAACTATTATTAACAATAGTTTCCTTATAAGGGTTAGTTACAAATAATGCTTGCTTATCTTTAAACACTTGCTTATTCATGATGGTATTAATCCACGTGTTATAATCAACATTTTTAGGGTATATGCCATTAATACCATACGCTAACCCACTGTCTTCAAAATTGCTAGTTTTACTGTTATAGGTGTATAAGTGTCCGTTTGTTTTTAGAACATATACGCTATTTTTGTTACTCATTTCGGTTTCAGAATTAACAAATGTGGGGGATTCTTGAACATAAGGCTTGATTAATTGAGATAATGTACCATTTTTTGCCATAGCATCCAGTTTATTATTAATTTCCTCTTGTACATCCAATGTACTAAAGTAATCATTAACATAACTTTGCAACTTCTTATACGCTTCATGCAACCCAGTTACATCACCCTCAAGCACACCAACATCTTCCATGGTTTTATTCAGATAATCAACCACTTTACACAACAGTTCATAATAACTCAAACTGTCATCATACACCAGTGGCAGCACCTTTTGACACCAAAATCGAAACGGTTGTAAGTCCGTATAATTTCCCAAAGTAGGTGTAAAATCCGCAGGGTCTTTTTTAACAATATCTCTTGCACTCATAGTTTTTACCTTCCTTTCATTACCATAAACCAAAAAACAGTTCTTCAAATTCATTAATAACTTTCATATCAATGTTCAGCATAGTATCCCTAAACTCGTTCAACATTTTACTGTAGCTACTACCGCCAACCTTACCGGACACTTTCTCCGTGTAATCTTCCGTACTATTAACACTCTCTGTATAATCGGTACCACTCTTACTCGTAACACTACTGTTAGAACTGCCCTCACTAGTATTTTTTCTAGCACTCGTTAAGTAGCTCTCACTTTCAAGGCCATTCAAACCGCCTTGTGGTGTATCACTGTACAGCTCTCTATCAGTAACATTATTACTTGAACTTCCGCTACTATTTTCACTCACATCAGTACTACTCGTTTTACCATCTATACCAGTTCTCTTATGCGTTCTCTCAACACTGTAATCTTTCAATGGGTCAAATTCAAGTAACGCGCTCTTGTAAAGTTGATTGTAATACGGCATGATTTCTTCAAGTTTCGTATTCATCCACAGTTTCCATATACCCACCGTTTCAGAACAAATCTCCCTCAAATAGTAATGTTTCAAAATCTTCTTGCATAAAACACTTCTGTATGTTTCATCAAAGAAAGTACAGTTAGTTGTAAAAATCTTGTTCCAGCTCTTCTCAAGTACTTCATCCACGTTGTCGCAACCTTTGCTTTCGGTTAGTCCCGACTTACTCTCACAGATAAAACGCACTTCTGTTGTGTACTTACTCACTGACATCACCACCCATCGTATCATCACTTGGCATATTTAAATCAATATCTTGATAATCTTTTCTGTAATCAACTTCAATATCTAAGCCGAACATCTTATTGATTTTTTCAACAGCCTGTTTTCTGCACTCAAGTCTACTATATCTTGAACTTATTGTACTGCCCTGCGAACTTGACACCTCGTCTGTGATAAGTCTTTCTTGCTTGTTAATATTCAAGTTACTGATGCCAAGATAAGTCAACGCTTCATTCCATATCTGATTTTTTAATTGGTAAAGCTTATCCGCAACATAAGGTGCTTGTGTACTGATTACCTTAACACCATTTATATCAATATTATTATCAGCAAAGATAACAGGTGTATTACCATCATACTGCATATACAGATTCTTCATTGAAAGTTTTTGTTTCTCGTTGCACTGTATCAGAATAGGTGTTTTCTGCGCTTTTGCATTAACATCAACACTCCTGTCTAAGTCCCACAGTCTTTTAGCGTATAACTGGATATCTGTTACACTGTTTGTTCTAAGATAATTATTCCATATGATAACGCTATCTTTATCGTTTAGAACTTTTTGATAATTGTTATAACAGGAATAAGCGCGTCTTGTAATAGGATTACCATACACGTCAAAATTACCTTGCTGAATACAGTCAAGACATAACTCGCCTAGCACATCATCTTTAAAGAATACAACGCTTCCAGTTTCGAATAGCCTTAACTCAATATAACGAGGGTCTACTGTGCTAGGTAAATTTTTCCACTCAAACATAGACATGGATAGTTCCATCAAGCGTCTTAAATATTGCATATACGTTAAAGTATTTGTAGTTGCACTATCTTCAAAGTTCGTTCTTTTTCTTCTTCCCACTACTCTCACCTCTTTTTATACTGGACTGTTATCTAACGAGTAGTTTCCTACTTCACTACCATTTTTCCAAAACGTGATTCCGTTATCATAAATACTACATAGTTTTTTTGAGTCATCAGCGGGAATACTACCTTTCAAGCAACAACCAACTGTTTTCACATAGTTCCAATGTGGTCGGCTGTTAATGTTCGGATGTTTAACTCTCTTAACAGCATAACCATACACATTAAAATAATCGTCAATCATTTTGGCATATTCACTTGTAATACTGCATCTACCACCGTAAAAATTCTTAGTACCGTTTGCTATTTCTACAGAGCCACTAAAAACGTTTCCTCTAGTGATATCTGCTTTAATACTTGCTTGATATCCTTGCATTAATAAGTTACCAGCATGATTCATGTTATTTGAAGCTTTTGATAAAGGTATCATGCCCCCTAAACCTAAACCAACACTTAAACCGCCAGTGATTGCTGTTGCTGTTATAGGCAAGCTGTTTTGTGCTAGCCACGCTCTAAAAGCATCTGTACTCCAACTACATAGAGGGTAATCTGATAAAGTTATCATTTCTGTTGTTAATGGGACATCTTTACACCCTTTATAATACATTGGTTTAAGTGCAATTTGAACAGGATATGAAATTGGAACATCAATATGAAATTGAGGTAGTAAATCGTCAAATAATTCATATCTATAAATAGCGCTTTTATTTCCTGCGTTTACACTGTAAAAGTTATATGGGTACGTGTACAATTTTTTACATTTTGGCTTGTAACCGTCTAAAGTTAAATTTCCTGTTAATTTTGCTACATTTACAACGGTATTGTAACATGAGTTTGATTTAGTCACGTTTACACCCTCACCCGTAGGGATTGCACTACCAACAGCAATAACAGGACACATATACATAGCAACGATAGCTTCAGGCTTTTGTGCGTATTGATTTAAGAAATTTGTTATAGTTTCTGTATCATCCGAATTAAAAGCATGTAAACTACACCCACCGTAAATACCGTCATATAAATTCCCGTTTGGTGAACCGCTTGTGTCGTTAACCATAATAATAACAGCTAAAGGCTTAATAGTCTGTAGTAATGACCCAAAGTCATTGAAAACATATTCACCAGTATCAACATTTTCAGGCTCATAGTGTTCGCCTATTTGGTCTGATACAGGGTGTTCTCTTTCAACAAAGCATTTATCAACATTATAATCAAAAAACCATGTCTGGATAACGTCAATTTCAAAAGTAACGTTGGTACAATTATCATTCACATACTCGATGCTTGTAATAAAAGCATAAAACCATTTACTTCCATAAGCAGTGTTTCGAAACATCATATAATTACAATCGTAAATATCATCTGCTTTTACATCCATTCTTGCAACTCCCCTATTAACCCTTAAATAAGTTTGATTGCTAAAGCTTTTTTTCGCATTTGCTGAAAAATAATTATATTGCGATGTTTTGTCTTTAAAATAAATTGTATGTTCATATGTGTTATCAAGTGGTATGTTATGTAATAATTTTATATCAGAATTAGGATTGATATACATTTTTACTCCTTTTTTATTAAATAGGATACCACCTTAGTGGTATCCCATTTTGAATATTAATCCTGCTTAGTCAATTCAATAGCTGTGTCCACTGTAGTTGCGCCTGTTACATTCGTCTTAGTTGCCTTGTACTTAACACCATTAATTTCTGCTTCAAGTGCAATCTCTGTAGCAAGCTGTGATTTCGGAATCATAAGCACGCCATATTTCTGCATTGCGATACCACCACTTGTCATAGCTTCTGTCTGAATGAAGTTAACATTCTGCGCTTCAAGCCCTGCACTCTCAAATTTCGGAGAAAGAGCGAATACTGTTGCATAATCTGCTTCATCTTTTGTGTCTACATGAACTGTAATTGTTGCAGGGGCTTCAATGTTCGCTCCACTTGTTACAAATACAACTGCATTTGCGAACGGTGAACTTGAAACTGTTTTCCATGTATGATAGAAGTAATTCCAATACAGGCCACTTGCTACATATTTTTCTGTGAACTTGTTGTTGTTATCATAAACCTGGAACCAATTTTCGTCACAGATAACAGCTTTTACATTTGCAAGCAAAGCAAGTTCTTCTGCTGTTACTTCTTCAATTCCTGTTGAATTCGCACGGATAACTTCAAATCTGTCATTGTCAAAGCTTGTCCAATCATCAATGATATGCAGTCTTCCCATGAAATCAGTCTTTTCCATGTTAAACGCACTTGCAAGAACATTTACATCAAACTGAGCGTTGAAAGTAGCATCCATGAAGATAACCTGTCTTTCTTTCGGTGTGCTTGTTTTAACACCGGCAATATTATTATCCGCACTGATAAATGGCAATAAGTTAGATGTAGCTCTAAACTGAACAGCCCCTTCTTTCAAGTCTGTTCCGTCGCCGATCGCTTTCGGTTTCATCTGACCATGTGCGATAGCCTTAATAAGTAAGTACTTAAAGAGTAGGAATTCATCATACTCGGCCGCCGTATATACACTGTCTACAATCTTAGCAATAAGTGACTGTACACCATCCATGGATAAAAATGCCTGTTTTAAATCTTCATCCTGGATTGTTACTGGATACATCACTCTCCAGTTCATTGTGTGAAACGCGGAACGTACATCCGGGAATGTTCTTTTAAATTCTCTTGCGCTTGCTTTTTCTGCTGAAAATTCAACAGCATTTGCAATAGATACAAAAATATCTTCTACAGTTTCACCGAATTCAATATACCCTTTCTTGAGCTGTGAATATGGGTTGTTAAATGTTGCACTCTGCATACGTACTGTAGCAATGCGATTAATAAGTGCATTTAAAAACTGGTTAGCAAATGCAGGCGTACCATAAATAATCTCCCCGACTTTAGGCACGTCTTCTGTTGTTGTTACTTCGGGAACACTCTGTTGATAATCATAACTTGCGTTCTCTCTAATAACATTCATAATGTCAATTGTTGAAGCATTAAGTGTGCTCGCTGCAATTCTTTTTGCCATAATAAAATTCTCCTTTATTTAAATAAATCTTCAAAAGTTTTTGGTTTCTTTTCTTCCTCTTCTTGTTTTGGTTCTTTTGAATCATCCGGCTCACTGCTGAAAAAACGCTCTTTGTATTTTTTCCGCCATTCAGCGTCATTGTCTCTGTACCTCTGTTCCCAATTTTCACCGTCACCGTTTGCGCGTGTTTCAAGCTCTGTTAACGTGTCTGTAACATCTTCCAAAAAAGAAATTGTTTCATCATCTGTCTGTTCGCCTACTCTAGTACGAATCATTTCTAAAATCTCGTCTCTTGTTCTTACCGCCATAATTTTATTCCTTTCTAAAAGTTATATTGAATCATCATCCATACAGGCATGCTTTTCTTTCTTTTAGTTGGTGTACCGCCACCACCACCTCCTGCACTATAAAAGCGATACATCAAAACCGCATTGTTAAGTGCCTGTGATTCTGATAGATAATACTTTGGTTCTGTTTCCCATGTTGTGATACTTGAATCATTTGCGTGTTGTTGAATATAGTCATATGCTTTATATGCAAAATCAATACGCTCCTGTAACGCTGGCTTTCCTGCACGCTCCCAACATGTCTCAAATGCTTCTGTTAGTTGTGCAATATTCGTGCTTGAGCTTGTTAAAAATTCTTGTAATGAGGTAATCCCTGCAAATTCTCCCTGCCAATCATTTTCCACAACTAAGTATTTCATTTGTCCGACTGGGTCAGTTCGTTCATAACCATTAGCTTCCAGCCATGTGTATAATGCTTCACGTCTTGAACCATCCCACTGAAAGATACCAAAAGCTGTACCACCTTGTTGGCCTAATGTAGGATTAATATGTGACTCTCGCCAAGCATTTCCTGATAGAGCTGATACTACATAAAGACTTGAACCATATCCAGTTGCTCCACCATCACCATATCGAAACAACCTTGTGAAGCTCCGTTTATAGTTAGCATTTCCACTTGTATTACCTATACTTACTTGATATTCCAGTGGTGCGTTGTCTGTATGTGCCCCCATGAAAACACCCTCACCGTCACCACCTAAATAACACATTTCTGTATGCCCGCTCGTCCATCCAATGTCACCCGCTTTATATTCCCCATGTGCGTCTACTTCTGTGAACCCTAGTTCTAATAAGCAGTTAATCATTGACGCTGTTGTAAAAGCGTTATGATGTGGTGCATAATTAGGTGTCTCAAAACCACCTGCAACTAGTGCATAATTAATGAATGATGAACAATCATAATAAGTAATCCCTCCGACTGTCTGTCTATTTCTATAGGTCTGTGAGTAACCAACGTTTGGTGCATTACAAGTTTGTATTGCCCATGAATAAGCTGTGTCAATACTTGGCATTTACTTTTTTTACCTTTCTACGGTTTCATCAATTTTCCTTTTTTACCAAGTGAAACAAGTTTATCATTCTGTGGTGCTGAACCTTTATAGTTTGCAATACCGTTTTTACTTGCGATACGCCTACGATATTCATAACTGGAATCTACACCGATTGATTTCAAGCAATCTACAATGGAGCAGCTACTTGACTTGAATACTGGAAAATATGTTTTACTTGAAACATTTGTCTGTGGTTTCGTAGTAGATGATACACTTGTTTTACACCCAAGTGCTGACGCAATAGCCATGGCACACTTTGTCGAATCCCAACGAGCAACATCATCTTTATCATCTACAAAACAGCACTCAATAAGGATTGCTTTTGCTCTTGTTTTTCTAAGCACATACAGTTCTTTGTTGTACTTTACTGGAGAACCGTGGAAGCCAATACCAAGTGTGTTAGCAATGTTTTCAGCTATCTTATAGGCTACACCGTAGATTCTATCATCATACCCATATACTTCAACTCCACCGCATTTTCCGTCACCTACTCTGTCGTTTCTTGCACTGTTTAGGTGAATTGAAATATCTAAGTCAACATTATGCGCATTACACTTGGAAACAATAGATGATAAGTTTGCACTCTGTGTTGCGCTATAGTCGTCTGTACAGTCATAAACTGTATCACCGTTCGCTCTTAACAGTTCGATTAGTTTGTTTTTAACTTTTCTGTCTTCTGTTACCTCGTCAAGTAAATCACTTACTCCTCTGCACTTTAATGAGTGTCCGGCGTGTACATTATACGTCGCCATTCTTATCACCGTCCAATCTGTCGCATAACTTCTGTAGAATCAATGTGTTATTGTTCAACGCTTCTGTTACGCTGTTCATTTCTTCTTTGTGCGCATCTTTTTCTTTCAGCATATACCAAAACATGACTCCACACATTACAATAGGGAAACCTAGTGTTGAAATTGCTGTAGTTACTGCATTTACATCCATAGCTTTAATCACATCCTTTCTTATTTAATTATAACATAATAATACATATTCGTCAACACTCTGTATAATTATAGACGCGATGTCTATTAAAATACACGCTGTTTAATAATTGACGTTCTGTCTAATTTATGATATAATATAAAAAGAGGTGATAAAATGAGTTATTATGATGGTACTAAGCTATTAAGTCTGTTGGACCTTAACAATAAAAGACCCGAAATCTATATGGTAACCAGTAATCGAACAGGCGGTAAAACCACTTACTTTGGTAAACTGGTTGTTAATAAATTTTTATCTAAGGGTGAAAAGTTTGGTTTGTTATACAGATACGATTATGAGCTTAGTGGTGTAGCAGAGAAATTTTTTAAAGATATCAAAGAATTATTTTTTCCTGAATATGAAATGTCAAGTAAACCAATGATGCATGGAAAGTTTCATGAGTTATTTTTGAATGGCGTGTCCTGTGGTTATGCTATGGCACTTAACAATGCGGATGCTGTTAAGAAAAACTCACATATGTTTAGTGATATTAGTTGCCTTATTTTTGACGAATTTCAGAGTGAGACAAATAGATATTGCGCAAATGAAGTGAAAAAATTTATTTCGATTCATACCTCTATTGCACGTGGTCAGGGAAAACAAGTACGTTATGTACCAGTTTACATGATGGCTAACCCAGTATCATTGATTAACCCATATTACACAGCTATGAAGATTTCAAACAGACTTAAATCTGATACAAAATTTTTAAGAGGAGATGGGTTCGTGCTTGAGCAGGGATATAATGAAAGTGCAAGTAAAGCTCAGACAGAAAGTGGTTTTAATCGTGCATTTATTACTGATGATTATGTCGCTTATTCCGCGCAAGCTACTTACTTGAATGACAGCAATGCTTTTATCGAGAAACCTGTTGGAGAGTGTACTTATGTTGCTACACTTAGGTATCTTGGTAGAGACTACGCTATTAAAGAGTATATGGACTTAGGTATTATTTATTGCGACGATAGAGTCGATAAGACATATCCGTATAGGATAAGTATTACAACAGATGACCACAACATTAACTATGTTATGTTAAAGGGCAATGACTTATTCTTATCTAATATGAGGTACTTCTTTGAACGTGGCTGTTTTCGATTTAAAGATTTACAGTGCAAAGAAACTGTATTACAAGCGCTTAGTTATTAATGGTATCACCTATCGCTAGAAAGCGAAAAACATAGAAGCAGAGCGCACGGGTGAAAAAAACCGCTGTTTCTATGGTCGGGGTTGCTCCCTTACTGTAAAAAGTTTTAGACCGTTTTCACCGATAGTCAATGATATAATAAAAGGTACTTTGCTTATGCATTGTACCTTTTATATTCTTATTTATCTAATTTTAATTCGACTTCTTTATTCAGTTCTTTTTCTTTCTTAAATTTTCTGTGTTTCTTTGCGTCCCGTGGTATATGTGGATAAGTTGGCATATAACATTTGTACTCATAAAAAGGACAATCAACACACCCTTGTTCATATCTACTTGTGCAAACATTAATCAGTTCTTTTACTGTCGTTTTCATATAGCTCTATCTCCTCGTTTGTATATAATGCTTTTGCTAGTTCAGGCGAATAGTAACATAATCGATAATATTCTTCTAAATCAAATGGGTAATACCCATCAATTTTAGCAACACATTCACCGCTTTTACAATAATGACAATCAGTACAATGTTCTTTATTTATACAATATTCTACTATATCTTGTAATCTTACTTTCACACTATCTACCTCATTTCATAACTAGTCTCTACCAGTAACACCCCGCCCCTCATTCTTTTCGGGCGTAACTTACCCGGAACTTTAAGACCTATTTTAAAATCTGATAAATCGCGGATGAATGGTTTATCGCCTTTAAATAAAAATTGTTTTTCCTCTTCTGTCCACTCTTTGTGTGTTCCTGTTCTTGACTCTGTATAACCGTTTATATCCGCATTACCTTGCATAGATAACACAAATAAGTTCTTACATTTACTAGGCATCCCTGCACACTTCACGTCATAAAACGGTTCTTCTATCGGTTCTCTGTTTTCGTGTGTTACATGTTCAATATATGTTTTCTGCCGTGTGAATGTTGCGGTATCCCAACATGACTCCAATGACCATGAGTTAAATTCTGTTGGATGTTCTCTTATTCCAACTATTTCATCCGGTAGTAAATCACAATGTATAGAATCAGTATCAGCATAGATAAAACCTCTTTCATTAACACCATGGTAATTCTTTTGGGCAGCTCGGATGGTAAACTCTCTTGCATATGATGTAATGGCAGAACCACAAGGGATGTAACCTGCTTTTTTGTTATTCTCTTCCTGTCGTATAAAACCTAGTGATTCGTCATCTTTCACGTACGCTATTTTGAATGAACTATCTTTAGAAGATGCCTGCTTGCCGTAAAGGTTATTAAGAAACAGCTTTGCAAGAGTTCGTTGTGCGCCCTTGCTTTTCTTCTTGATCTCTGCGTATTTATTGATGTATTCGTCATAGATACCTTTCATAGCATAAAACCACACACCGTCTATGATTTCAAAATCATATAAGTCATAGTGTTCCAGCATCAAATAATAATCGGTACACGTTACAACCATTTCGACTATCGCTTCATGTCTGTTGTTTCCACTATCATAATAGTATGGAAAATATTTATCGTGTTTCTTACTGTACACATCACTTGTTTCTAACATTTCTGTACCTCGGTAAAGTGGTGAGCCTTTTATCTGTATGAATGGTAAGTACCCATATTTCACGTGAAACCTTGTGCGTATACGCAAGAAAAAATATCTTGGTTCACCTTGTGGTGATTTCTTTAATGCATCTTCGTGAACGTAATTACCGCACCAATAATGTGGTTTCCCTACTGGATAATAATTTCCACTGTCTGAGTGCATCATAGATGGGTATAGGCTATTAACATCTGCTGTTGTGCCTTTATAGTATATCTTATTTTCTTTTCCTCTTACAAGGTAGCACCAACCACCACGATAAGATTTGCGGATATAATCCCCAAAGGTTGGGTATTTTGTTATCCCTGTTTCTATCTTGTATATATCGGGAAATAATTGTGCATAATCTGTCTTGTCATACCCTTTTTTAAATTCTTCTAGACAACAAGAACCAATAGTTGATTTATCATGCCCTTGTTCTAGCATTATTTCAAGTGCTTCTTTTACCACAAGAACATCATTTGCAATGTACTCTCGTTCCTTTTCTGTAATCTCGCACCCTGCATATCTGTAGCCTGTATACTCCATGTCTAACTTTTTATGTTTCGTTGCGAATGACTTACCAATCACTTCAACAGAAAATGGTAACAGTTTCAAAGAGTCACGAAACTCCAATAACTTATTGTTTGGCAGTTTTTGTGTAATAGAATACCACATACCTTTATCAGATATACTATAGCGCACCTCGTTAGTTAACATTTCTTTGTTCTTTTTCCATGAGTAAACACCGTTATCGTTATTGAGCGCTTGTGGATATTTCTTCTGTGCCAGTAAATAATCAAGAATAAAAGCACCGTCAAATTTTAGGTTATGAAAAAATGCTATGATGTTCGTGTCTAAAGCACGAAAATATGTAAACATATCTTCAATTCGGTGCAATATTGTAACATTCTCTGTGAATAGTTCGACAATGGCAACTGCCCATACTTCTGTATGGTCTTGGTTATCATATACGGTAGTTTCAAAATCACACATGAACATTCTTGTTGTACGTTTACTATTCATACGTGTTGTCCTCGATATCCCATGAATAAAGAGACTCTTGTTCATCATTTAACGCATCACGTTCTACAACAGATAACGTTCTACCGCTAATAATTTCTCCAATAGCTTCTAATGAAGAAGCAACGTTTACACCTTTTGAATCTGTTAAAACTACTTCCAAGTGCAATTTAATCGCGTCCCAATTATTAGCAAG
>ERZ791902.1162-NODE-1162-length-13414-cov-5.130848_pt1 | contig 13414 bp, 10 predicted proteins | sample MGYA00510149_ERZ791902 | MGnify/ENA primary metagenome ERZ791902 (study PRJEB30046, sample SAMN00792060) | human gut metagenome | study: EMG produced TPA metagenomics assembly of the A metagenome-wide association study of gut microbiota in type 2...
TACGGTGTCGAGGTCGAGGTCGTTGGTAGGCTCATCGAGGAGGAGGTTGTCAGGGTTGCCGAAGAGAGCCTTCGCCAACATCACGCGCACCTTCTCAGTATTGGAAAGCTCACCTACCAACTTGTCGTGCTGCTCTTCCTTCACGCCGAGGTTCTGGAGAAGCTGGGCAGCGTTGCTCTCAGCCTCCCAACCATTCATCTCAGCGAACTTCAGCTCCAAGTCGGCGGCACGGTTGCCATCTTCCTCAGTCATCTCAGGTTTAGCATAGAGGCGCTCACGCTCCTTCATATTCTCCCAGAGAGGTTGATGACCCATCAAGACGGTGTCCATCACACGGAACTCATCATATTTGAAGTGATCCTGCTCCAAGACAGAAAGGCGCTCGCCTGGACCCATTTCCACGCTACCCTTGTTAGGCTCCAAGTCTCCGCTGATAGCTCTGAGCAGAGTTGACTTGCCGGCACCGTTGGCACCGATGATACCATAAATGTTACCATGAGTGAACTTGAGGTTCACGTCCTTGTAGAGGACTCTCTTTCCGAATTGGATTGCAAGATTTGTTACTGTTATCATTACTACGTATTACCTTAATATTATTAATTTTAGGCTGCAAAGTTACGAAAAATATTCGGGAAACGCAAATTTAGAGCAAAAAACAAGCAGATATTGCAATAAAACGTGCTATATATTTGGCAGTTAGGGCAAAAAACACTACTTTTGCACTATCATGAGACCAAAGAACAACAATTATCATCAACAGCATGAGTACGACCATTATACGGTCGGAAAGCCAGCTCCCTTGTTGGAGTGGTTGCTCGCCAACATCAAGGGCGAGAGCAAGACGAAGATCAAGCAGACCCTCCAGGGGCGTGGCATCAAGGTGGATGGCAAGACTGTCACCCAGTTCGACTATGCCTTGCGTCCTGGCATGAAGGTGTCGGTGAGCAAGTCGAAGAAGAACAACAATGGATTCAAGAGTAGATATATCAAGATCGTCTATGAGGACAGATACATCGTGGTGATAGAGAAGAACGTCGGCATCCTGAGCATGGCGGCGGGTCATTCCGCACTCAATGTCAAGACCGTACTCGACGACTATTTCCATAAGACTCGCCAGAACTGTCAGGCTCACGTGGTGCATCGCCTCGACCGTGATACATCGGGGTTGATGATTTACGCCAAGGACAAGCAGACGGAACTTGCCCTGGAGAATGATTGGCATCACAATGTCTATGACCGCCGATATGTGGCTGTGGTGTCGGGCGAGATGGAAGAGGACGAGGGAACGATAGCCAACTGGCTGAAGGACAACAAGGCGTATATCACCTATAGCAGTCCTACTGACAATGGCGGTAAGTATGCTGTCACTCACTTCCATACGCTGGATCGCTCTACCGAGCATTCATTGGTGGAGTTCCGCCTGGAGACGGGACGCAAGAACCAGATTCGTGTGCATACTGCCGATATGGGGCATCCTGTGTGTGGTGACATCAAGTATGGCAATGGCGATGATCCTTGCCATCGACTTTGCCTCCATGCCTATGTGCTCTGTTTCTATCATCCAGTGACGCATCAGCCAATGGAGTTTGAGACACCGATACCTACGGAGTTCCGCCGCCTTTTCAAGTAATTATTTAGTAAAAGTAAAGTTTTCTATTATGGGAGATTTTGGATATTACATTTTCGCCTTGGTGGTGCTCATCGTAGGCTTCTTGGTTGTCAAGAAGGTGGCTACTTGTCTGATTAAAACAGTGGTAACCGTCATCGTATTAGCGATTCTTGCTGGAATTTATTGGCTATATATAGCATAAGTTATCCCAGTTGTCATGTTGGGGAAGCATGGCAACTGGGATTTTTCTTCTCTGCTAGTCACAGAGAATTCTCTCTTAGTCATTCAGCTTTTTCTGTTAGTCACAGAGCAACCTTTGTTAGTCATTTGAATCGGTGAACCCACCCTTCACCTGTATTCACGATAGTAGCTTTTGAAGGTACAAATGGTGAAACCTTGGTGAAGGAAAATGACGATGGGTGAACCCTATTTTGATGTGTAGCGACAGCGATTTTTCTTTATTTCATCACTTTATTATACAAGCTATCATACGTTTTCACCACGTCATACACCACATCCCCATGGCTGATGGCTTCGAAGTGCTTGCGGGCGCAAGCTATCTTGTTCTGCTCCGTGGTGCGAAGGTCGGATTCCAACAGGTCCTCACCCTTGGTCTCGGCAATGAAATAGATGTGCTTCACGCTGCCCTCACGGAACACTACAGCCCAGTCGGGATTGTATCTGCCCATCGGCGTGTTGATGTAGAAGCCACGAGGCAACTTGGTATAGACCACCACCTCTTCCTGCTTTTCCAGTTTTTCGGCGAAGCTCATCTCTATGCCAGTACTATCCACTACCACAAGATCGTAAAGCGACTTCTTCGACTCGATGGCGTTGATGCCCAACTTACCCTTCAAAACTGATTCTGAGAATATTTCAGTGGAGTAGGTGCCGTTGTCGCCCTCTCGCTTGTTATAGGTGATGTGCTGCACCACAGCCATCGCCTTGCAATCATTGATGATGCGAGCCACCTTGATGATGAACTCTTCGGGGTTCAGACTGAACTGCTTGAACGTGGCAGGCTTGATGCCTTGCAGGATGCTTACAATGGTGCGGCGAGTCAAGCCTGTGGATTCCACGAGCTTGCCTATCAAGTCATATTTTACGTTGCTGCCCACGGCTTCCCTTACGTGGATGGTGCGACTCTTGCCTTGCGTCATCGCTGAGGCAGAAACCAACTGCTCTTTGTCTGCGATACCTTCCAACTTGCCTCTTTCTACGATGATACGTATCTCCGTGACACTCAGTAGTTTGTCTATCTGTTTGATAGCACTTTGTATCAACTTTTGTGTCTCAAACTTCACCCTATAATAGGTGCGTGCATTGATCTGTCGCCAAAGGTCTTGAAACTGCTTCTTCTCAAAGTTGTCCTTGATGAAGTGGGATTCCTTTGCCTTTCGTGCATTGTCAATGAGGGCTTCCTTCGGATTGTAAATGGTGGCGAGGGTAGAGACGATGAAGGTCTTCACGTCATCCTGGTCGCCGAAATAGAGCGTGCCATTTAGCTTATCGTCATAATACTTATCCGTCAACTCGCCATGCTTGATGTATTGTTGCATCACCAGGGCATCGTAGATGTCTGATGCCTTGTAGCGGCTGATGGTGATGAGGCTGCCATCGGATAGGGTGGCTTGCTTGTCCTCGAAGAGATGTACCGTAACCTTGACAGGGCGGTCGGCACAAGCCTCGGCTATCTCGTGTTGCAGACTGGTGGCGAAGTTCTCGTAACTCTCGCTGGCTATCACCGTGAGCACGTTGGTGTCAAATACATGTTCCTCGCCCAGTACATCGGCATCCTGACGTTCGCCCTTGTCATTGACGCAGAGGCGCATGCCACGTCCCACTTCCTGACGTTTCTTGGTGGTGTTGTCCGAATCCTTCAGTGTGCATATCTGAAATACGTTCGGATTGTCCCAACCTTCCTTCAAGGCGGAGTGGGAGAAGATGAAGCGCACGGGTTCCTCAAAGCTCAAGAGTCGCTCCTTGTCCTTCATGATGAGGTCGAAGGCACTCTCGTCATTGCTGTCGGTGGTGCCTCGCTCCAACTTCGGGTCTATCATTCTGCCTTTCTTGTCCTTGGAGAAATATCCTTGATGTACCTGTTCGGCGGCATTCCTAGGGTCGCTCAGGTATCGGCTATATGCGCCATCCGTCAATGAGGGCATGAGCTCTCTTACCACATTGTGATACTCCTCCTCAAACATCTTGGCAAACTTGCCTCTGGCATCGCTGTTGCCCATGCTGTCGGTCTCCACCTCGTCGCCATAGAGCTTGTAGCTGCTCACGTGGTCGATGAAGAAGAGCGACAATACCTTGATGTGCTTCTGGAAGAGTTGACGCTCTCGTTCGATGTGGGTGCGAATGGTTTCCTTTATCTGGATGCGGCGCAGCAGGTCTTCGTTCACCTTGCCGATGGCTTCGCCCTCAGATAGTTGGATGCCGTTGAGCAGGTGGATGCTGCCGTCCATGCCGTCTATCCGCTCGATGATGTATCCATCCTTGTATTCCTCCAGCTCGCCCGATTGCTCATAGAGGTTCCAGCCCTCGCTCACCAACTTGGTGGTTTGCTTGGTGCCGTTGGCAGTCTTGATGTCAAAGCCGATGCGTGCCTGCGGATTGCCCTTGCTCAGTACGATTTCCTCCAGATAGAGGTAGCCGTTGGTGGCAGTGCTGCCTTTCTGCGAGATGCCCTTTACCTCTATCTTCTTCACCAGATGCTTGTTGTAGGCATCGATGGCGTCCAGGCGATACACCATGTTGTAGATGTCGCCCTGTCGGTGGGTGGCACTATATAATAAGGTGAAGAGCGGACGGAAGAGGGCGAGTCCCTTGCGGGTGGCATTCGCCTTGTTGCTGCCCAGTACGCTCTGTGGTTCGTCGATGATCATGATGGGACGAGTGGCGGAGAGGATGTCGATAGGGCGGCGGGAGCGAAACTCATCTCTTCGGCAGAAGATGATGCGAGCTGCGTTGTCGCCACCACGTCCCTCTTTGTTCTTGTCCTCGTTCATGGAGGTGTTGAAGGCTTGCGTGTTGATGATCATCACGTGGATGCCAGGGTCGCTGGCGAAGCTATCTATCTTGGCGAGTTGCTTCGAGTTGTAGATGAAGTACTGCATGCGCTTGCCGTATTCCAGGGCGAAATGCTCCTCCATGGAGAGAAAACTCTTATATACGCCCTCTCGGATGGCGATGCTGGGCACTACGATGACAAACTTGGTCCAGCCATATTGCTTGTTCAGCTCAAACATGGTCTTGATGTAGGTATAGGTCTTGCCCGTACCCGTCTCCATCTCAATGGTGAGGGCAGTGCCCACGCCTTGCAGTTGCTCCAGATGTTCGACGGGGCGTATGCCTTGCTGCATCTGGACGGCACGGATATTCTCCGTGATGTCTTCTTGCGCCAAGACGATTTCTTGGTTGCCAAAGCCTTCCATGTCAAACTTGATGCCATCTGGGTCGCCTTTTCCAGGGTCCACCATGAAGTTGGAGAGTCCATCGCTCTTGGGTTGTCCGATGAAGGCATCCACCACACATCGAGCCGCATTCTCTTGGAATCTTTGGTGCTTATATCTTAGTTTCATAATACTCTTACATTCTTAATGATTTCATCATCGCTCCAATCCATGAACTGCTTGAATTGCTCGAAGATATTGATCTTGGCGGCATCGGAGGCAAAGCTGCCATCACGGAAGAGGACACGGAGTGGGGACTTCTCGGCGATAGCACGCACGATGTTTTCTGTTACGGGCAGGTCTTTGGTGAGGCAAGCTACCAAGTCGCCCTCGTTCACGGTATAGATGTTGCATCCATCCACCGTCTCCATGCTCATAGGCAGGGAGAGCTGAACGCCCCAGTTGAGTATGCAGCCGAAGAGCAAGTCCAGCTCTGTTCTGTCGTCCTTCACATTGTCGAGGAAGAAATCGAGCTTCATCTGGTCCACATCCGATGGAGATTGCTCCACATCCTTCATGTTGCCAGAGTCTATGCGGAAGACACGGAAGCCGGTATCGAGGGATGAGGTTTTGGCTAAGGCTGCTGATGTCTCTTCATTTCCGCTTTCATTTTTATTGCCATTCTCGTTTTCAATCTTGTTTTCATTCCCATCAAACAAACCCTTCTCCTTGTTTGTGTCTTCGACCTCGTTCTTCTCCAATTCTGCCTTTATCTTTGCTCCTGCTCGACGAATACGCTCCTTGCCAATTTCGCAGATGTTCTTATAGCCTTGGTCTTTTTTCGTATCGCTAATTTCTTCTGGTAGTTGCACTAAGATAAATTTGCAGGATTTACCACTTTCTGCATTTGCCTTCATTAAGGCATGAGCAGTTGTTGCTGATCCAGAGAAAAAGTCTAAAACAATAGAATCATTATGTAGGTTCGCTAAAGTAATAAGTCGTTCCATGAGTCTTACCGGTTTTGGACCATCGAAAACACCTTTGTCTCCAAATAAAGCTGTAACTTCTTTTGCACCTTCTTGGCTATGTCCAACTTCTTTGTAAAACAGAATAGAAGTCGGTGCCATACCGTCAAATTGCAATTCTGAAAGGAAACGTTTAATAGAAGGGACACTGTTGCCATCAGGACCGAACCATATGCGGTTGTCTCGGAGTCTCTCAGCGAACGCGTTCGCTGAGAGACTCCAGCAGCGACCTGCTGGAGGCTCGACGACTTTCCCCGACGGTGTCGTGATAGCATAGTCGCAAGCTTTGTTGTACGTCTTGACGGACATATCACTTGGTTTCCAATCACCACGTGGGTCATTATCTGGATTCTTGTATCTTGCGTTTGCCTCAGCGGTTCTTTCAAGCCTACCAATAGTGAATAAGTCTATTTGCTTGGCAAACATGAGTATGTAATCATGACTATTTGATATGTATTTCGCATCATTCTTTGGTGAATATGCTCTTTCCCAAACAAGTGTAGCTATAAAGTTTGCCTCTCCAAACACCTCATCGCATATCTTTCTCAGATTCTCCACTTCATTGTCATCAATCGAAATGAATATCACGCCATCCTCCGTCAGCAGACTTCTTGCAATCATCAAGCGACTATAAATCATGGAGCACCAGTCTGAATGGAAGCGTCCATTGCTGTCGGTGTTCTTCTTGAAAGCGTCCTCTAAGTCAGAGCCATTACTGCCCTTGCTACGGCTTACGAGTCGGTTGCCCTCCTCATCTACGTTGCCTGCAGCCTCGTCATATTCACTTTGGCTCTGCTTGAAGTCATCGTGATACACGAAGTCGTTGCCCGTGTTGTAAGGCGGGTCGATGTAAATCATCTTCACCTTGCCGAGGTAAGACTTTTGGAGGAGTTTGAGGGCTTCGAGGTTATCGCCCTCGATATAGATGTTTTGGGTGTTGTCCCAATCCACACTATCCTCTGGCACAGGGCGCAAGGTCTTGTTGATAGACTTCGCCGCCTCACGTCGAGCCTCCTGCTTACCCACCCAGTTAAACTGGTAAGCTTCGGCAGCATCCTCCACGGTATTGTCGCCAAGCAGTTGGCGGAGCACACGGAAGTCAACGGCATGTTTGATACTTCCCGTCTTGCTATCCTTCACTTCGGTGATGCAAGAAGGGGCAATGCGAGCTAAGGCATCAATAGTCAGCTGGGTGGAGCTGATAGATGCCTGGTCGAGATGTTTGAGTTCAAGATTTTGCATGTTGGTAGGAGCTTTAAATCTGAAAAACCAAATCGTTAATAGTCAATAAGATAGGGGGGCAAAAAGAAGCGTACCCTCAGCCTTATCGTATTCCTAAACAAGGCTGCTCCTACCACAGATGGCCCACAAAGAGAAATACGAAAGGAGAGGATACGCCTATGTAGGCGCATCCATTCTCACCATCCGTTCTCTTTGTTAGAATTTTGCTTTGGTAGGAGCTATTCTGTTTAGAACTTCCAGTCGAATCGATACGAATCTAATCGTTAACCCACGAAAATATAGCAGGCTTGGCTTTCGCCCCAGCCCAGCTACTTGGCGATGCTTAAAGCAACGCCTTCGCAATACTGCTTTAGTACAGCAATTATGCTTTAGCAAAGCAATCAAGCATTGTACGGCAATAATGCTTCTGCAAAAGTACAAAATATTTCCGACATCCCCAAAAGTTTCCCCTCTTTTTTCTTTGCGTTTTCAATATAAAAGCGTAACTTTGCGGCGTTAGAACTAAAAATGGAGAAAATAATGGCAAAGAAATATAAATATAATATGGTTGACCAAGTTAGTATGGCGCAAGAGCCTATGCCAATTTATGGCGCTGCCTTGGCAGAGCCTGAGGTTGAAATAGAGGAGGATTGTAGTGGTATGCCATGTTCTCATTCTATAGAAGAAGTTCGCCAAAACGTGCTGGAGGCAATGGAGCATGATAATGATCCAAGTTATTGGACGACATGGGAAGCTATGGAATCTCGTTTACGCAATAAATATCCAGAATGGAGATAATTGTAACAAACAAGTTTGAGGATAAGTTCAACGATAGTTTGGATTATGCTCTGGAACGCTTTGGCCGAAAAACTGTCAAAAAGTGGAAAGAAAGCTTGCAAAAGATTCTGTCTCGTTTGGCTGTTTGCCCAGAGATGTTTCCTTTTGTCCCTGAACTGAAGGATATTCAACCAAATGCACATTATGCAATCATAATGAAGAGTTTTAGAGTCATCTTTATTTATGATTCACAAAATGAAGTTATTAAGTTGGTTGATTTGTGGAGTATGCGCCAAAATCCTCGTTCTTTACGAATGAGTTGGAAGTTTACCGAGTAGTGAAACTAAAAGTACAAAAATCATGGAGCCAAAATTAGGAGATTTGATGAAGGTAAATCCTTCTTTGACAGGTCTGACCGACTGGATTGAAGGTCAGGTTATAGATGTTGAGCATAATCCTTTCATGGGATTAGTAATTTCTATCAAAGATAATTTAGGAAGAATTTTCTTTGGTCAGTCTAAGTATTTTGATTTTAAAGGTGATTGGGCAGAAGGAAAGACTGCCGAAGAATATGCTGATGATTTACGCTCTACGTGTTCTTTTACAAGAAAAGTCGAAACGTGGTAATGGAAGGGCTGCAAGGGAGAAACAATCCTAACTTCCCCCTTTCAGTCCTTCCATTTCCTTTTTTAGTTCCGCTATCTCCCTCTTGATTTTCCTCGCCTCACCATTCAACTCCATTTGCTTGTTGAATTGCTTTTCTGCTCGAATCTTCTTTTGTAGGCTTTCGGCATGGCGGGACTTGGCATTAATCTGCGTCTGCAACTCTATGATGCGCTGGGTGTGGGCATGGCTGTGTGTGCCAAAGCCAGAGATGGCTCCGGCAAAGTGCTCATACACGGCATCCATGTCATTGCCCTCTATCGTAAGATGCAGTGTGGCAAGGCCTTCGCTACCTTCACAAGATGTCCAATCGGAAACAAATGAGCGGCTGATGCGGAAGGTTGCTCCCTCGGCATCGGCTGCTTCCTTGTAATTGAGCAGCAAGCGATATTCCCCCTCGTATTCCAATACAAACAAGACGTATCTTGGCATCATCTTGTCGATGAAGGTGAAGACATCGAGCGGACAGTCCTTCGCCTTCAATCTTACGACGAACACCACTATCTCATGCACCCTCTTGCCATCGCTCACATTGAGGGTGGAAGGGGCTAACTTATAGAGCCAATTCATCTCTGCCACGTCATCCACGAAGTGCTGCTTCATCTTGCTGTTCATCTCCATGTGCTTGTAGAGAGCAGCCTTAGGCATTGACTTGTCATAAATAGTAGAAGCAGGAAATCCTAATATATTCTCCATTATCTAAAAAGCATTTGAATTCTTCACTCTTCACTTAATCACAAGAAACGTGATTAACTCGAAGTCATCCAATCCCTTGATTTCTCCCTTCAGTGCCGTGGTCTCACCCAAGGAGAAGAGGCTGTCGATGTCGCTCTCTTCCTTTACATGGATGATGCTGTCGATGGATTGGTGCAGCAGTTCGCTGTAGTGCTCCATCTTCCTGCCATCCTGAGTCTCATGGTTGAGCAGCTGGCAGAGAGCCTTGTCGGGCGATGACTTGCCACGGCATAGATGTCGCATCGTATCGAGCAATTTCTTGGGATGCAGATGGTCGCATATCACCTCGCCATCCTCTCCGATATATACCATGTAGAATGGATGCAAGAGGTTCTTATGGTCGATGTTCACGTCATTGCTCCTGTTCTTTAGAATATAGATGACACCCGGTTTCGCCATGTTGCTATGTGCCACCACGGCATCCATTCCACAAGGAGCATGCTCCACGTCGGGATTATCCTTGACGTAGGCAAGCAGGTCGAGACGAAACTCATTGAGTCCCAGGTCCATGATGTTGATGCCTGTATCCATGTCCTCAATATCCACCACCTCATGCTGCAACTTCTGTAGCTGCTTCTTGCGATATTCCAAGTCGTCTTTCTCGCTCTCTGATGACGACTGGAGGATGTTTTCATTGCCAGTACTGGTAAGCACAGTGGCTTTCATGCGATTCTCCACTCTGCCTTTCAGTTCGATATACTGGTCTAGCTCCATGTCGGGCCAGTAGTTAACGAGTTGGATGACACTATTCTTGCTGCCGATACGGTCGATACGTCCGAAACGCTGGATGATGCGTACGGGGTTCCAATGAATGTCGTAATTGATGAGGTAATCGCAGTCTTGCAGATTCTGTCCCTCGCTGATGCAGTCGGTGGCTATCAGCACATCGATGTCTTCGTCTAGTGCCAGCTTTAGGCTCTCCTTGTCCTTGGAGATGGGCGAGAAGTAGGTGAGGATGTTGTTGAAACTCATAGAAAAACGAGGGATGGTACATTTGCCCTCCGTATTGCCCGTGATGAGAGCTACGTTCATGCCTGTGTCAGCCTTGATACGCTCAGCCAGTTGGTCGTAGAGATACTCTGCCGTATCAGCGAAGGCGGTGAAGATGAGCACCTTCTTGTTGCCAGGGTTGATAGGGTGGGCAAACTTCTCCTTCAAGTCAGAGACCAACATCTGGAGCTTGCTGTCGTGCTCGGGCGTGATGTCCTTGAGCATGATAAGCAGTAAGCGTAGTATCTCCAAGTCTGCTTGTAAGGCTCTTCGCCAACTGCGCCAGTCCATATCGCCCAAATGGATCTTTGCATTCTTGCCAATCCAAAGATTCTCATCTATCTCTTCTTCCACATCATCAGATATAGCATATATATTGCTTCTCTCTTCGGCTGCAAAGGAAGCTTGGTTAATGTATTCCCCTTCAAACAGGTCGATGCTTTTTATCGTCTCGTTGATATGCTCCTCGATGCGAGTGAGGGTGAGACGGAAGGAGTTGACGCTACTCTCCAGTCGCTTCAAGAGGTTGGTAGCCATCAAGTTGCGGATGCCTTTCTCTCTACCATCGATGCTGAGGCCATTGCTGCCATCCACGTTGATTTCGTATTGTTCCTTCTTGCTCTCGTAGATGTAGAGCGATGGCGTGTAGATGGCAAGGTTCAACTGGTTGAGCATCTCGGCGATGTCGGTGAAGTTGAGGCTTTTGTTGTGACCTGCTTCTGTATTGAGGTCGGTCAATTTCGGGCGGCGAGAGATGGGAGTTAGTCGCTTCGGGAAGTTGCCGATGTCCTTGGTGTCGTAATACTTCACGATATGGCTGCGGCTTCGGGCGATGGTTACATCATCTAGCAGTTCGAAGAAGTCGAAGCTCAATTCTTCCTGCAATCGCTCGGTGGTGCGCTCTTTGTTTGGCAGCTTTGCCCAGCGGTTGTAAGCCTTTTGGGCGTTCTTGAATATCTCGTCGATGTTCTTGCCTTCGCCCAAGAGGTCGTTGAACTCGTTGGCTCTTCCCTCGTAGGCAAGTTGCAACTGGTTCTTGAGGTCATTGAAGCGATTGTTGACTGGGGTGGCGGAGAGCATCAGCACCTTGGTGGTGGTACCGCCTCGGATGATGCGGTTCATCAGTCGCTGGTAGCGATTCTCCTTACGTCCTTCCGCATTCTCTCCGTTGATGCCATCGTCGTATTCTCCTCCTTCATCGAAGTCTTCGTCAATGTTGCCTCCATTACGGAAGTTATGGCTCTCGTCTATCACCAAGAGGTCATAGTTGCTCCAGTTCACTCGCTCCAAGTCCATGCCGTTGGTCTCGCCCTTGTCTCTCGTCAGGTCGGAATGGAAGAAAACGTCATAGTTGAGTCGGTCGGCTGCTATCGGGTTATTGATATAGTTCGATTTGTAGCTAATCCAGTTGTCGTTCAGTTTCTTGGGGCATAGTACGAGCACCGACTTATTGCGCAGTTCATAATACTTAATGACTGCCAAGGCGGTAAAAGTCTTTCCCAATCCCACGGAGTCGGCAAGGATGCAACCATGATATTTCTCCAACTTGTTGATGCAAGCCAATGCTGCATCTCGCTGGAAATTAAATAGTTTCTGCCAGATGACGCTCTTCTTGAATCCCACGTTCTCATTCGGCAATACATCCTCGGAAATATCTTCCAAGAACTCATTGAAGATGTGATAGAGCGTGATGAAATAGATGTATTCGGGCGCATTCTCGTTATATACCGTCTCCATGTATTCGAGTACTCGGTCAGTGACATCGCTAAACTTGGAGGTGTCGTTCCATAAGTTGTCAAACGTCTTGAGATAGTCCTCCGCCATAGGAGAGGCGATGCGATTGGTCAGTGAGAACATGGTGTCGCCCTTTGCCAACCCAAGGTCGGCCGTGGTAAAGTCGTTGAAGGGATAATAGCTGTAATTGTCGGCAATTCCTCCATTGCTATCGTCATTGTTGCCTTTACTGCCTTCTTTGCTTCTTTCAAGATTGAGCATGCCTGGCATACGTTCATCCGAAGAGTTGGATTTGAATCTCACCTTTCTTCGAATCCAGTCGGCGCACTCCTTGGCGATGGCTTTTTGGGATAGCTGGTTGCGGAGCTTGATTTCAAACTCCGATCCATAGAGATTGCGCTCCCGATGGAGTTTGGGGATATAAAACTCGCGCTTTTCCTTTTTTTGCTTCTCCTTGATAAAGGTAGGGGAGGTGAAGATAAAGCGCAATTCGTCCACGTTCTCCAGCTCATCCTTCAAGGCTTCGAAGGCATAGATGGAGAAGGAGGCGGCAGCGATGGATACCTTGTGATGGGAAGCCAACTTCGCCCTTAAATCATCGACAACGAGACTGTTCACGTTGTCAATGATGGTAAGCATAGATTCTTGCATATTGGTAGGAGCTTTAAATCTATCGAAAAATCATATTATGTCTTATAGGGTACAAAGTTAATACAAAATGTTGAAAACGCAAAAGGAAATGGGACGTTTTTCTTTCATTCTTTCTTGGATGTGTCAAAATAAAGTCGTGATAGTGTTTGCTGCTAGGGAGATAGGTGGTTGGGAATTCCTAGTACCACTTTCATTTTTCCCTAACTAGGAAAAAATTCTTCCCTAGTTAGGCGTGAATTTTTACCTAGTTAGGGAGCATCGGCTCTCTAGTGGATGGAAATGTGGCTTTGTGGGGAGGATGTAAAAAATTATTGGCGTGTCAAGTGAATCAGTAAGGCTTTTCGGATTATGTATAGCGATTCAGTAAGAAAGCAAATGGAGTGTGAATGTATAGACGTATGCGTTTGTCTGCAAGGATGCCTAGGAGCGTCGGCGTGGACGTACGCCCATAGGGGGAGACGACGTGCGTCCATAAGGGGTATGGTCGTACAAGCATAGTCTCGCTCCCGTCGGTCTTATTTTTCTTTTCCTTCTTGGCTATCTATCTTTTCCTCCTATGTTGTTTGCCTTTTCTTTCGGTGTTATTCCATTTTGCTTATTTGCTTTTCTTTCAG
>ERZ791902.1164-NODE-1164-length-13398-cov-110.376002_pt1 | contig 13398 bp, 15 predicted proteins | sample MGYA00510149_ERZ791902 | MGnify/ENA primary metagenome ERZ791902 (study PRJEB30046, sample SAMN00792060) | human gut metagenome | study: EMG produced TPA metagenomics assembly of the A metagenome-wide association study of gut microbiota in type 2...
AAGTAGCGTTCCGTTTCGTGAATCCTGATAGATTAATTGAATTTTACTAAAATAACTATTGTTATGGATTTCTTGAAAGAATTGTTAGGACGGTGTGTTGGAAAATCTGCGCCTGTTCAAAAAAACTTAGAAAAGGCAAGTGTTTCAAATTCTATGGGTAAAATAGAAGTTGTCGATCTAGGACTTCCATCTGGTGTATTATGGGCTACAGAGAATTTGGGCATATCTTCAGTTTATCCTTTGGGAAAATATTTTGCATGGGGTGAGACAGAATGTAAGACATCGTATGGCTGGGACTCATATACATTGTGTAAAGGAACTTATAATACTCTCTCAAAATACTGTTTTGATGCAAAATATGGAATTGTTGATGGGCTATTTGAACTGGACGGTAAAGATGATATAGCGACATTGACTTTAGGGAAAGAATGGCATATTCCATCAAAGAAGAATATGGAAGAACTTTTGTCTTATTGTTCTTGGAAGGTTGAGGCGCAGAATGGTATTTATGGTTGGAGAGTGACTGGACCTAATGGAAAATCGATTTATTTACCGGCAGCAGGTTCTGCAAGTGGAAATCGAGTTGCGGGAATTGGGGAGTTTGGTAGGTATTGGACATCTACCTTGTATGAGGATGGAAATTGTTCTGCTTATAATTTACGCTTTAACCAATCTACTTATGAATTGGTTGGTGATACTCGTTTTTATGGTAGAATTATCCGACCAGTAAAGATTGTAGATTGACTGTAAGTAATTTAGTGTGATATGAGTAATTTTATTTTTACCTCTCATTTTCAAAAAAGATTTGAAAATGGGAATTTAACAGCAGTGTCAGAAAAAGACTATTCTTTTCAGAATATACCAATTGGTTATGGGGATAAAACTTTGGCTAATACTGTAATTGACTTTTGTATTGATAGAGTGGTATCCTTTGAAATTGTAAATCAAGATAAACAAAGGGATAAGGAACCATATGTTTTTATGGATCGTTCTAAGTGTATACAAATTATATACCATTTATCGGAAGATGAAAAGTCTATTGTGTCAATAGAAATGATACGTTTGGATTTAGGGTTTCATATTTGTTTTTATGAAGATAAAAGTAGTGAGGCTATTCTTTCTGATTTGTTGAGAGAAGAAATTGCAACCGTGGATGAGTTTAGAAATGCTTATCCTGAACGATTGTTGTCTAATGATGAAATAGAAGAAGAGATAGAACGATGTGTAGATAGAATAGAAACTGCTCAGGATTATCTTTCCGATGAAGATGATTACAATGTGTGTGCAGTTTTGAGAAGTAAATTGGCTAATTATCGCCAAACATTGAGTGTGTTGCGTGAAGAGAAAATACGTAGAACAAAATAGAATGAATATGAATGATTTGAATGGTTATTTAGAGTTCAATGGATTGATTTATAAGATTCAGTCCATAGAACAACTTCGAGACTTTATGAATGGTCTTGGAGAAAAGTCAAAGGAGATGACAGAGCAAGAATTGGCTGTGTTGTGCCAAGTCTCATTTCGAGATTTTAATAAAGAGATTACCAATGATGATGATATTGTTTATTCATTGGACAATAGATTGATTAGTGGCGTGTCTGATGTCGTCTGTAATCTTCAAACAGCAGTAACAAGCTCTGTTGTTGAATATAAGATAAAGGAAGGAACTGTTGCAATTTGCGACAATGCCTTTAATAAGAAAGGGGTACAATGCCGTAGAAATATCTATATGCCAAATAGTATTGTGTCTATTGGTAAGAGTGCTTTTTCGCAAGCGAATATACAGGATGTGGTTTGGTCGCAAAAATTAAAGTTTATTGGAGCTTCTGCTTTTTATGGATGCAAACTCCTTAAGACAAAGCAAGGATTGGATTTGCCAAAATCTTTAGCATATATTGAGGCGGAGGCTTTTGAGAATTGCTACAATGTACTTAATGTTGTATTTCCCGACTCTATCAAAAAAATAGGCAGTTATGCTTTTAAGAACTGCGATTCGTTAGAATGGGTCTATGTTCCTGATACGGTTATGGAGATGGGGTCTGGCGTGTTTGATAAGTGTGATAATCTTAAGGAAATAAGAATACCAAAAGGTAGCCGTACAAAGTTCGAGAAGTTGTTACCTTTCTCTGTTGATAAGTTTGTTGAAGTGTAATTTAATAACTGTAAGATTATGTTTGGAATATTTGGTTCAAGAAAAAGTATGAACGAGTCTTGCAAGAGAGTTTTGATGCAACTTTGTGAGACCATGAGAAATGCGCCTATTTATGCGGGTGTTGAAACCACGATGGTTGCTTCTTGTGAAGGAATGATAAGAATTCATCAAGAACAGAATGGGCGATTAGTGAATAATTTCGATTTTTATCCAAATTCAGATGGTTGGATAGATTCTGTGGCCATATATGGCTGTTATTTGGATAGTCATTATCGTACAATAAGTAGTTCCATGGAGATTTTTGGATTAAAGGTTTCTGAGATTTCACATGAAGGTAATTATGTTGATTGTGAGTTGGATCAGAATCAATTTCCTCATTGATAAATAAAGCTGCTATGCTGTGTCTTGAAAACACAGCATAGCATATCTTGAGATATTACCATAAAATATTTTATGAAAGTATTAGGGCATAGAATTAAGGACTATTATACAGCAATTCATACACCTTTATATTCTGAGGAAAAGAATGACTTTGAATTTTTGGAAGAAAATTATAGGTGTGTACGACTTATTTATATTATTTTGAAGAGATACCAGAGAATATGAGTTCTGTAGATTATTATTGGGAGGGTAATGCAGGTGCTTATATTTTTCATATGGATGTATGTCGTCCAGAATATCAGCATAGTAATATGTATCTGTGATTTGCTGACAAATTGAATGCAAAAGTTAGTAATGATGTGGAGACAAGGTTTGAAATAGGCTTTTCGCTATAGGATGCCGTTGTTGATGTAAAGATGATTCTTTCTATTTTTTGTGTTTAATCTTCGTTAAGTCTGATTCTAAAGTAATGGGTATGCGTAAATATTTAATAATTATAATTGTTCTGTCGTGTTTCCTATTTGGAAGCTGTGGGGAAAGATGTGCAAAGCAAATAGTTCCCGTTCAAAGCAGTCGTAGTGTGAAACATGAAAATGATGAAGATGGAAAGTATTCGCAAGCGATGATAGCACAAATCATCAAACATTTTCATCTGCCAAATAATACTGTTGTAACAGATGAGGATGTTGATGCAATCTTGTTGAGAAGCATTGATGGGAGAGATGCCATTTATGACGGTGACGTAGTTACCATTTGGAAGTATTATAAGAAGCAGAATGATATTCAAGAAATAGTTACGGCACATCCTATGGCAGATTTGTTATGGTATAATCCTGATAAAAAACATGGTGTAATGCTAGGGCTGGATTCTGTTTTTGTGGCAAGTGAAGCCATGCTTGTCCCTCTAAATCCTGATGTGGTAGTTGTAAATGGAACAATAGACAAGATGAATGCAATTTATACTTTTATAGTAGATAAGGATGTGGAAAAGGCGATATTGTTACCATCAAATTGTGGCTGCGTAGGCTTTACATCAGAGGAAGGCCTGCCTATATGCTTATCTTTCAGGCATCATGCTAATGGCGAGCCTGGCAGATATTCTGTCGTTTCTGTTTATGATGAAAAAGGAAACCTCGTCAAGGAAATGTCGTTTGAAGATTATAAAAAAGAGGAGAAGTAATGACAGTAATAGAATTGATAACCAGTATTCGACAGCACAAGAAAGCTTCTTTAGCTATTCTTGTATTGGCCTTGCTGTTGGGAAAAATTGCATCTGTACCTTTCGGTATGCACGGTGTCGGAACATTTGAGGGTGAAAGGAATGATATTCTTCGTAGGCGAAACTATCTGATTGGAAAATTGGCGACAACACCGCAAAAAGTAATGGAAGAGATGCCTGGTGGAATGGATGCTGATGCCGGTCCGATTATTGCAAGTCTTAGTCCTTCTGGTACTGCATTTATGGTAGGAAGTGCTACTTGCTTTGGTGATGCGGATGTGCGAAGAAGTCTTATAAAGACAGCTGAGATTGCTGGCTCTACATTCTATGGTTTTACAGAAAATCATTATCTTCTTGCCAACTTCGCTCTAGTTGGGGAGGCGGTTATGCTGGCTATGCGGACTAACGTGGAATGGATATAGTAAAGCCAGTTGGAATCTTCATATAAAGATATGGATTCCAACTGGCTTTTTGATGTTGAATGTGCTTATATAATTCTCAGAAGTCTTTTGTAGCTTCCTGCCATCAATTGTACTGTCTCAGATGAGAAGTTGCAGCCAATCTGGTAAATCTTTCTTTTGTCGGCGGCATACTCGCGGGCATATCCTATCGTTTATATGTACGTTTGCAAGTTGGACATATCCAATCTGCATTTATGGTGTGATTGTTATTTGCGATAAGTTCTGTTCCACATTGTGAACAGAAAAACTTATTTTTATCATTATGACCATTATGTCTTTGATTTAGTAAAGATAGAGGAATCGGTTTATGGGTAATCTCATATCTTTTGATGCATTTATCAATGAGCTCATTGTCACAGCATGAGAGACAACTTGGACAAATGTACCATCCATTAGGGCATTGTTTGGTGTCTCGAGAGTCTATCAAACCTCTTTTGCAATTGTAACAATAATTTAAATATGTACTTTCTTTATTGAGTGAACATAACTGATTATTGCAAGCGTAGTAATTATGGAGATTGAATGTTGTTCCTTTAACTGGAAACATCAAACTTCCACATTCTGTGCATCTTAGTCGTTTGAAAATAGTATAAACTCTATTTATAAGAGCAGAAAATTTACGGAATGTTACATTAGGCTCGTAGCCTGCAGGAGTATGGCAAAGTTTGGAATATCCCATAATTTCCGACATATGGAACAGAGTATAGTCTTTATAAGAAGCACATAAATCTACAGTTTGTTTGTCTAAGTAGTTTTTGAAGCAGATGTTTCCTCTGCACCAAAAATATGGTAATCCGGTTACAAAATGTTGTACTGGTTCATATTCTGGCGCACAAAAACGAGTAAACTTCATATTATTGTAATGCTGAATGAAATTGCACGAATCTTTTTTAGCTCCTTTTCGATAGTAATATTCTTTCACAAGAGTTGCAAAAAGTTTAGGGGTATATTTGAATAAATATGATCCATCTGGTATTTTTTGACCATCAGGGAATCTGTTTAAAGACAGACTAACTAATTGGAAAACCTTTTGACCTTCTCTTTTTTCATTTTCTCTTGTTATTTGTTTTTTTTCATTTTCTGTACTTTTTAAGTTTGTTTTTTGAAAATCTAAATTATAGAGATTCAAGTCTGTGTTTAAAAAGACATCATTGTATGGAGATACTTGTATGAAGTCTTTACTGAAACATCTATCTATAATCATATTATAAATAGTTGATAGATTGTCATCAAAAGTATATCCATACTCATGCTTTGTCCCTAATGTCTTAATCTTTTTACGGAATTGATCTAACAAAATATTCTTTTTAGATATGTCATGTGTTTCGTTACTATATGCGTTATAAGAAAAGTGCAAATCTGTAAATAGATTAAGTAACTCTATATATTGACTCTTTTCTTCTACTGTACAAATATAGTCAGAATTATGTTGTTGAATTTCTATAGAAGAAACTTGTCTGCAACGTCCCAAAATATCATTTATTAGATGCCATAAATTAGAATCTGATAAATCAGATTCTTTTAATTTATAGAAATATGAGATTTTTGCAAATCCTTTAAAGGAAGGGTTGCAAGTAGCTCCTCCGTTGCAAGTAGGGAATATCTTTTCTAATCCAAAGTCAACTTTAGGAGAGCTAACATCACAACGTTTGATAGCTAAGTCTAAAATCCCATTGTATGTTTGTAATTCTTCACCCTTTGTTTTGCTTAATGTTAAAAGACAATCGCATACTAACGGAACGACTAATTGAATAGGTGTAAGAGGGGTAGATGTACAATGTCTATAAACGCCCCATAAGTCATATTTTTCATTTGATTTTAAGCTTTGTACAAATGTAGTTGAGAATACGGCTTTACCTTCGTAGATAGCTTTGAAGTATCTACGAATGATGTTAAGCTGAATTTCTGTTGATAGAAACTGAAACCATATAATTAGGCTTCTGTCATCTGTAAAATTATAGTCACTCTTTTCTAACCATTCTTTAGTGGAAAGCAAAATGTTGTTACCTTTATAAGTTTCTTTCTTATTATAACCCTGGGGCATAATAGGCATAGGTGTGACATAGTATGGTAAACCTACAGTTGAAAAAATAAAATCTATTTTTTCAAATAAGCCAAGTTTGTCATAAGTTTGTTTAAAACCTTGTTGAGCATTGTAAGCTTCATGCAATGTTTTAGGGTCATAAATATCAAAGTTAATTCCAAAATGGCTAAGGACTCTTTTTATTCCATTTTGCTTTGAAATGGAAAGGCATCTAGCAATTTTGGGTAAAATGGCATGTATCAAGTCTAATGCTTTCGATTTGATTTCACGTAATGCTTGCTCAAATATTGTTTCATAAAGTTCTTGATTGTATAGGCACCAAAGCAGGTAAATTATTGAATAATTATCATTTTGATTAGAGTATATGCGACGTGTATAGCTGTAAAAGACTTTTTGCCAGTCTTCAATGCTGCTTGGTGAGAAAGAATGCGCAGTCGAGTTGGTGATGTCGATAATTAACATCACAGTTGTTTTGTTTATATTCTGCTTACCAAATGCGTCAATAGGTAATTTGCATTCAAAAAAATCTTCTGGATCTGCTTCCCAATAATAAACAGTCTGAAAATGTCCTTTAGGATCATCGTCAGTAAAAACCTTTTCTGTATGCGGTACTGTTTTTATAAATGCTACTTCTCGATTTCTATTATTGTCCTTTATTTTTATTAGCACCATAGTTATATATTTTTTTATGTGATTATTTTGTTATATGGCTACAGATACTTGACGAGTTTTCTGTTGAGTTTTATACTCTTAGGCTTTGCCCTAACTCCATTTATGTAATAGTATTTTGCCAGCATGTTGTCCATTTGCGACACAAAAGCTCCTCTGATACGAGCACATTTCTCATTGATGGAATTTGATAATGGGTTGGTCACATCAATAATGCTTTGTTTGGCTTTTTCTGTTAATCCGTTTGGACGAAGCTTAGCATAGATCTTCGTTAGTTCTTTCCGATAATCTGGTAAATTCTTGAACAGTATTCCTTTTGGGTGATTAAGAAATAACAGATATACGGCTTTTGCTAATGGTTCCATTTTAATCTCCATATTGTTATAGTGAGGTAATATGATTTTGTAATCTTTGGTAATAACCATTCCACTTATAGTGTAAGTATTTTGAGGTCTTAATAAAGATTCTAAAATATGTTCAGCAACACCTCTTTGGCGTAAGAGGGCAATTTTCTCTCTTACTTCTTGTATTAAGTCATCCGTATCCTCACCCCAATGTTGAGAGTTAAAGTTGTTATCTGCAGAATATACTTCTTTGTCACCTGCGGAATCAGTGATAGTCATACCTAAAAAAGCTGCATGGTCATGTTGGTAAATGACCGATTGAATTTCAGCTAATTGTTCTTGCAGACTTTTATCAGAATCTAAAGATAGTGGAAAGTATCGTTTTTCATATACTTCCGTTTTATGATATGTTTTATAGAATCCTCCAGCAGCCCACAAAAGTCCATGTGCCATACGTTCCTTGTCTTCAGGATGTGCTAAGAATTGGAACATATAGCTGGAGTCTATTGATGGGATTTTTATAGGACCTTTATAAAAAGGCATTCTATACAGAACGATTTCTTTCTTGAATATCTTCTTTGGAAGCTGCGGTAAATAGGTTATTGTATAACCAAATTCTTTTGCCCAATCATCGAGTATTTTTTTATTTTCGAGAAATAGACGGTTTAATTTTTCATCATAGTTGTTTTCTACATAAATAAGTTCCTTATAACCTTGATATCCATCTGCTGTAAACTCGAATCCATTATCATAGACGAGTTTAACCCTAGGACATTTACTTCTTTCAATTGGGTCTGTTGGCCAAGGAATTTCTGGCTCAGGATGATATTTATGGTTATATTCTTTTTTGTCTGAAAAATAAAGGTAATATTTGTCCCAAATGTCTTTTATATCTTCATGGATGCAATCCCATAGAATATACAAAAGCCCAAAAGGACAAAGTAGCCAAAATATGATGTCATTATCTAATATATCCTTTAGTTTCATGATTTTATATATTTATTTGGTTGCAAAAATACTAAAAAATAATTAGAATGCAAGGAATTATTCGTTTTTTTTATATTTCACAAGCCTTGTGATTTGAAAATGGTTTGCATTTTTGTCTTTTTTTTGTATTTTTGCCAAAGATTTGGGGACAGAACATAATCAACGGTCTTTAGAACTGATAGAAAATCGGTCTTGTTCCACACCCTGATATTGAAATTTTGGAAAATAATAATTAAAAATTAGGTATACAATGGGAATAATTGCTAAAAAGAAAAAGTGGACGTGGACAATTCTAGAAGGATTGCCGGACGATATCCATAAGCAAGCAGTTCAGGCTTTAGGTGAAGGAATTATCAATGATGATTTCTCTGCTTTTAAAAGTATGCTTGATGATAATGTGAGATGGGAGTGGGCGAAGGAAAGTCGGTCTCCAATTATTGGGCGTAATGAAGTTATTGGCTATTGGAAGGACTGGGTGAAGCGAGTAACTCATGATGAGTTGGATGTTGAGTTTGAAGTAAAGTTCTGTACTTTCTATTCTCGCACAACTTTAGCCATTTCTCCTAAAGGTTATGCTACGGCATATGTGTTGTTTTGTATAGAGAATGGTTTGATAAAACTTGGCGTCTTTGTTGGTCGAATTATTGATAGCATTAATCTATTTGGAAAAGCTGGTAATAAATGGGAGGAAACATTGGATCATTTTCCTTTAGCTCTGCAAGATAAGGATATAAAGGAAATATCTAAACAGGAGGCAAGAGGTAATAGAATGCCATGTTTGAATTGTGGAAGAACTTCCGAATTGCTTAGTTGGGAGAATGTCGTTTTTAGTAATAGCTCTATTGATTTCAGTGGGGTGGTATCTACGTGTCCTAGTTGCAATAAAGTTGTGGAGTTCGTTTTTGATGAAGAGAGCGCATTGCATGATGAAAATAGGTTGGAACGAGTCATTGGTACAAAAAAAGAGGAAGAACTTTGGATGACTAATGATATGTTTCAGATTGGTCTATATTATACTATGCCTTTGATACATAGTGAATATATCGCTTCTTTATTTAAAGGGGAGTCGATAAAAATGAAAGTTGCTGCTGCAACATTAGGTGCAACGAAGAGAAAAGAGACTTCTCCCTATGCTGCTGCAGCTAAGTTTATGGAACAAGTCTTGTATGTCCTATATATGGAGAACTATGATGAGTATGAGAAAATCAAGAATTGCTATATAGATGCCTTGAACAATGGTGTTTATGAGGCTGCTAACAATTTGGGAATTTTGACTTATAACGTAGAACACTTAGATAAGGAAAAAGGACTCGAATATTTTAGAATAGCAGCTGAGCATAATTCAACAGCAGCCCTTAAAAATTTAGTGAAGATTTTTTGGCAGGAAAGAAAGTACGAAGATTTAATATCCTTGCTAAGAGACGATAATGGTAAAAATGAATTTGAAAAAGAAGGCCATGTCTTTCAAAGAATATCTAAGTTTGAAATCATCAAAAGTAATTTGGATTATTCTCAGTTCATTCATGTGCTTTTCCCTAAAATACAGATTGTCCGGGATTGGTATATAAGTGTCAGGTTATATTCTGATGGGAAAAATGCAATAGGAGACGAGTCTTATTTCTATGTGGCTAACTCAAAGAATAGTGCAACATACTTTGATATGGAAAGTAATAGCATCAAATTTGAGGGAGAGCGAGATTTTTTAATTTGGAAATATGTAGTTATGCCAAAGTCTAAACGTGCAATTTGGGAGCTATATCTATTGATGAATGTTAATACCATTTTGCCATATTGGTGGCATGGTGGTTATCGTCAGCGTGTTTTCATATTCGATGATTCAGATTTCGCGAAGATTCCTGCTTTGAGAAATAGGGACGTAAGTGCTGTGATAGATAAGGGATATACACGTTCGTCCGTTGAAATTGAAGATTGTGAAGGTGGATTCGATGCTCATGTTTATTGTTGTTATTGGAATGAGTGGAAGGGACTTGTTCGAGAACACATAATCATGAAGGTTCAAGAAAACAGAGTTGTGGAATACAAACGTGGGGCAGATTTTGTAATCTTCTCGTATAATTGTGGAATTGTATATTAAATCAACACTGCGTTAAATTTTAACGCAGTGTTGTAAATAGTATTGTGAACTTTTAATAATATACGATTATGACATTTTTCAATTCAATTATAACGTGTTACAAGAAGTCTTTTGACTTTAAGGGAAGAGCTTCCAAAAGTGAATATTGGTGGTTCGTTTTATATTTAGGTCTATTGTTTGGTTTGTCTATATGGCTAAACGACATTGATTCAGAAATAGTTGGTGGTGTTTATGTAGGCTTAATAATAGGGACGGTTCCTGCAATGTTTTCTGTCCTAGTACGACGATTCCATGATGTTGGACTTAGTACTTGGTCTTGCATTAAGAGGTTGCTTCAAATTGCAGGTTTGTCTTTTTTAGGGTGTATATTACTTGTAATATTAGGGAATTCTATACTTTCAGCATTAATAGCTTTGTTATGGCCATTTATAGGATTTTTGTTTATGTTTATAGTATTGATAGGGGATAGTGTATATGAAGATGATGATGAAGAATAGGGAACAGAGACTAATAGCAAGCCTTGTGAATGAAAAAAATCAAGGCTTGCTGATACAACTTATCAAATTTTTGTTTAATTTTGCAATCGATACTAATAGATGCTACTATAATATGGGAAATGATACAGAAAATATAAAGATATTGTGTATTGGTGTCGGCGGGGCTGGCACCAATGTAATCAATCGTATGAAGGATATTGGTATTCCGAATGCAGAGTTTCTGACATTTGGAGGATATCGCTATGACTATAGCCATCCCGAAATTCCTCATTATAATCTTATAGAAGCGAATGAGTTGGATAGTTTGCCAAATAGTTCAGATCCTCAAGTCTTTGAAAGGTTGGCTAATAATGTTGCCGATGATATAAAGGAAGTTCTTTTGTGTCATTTAAACTCTCGTAAGTTAGAAAATGAAAGAGTGTAAATATTGGATAGTTGTACTGCTACAGCTGTGCTTTCTTTCTATCAGCTGTGGAGAAAAGGGGGCAAAACAAGTTGCTCCTGCTCAAAATCATGCCTTTTTGAAATTTGAAAATAATGAAGATGGAAAGTATTCGCAAGCGATGATAGCACAAATCATCAAACATTTTCATCTGCCAAATAATACTGTTGTAACAGATGAGGATGTTGATGCAATCTTGTTGAGAAGCATTGATGGGAGAGATGCCATTTATGACGGTGACGTAGTTACCATTTGGAAGTATTATAAGAAGCAGAATGATATTCAAGAAATAGTTACGGCACATCCTATGGCAGATTTGTTATGGTATAATCCTGATAAAAAACATGGTGTAATGCTAGGGCTGGATTCTGTTTTTGTGGCAAGTGAAGCCATGCTTGTCCCTCTAAATCCTGATGTGGTAGTTGTAAATGGAACAATAGACAAGATGAATGCAATTTATACTTTTATAGTAGATAAGGATGTGGAAAAGGCGATATTGTTACCATCAAATTGTGGCTGCGTAGGCTTTACATCAGAGGAAGGCCTGCCTATATGCTTATCTTTCAGGCATCATGCTAATGGCGAGCCTGGCAGATATTCTGTCGTGTCTGTTTATGATTTGGATGGAAAACTCGTTAAGGAAATGTCGTTTGAAGATTATAAAAAAGGTGAGAAGTAATGACAGTAATAGAATTGATAACCAGTATTCGTCAGCATAAGAAAGCTTCTTTAGCTATTCTTGTATTGGCCTTGCTGTTGGGAAAAATTGCATCTGTACCTTTCGGTATGCACGGTGTCGGAACATTTGAGGGTGAAAGGAATGATATTCTTCGTAGGCGAAACTATCTGATTGGAAAATTGGCGACAACACCGCAAAAAGTAATGGAAGAGATGCCAGGTGGAATGGATGAACAGTTTCAAGGAGAATGGGCAATGTACTCTTGTTCTATGTTTGCGGCGGCATTGACAAATATCGCAAGGATTTATCCCGAACAAAAAGAGGTATCATTAGGATATATTGATAAACTCATAGAGATAGTTATGTCTTCAGAGATACGTGAATATGATAGAAAAAGATGGTGGGGAGAAGATGCTCTTGCGAGTCTTGAAGGCAATCATAGTCATGTTTCTTATTTGAGTATTCTTGCTTGGATGATGGGAGAATATAAAGTGTTAGGTGGAGGAAATAAATATGATGAGTTATATGGCAGAATCTGTTATACACTCAACCGAAGAATGCTTGATGCTGAAACTTTAAATCTTCCGACTTATCCAGATGAGCCGATTTATGTTCCTGATATGTTGGTGGCTGTGGTAGCTTTATCTCATTATGCAAAGTTTAATCATGGAAGTTGTCAAGACACAGTGAATAGGTGGATAGAGAAAGCAAAAACTGATTGGTTGGATGCAAAGACAGGCTTATTGGTTTCTTTCTTGGATAATACGGGAGCACAGCAGATAGACGGTATGCCAGTAAAAGGGTCGTATTCGGCCTTGAATTGTTATTATCTCTCGCTCATAGATAGGTCTTTTGCAAAAGAGCAATACGAGCGATTGAAACAATATTTTTATCAAAGCAGTCCGATTTCTGGGCTAAAGGAATATCATGAAAGGAACTGTCCTATTGGAATGGATGCTGATGCCGGTCCGATTATTGCAAACCTTAGTCCTTCTGGTACTGCATTTATGGTGGGAAGTGCTACTTGCTTCGGTGATGTGGATGTGCGAAGAAGTCTTATAAAGACAGCTGAGATTGCTGGCTCTACATTCTATGGTTTTACAGAAAATCATTATCTTCTTGCCAACTTCGCTCTAGTTGGGGAGGCGGTTATGCTGGCTATGCGGACTAACGTGGAATGGATATAGTAAAGCCAGTTGGAATCTTCATAAAAAGATAATCCCTTGCCATTCTAAAGATGTTCTGAAACGAAAGAAAAAAATCTACTCTTCACTCTTCACGGATGTAGTGTAAATTGTTGAATATGAGGTATTTGTGGTTGTGAAGAGTTACGCTGACTCTTCACCACTCTTCACCACTCTTCACCCGATTGATTGTAAGCGTCTCCGCGTTTATACCTTGCATAATTCAAAAAAAGCAGTAACAGCT
>ERZ791902.1168-NODE-1168-length-13374-cov-3.199715_pt1 | contig 13374 bp, 8 predicted proteins | sample MGYA00510149_ERZ791902 | MGnify/ENA primary metagenome ERZ791902 (study PRJEB30046, sample SAMN00792060) | human gut metagenome | study: EMG produced TPA metagenomics assembly of the A metagenome-wide association study of gut microbiota in type 2...
TGAAGAACACCATGATTCTGATGATTCTGACCGTGGTGTTTCAGGTGGGCATCGCGCTGGTGCTGGCGCTGATGCTGGGCCGCGAGATCTGGCGCAACAGCCACGGCGGCAAGCGTTAACGATTTCCCGGGGTCGGAGGAAACGGGTTATTTTGCCTCGCGTCGCGCCGGCGTGGGCTGGTCCGAACAAAACTATGCCGGTTTACGGGGCTAGACTGCCGAACTTCGACCATGTCGGAATCCGTGCTTTTAAAACCGCAGGTAGATGAGTCGTTGGTTTTCGAAAATGGCAGGTATGGTTGCGAAGAGCTGAATCAGCCCCGTAATCCGGCATAGTTTTGAAACGGGCTGTTCTTACAAGGTCCGACGACAGTCCTTCCTATCGCAAACCATAGCTTTTACCTTGGGCTTCGCCTGTGTGCGGGGCCCTTTTGCGTGCTACCATATCGACAGTAATAATCGATGGCCTAGATGGTGGTGCGGAGACGCACGAATGCGCGGTTTTCCTGCGCGTTTGGGAGAATCGGGGTGCAAGTCCCCGGCTGTACCAGTAACCGTAATTCCTCTTGGCCCGGGATGGTCGCGTCGCAGATCGGACGGCGCGCCTGGGTCGGTAAGGTTAAGTCGGATCGCCTCCCATCTTGTACGCGGCCGCGGCGCATGCCGCCGGTACGCGTTGGGCTCTGGAGGGAAGGGGGACCCCGATGGGGGTACTCGAGCGCAATATGCGCAATGATGTGGGGCAGCCGCTGGGCAATGCCCCAAGTGCAGACAGTAGGAGACAAATGGATATGTTTGAGGACGAGTGCCAGCGCGCCTCGTGGCGTCCGTATGGAACGATTGCCCGCGGCGTAGCTAAGCGCGGTCTGGTGGCGTTCCTGGCTTTTGCCATGGCTTTTGGCACCACGCCGGCGCAACTTTGGGCCGAGGGCGCCGAGGGCATTGCCCAGGTCGTGGCTCAGACTGCGACGGCCGGCGAGGGTGCGGCGGCAGACGATGGCACTGCTGCCGACACCGGCGCGAACAGTGCGCCGGCGAGCGATACTGCTGATGACGCCACCGCTGATCAGGGCGCAACTGCGAGTGCCGCGAATGGCGATGACGCCGCCGCAGACAACGCGACTGAGTCCGAGAACTCTGCTGCGGCGTCTGCTGCTTCGGAGCAGAAGAACGCCGTTGGCGCCGCGTCCGCCACAACGCTTTCGAGCGAGGCCAAGGTCTTCATCCGGGACACCAAGGATAAGGACAGCTCCAATTCCACGAAGTCGGGCGCGCTCAAGGCCGGTGAGACGCTTTGGGCAAATATGTACGATGAGGTCGAGGACGACTGGTACGGCACTTCGACTGAGTCCGTTGCCAATCCCGGCACCTGGACTTACACCTGGCTCGCCGGTACGACTAGGGCCAGTAGCAATGTCGCCGACTACACCGAGGTCGTAGGCCACGAGCAGTCGCTCACCGTCACCGCCGCGATGGAAGGCAAATACTTCATCTGCAAGGTAACGGTTGATGGCAAGGACTACTATGGTCCGTCCGTTTCTTCCGGCTCGGGCATCAATGCCAACTACATTCCTGGCCCCGTGCTGGGTGCCGGTCAGATGGAGCTTAACAGCGTCAAGCTGAATAGCGACACGCCGAGCATAGGCGATACCCTGACGGCGACTCCGTACATAAGCTATTATCAGCAAGCCCCCGCCGACGCCAAGGTTACCTACACGTGGTCCGCATCCACCTCGCAGTACTCGGGCTTTACCAAGATCGAGGGCGAGACGGGCGCTTCGCTCGTGGTGGGCGACGACCTTGAAGGCAAGTACATCAGGGTCGAGGCCAACGCTGGCGTCAACACGGTGAACAAGACCACTTCCAGCAAGGTCAAACAGGCCGGTGCGGTCGAGCTTTCGGCCGTGTCTATCGTTAACACCAGGGACAACACGAGCGTCTTTGCGGTGGGGGATACCGCTAAGGCCCGCGCCAAGGAGAAGGGCGGCGCGTACGGCGCGTTCGTCGACGCGAGCAAGCTCAACTATCAGTGGCAGTGCTCTGACACCAAGAGCGGCGCGTATACCGATATCGCGGGCGCCACGGGTGAGACCCTCGAGCTAACCGATGCTTTGGGTGGCAAGTACCTCAAGTGCAAGGTGTCCTCGAAGATCGGCTCTTCGAGCATGGCCAACAACACGGGCGCTCTCGTTGCTGCCACCGGTTCAATTAATGTCACGAGTGTGACTATGAGCCCGACTTCGGGCAAAGTCGAGGTTGGTTCCACGATTACGGCGATCGCCAAGGCGGGTTCCGCCGACGTTACCGCCGATTCGCATGTCACGTGGCAGTGGTATAAGGGCACCTCGAATACCGCCGGCTCGTGCAACACGCCTATCGAGGGCGAGACCGGTAACGCCCTGACGGTGACCGCCGCCCTTAAGGGCTGCTACGTCGTGGCCAAGGCCAACGGCGGCTATGGCGAGCAGAAGCCCTACTATGCGGTGGGTCCCGTTTCCGTCGCGGGCCAGGTTGAGCTGTACGACGTACAGTTTGAGGGCTCTCCTGCCACCAATGGCGTGCACGTAGGCGATACGCTCAAGACTAAGGTGCGCAAAAAGGACGGTTCGCGCTACAACTATATCGACCGCACCGATAATGTGACCTACCAGTGGCAGTATGCAAATAGCAGCTCGAGCTACGACTCCGCTTACACCGATATCCCCGGTGCTACCAAGGCCACCTATACCGTTGATGCCGCCTATGCCGGCAAGTATCTGCGTGTGAAGGTGACGAGCGAAAACACCGTTTCCAGCACGCAGAAGAAGAACTCGTACGGTACACAGTCCGTTGCCCCGCTCGGCCCCGTGACGCTCAAGGGTCAGTACAAGCTGGCAGGCATTGAGCTTGCCGATAAGAACGTTACGCTCAGCGTGGGTTCAAAGATCACGCCGAGTGTGCAGGTTCCGGGCAGCTGGTCGGGCTCGACCACGGACGTGCCCGACGATGCCGAGCTCACCATGGCGTGGTATGCCAAGGGCGAGGGCGATGCCGATTGGACCGAGCTCACCGACGGTATCGATACGACCGATGGCAGCCTGACTCTTACGGATGCGTTTGTCGGCAAGCGCATCAAAGTTACGGCGAGCGCTCTCGACAACACGGTTGAATGGGTTTCGTCCGATAGCGTCACCGCGGCGGGGGAGTATAGCCTGCTGCGCGTGACCACTACGCCGCAGATCAATAGCGATTCGACCCATCTCGTCTCGGGCGATAAGGTTAAGGCGATGGCGCAGGCCAAGCGCGCCGACGGTTCGGCCACCAACGGTATCGACGTCACTGGTCAGGCGACTGTTGCCTGGTATGCGGCCGACAACGCGAAGGCTCCGGAGGCCGACTGGACGCTGCTGTCTGATATGTCGGGCGCCGAGGCGACGGTCTCGGCATCTGCTGCTGGCAAGTATCTGAAGGCTGTCGCCACGAGCGGCAGCTCGAAGGTCGAGCTCGTCTCTGCCAATCCCGTTATCGCCGCAGGCTCGCTTGAGGCTGCAGTCCAAAAGCTCAACGATGCCAATAAGCAGATCGTTGTTGATTACAGCGCCAAGGGCGGCAACGTCAACGATGTTCTGAAGGCGCAGCTTGCCGATCTGGGATTTACCGACGTTGACGTTAGGGTCTCCGAGGGCGGCGTTGCCTTTAAGGCTGAGGATGACAAGGCCACGGTCGGTATCTCCGACGCCCAGGATAAGACCAACGGCGATGTGACGTTCTTCTTCATTGACCCCAACGATTACACTAGTTACAACATCGACGGTCTGCGTAGTGCCGATGTGGTGTTTGAGCTGTCGCGTGACGGCGAGAAGACCGAGTATTACCTGCCCAACAAGTCCGTGCAGGTTGCTTGGGACGAGGCTAAACTGCAAGACCTTCTTGACGGAGCCGCCGAATCCCTGCAGATTGGCTACGCGGCGGGCGAGTCCGCCGATAGCGTGACCCAAAATGTCACGCTTCCGTACAAGGCGGGTTCCGCAAAGAAATTCTCTGTTGAATGGACAAGCTCCGACACCGAGCGCCTGTTTGTTTCTGGTTATAGCTGGGAAGATAAGACGGGTAAGGTTTCGCGCGCATCGAGCGATCGAGACGTGACGCTGACCGCCAAGGTTACGGTTACGAGCGGCGACATCAAGCTTGCCGGCTCGCACGACTTTGTCGTGACGGTCAAGGGTGATCCCGAGAAGGTCGCCGCCGACAAGAAGGCGCTCCAGGAGAAGGTCGATGCGGCCTTTACCTACGACAACATCAAGTACTCCGGCACCAAAACGGTTGCGGATAAAGACGGCCTAACCGCCGACCTGCAGATGCCGCGCACGAGCACGCTCAATATCGACGGCAAGTACTTCGAGGTCAAGTACTCCGCCAGCACCGATGACATTACGTTCAACGGCTACAAGGGCACGGTCTATCAGCCGCTGCCTGGCACCGAGGCAGCGAAGACCAAGATCACCCTCACGGTGACCGATAAGTCCAACGCCGAGGTCACGGCAAGCAAGACCCTCGACTTTGCGATTGCCCCGCAGGACCAGAACGAGCTTGATGCTGAGCTGTTCCATCTGAGCCTTGCAAAGTCAACATTCTCTCAGGGTATTCTTGACGGTCAGGATGCCTCCAATGTGACGGGGAACCTGCATGCGCCGTTGAAGGTGTACGGTCAGGGATATGCGGTTAACTGGTGCTATACCAGCGAAGAGGCCGCTGGCCATTATGGCTTTGTGTTTAGCGAACTTTCTGGTGGTACGGAGAATACCTATCGTTTGCTCAAGTCGAGCAAGCCGAGCGTAATCTCGCACGAGAATCTTCTGTTTACGCAACCTGAGTACAACGCGAAGGTTACAATCAGCGGCCGTCTGAAGAGTGAGCGTTTTGCCCGTTATGCCGAGCGCTATCCCGACAATTCGGACTACGCGGTACTTGCCGGCTTGGATGTTTCTGCGACGGTAAACGTCAAGGGAACGACGGGGCTCGACAACCCGAACGAGGGCAAGACCATTACGGTGACGGCCAAGGTCACGGGTGTTTCCGCAAGTGACGCCGGCGGCAACTACACCGAGCAATCGGTGGTGCCCTTGACCGAGCTTACGCTTCCCGCCGACGAAGACACGACAGCCGAGTCGGTGCTCGAGCAGCTTATGACGGCTGCCGGTTGTACGAACCTCGAAGCAAATGCATGGGGTCTTACGAGTGCGACGATGCCCGATGGCCGCGTGCTGAGCACAACGAGCGCCGCGCCGTATAGCTACTGGTCGTTCTTTGTAAACAATGGGTATGCGAGCGTCGGTGCCCCGAGCTATTTCCTTAAGAACGGCGATTGCGTCGAGTTCCGTTATGTTAAGGGTGACGGCACGCAGAAGCCCACAACGGCTCCTGCTACCAATCCCGAGACGGAGCATCCTGATGTCGATGTCTCGTGGAATGGCTTTGCAAACGGCAGCTCCGCCTCGGCGGCTGATGCTCTGACGCCCACTACGAAGACCGATACGCCTTCCTGGGCGCTCAACCTTTTGACCGAAGAACAGCAGAAGGCGGGCGCAAACGCTTCTGCTTCCGATCCGCTTGTCGCGAACGGAAAGGTGTACCTTGTCACGGGCGCTTCGGTATGGGGCGGAAAGACATGGAATGCCGTTCTGAACGAGATCGACCCTGAGACGGGTTCCGTCGTGCGATCCCTTGAGCTTGGCTCATCTATGGATAGCACGTGCCGTCCTGTTGTCGCGCAAGGCATCATTCTGATTCCGCTTTCCGGCGGTTACCTGCAGGCTGTTTCGGCGAAAACGTTTGAGACGCTTTGGTATTCCGATGCCTTTACGAAACAGAACCTGTCTTCGCTGACCGTTGACGGTGATTACGTCTATATCAATACTCTTGATTATTGGTCTGGTGAAGACGTGCAAAACGGCACTATCAAGCGCATCAATATTCATACGGGTGCAGTTGCCGGCAGTGCCTCCGTTACCGATGGCGGCTTCTATTGGTCTGGCGGCCTGATGGTCAACGGCTATTATGTCGTTGGCGGTGACTATGGCCAGGTGCGCGTGTATTCCGCCGATCTGTCAAAGCTTGTCGGTTCGATTAAGCTCGCTGGGGGCAATATCCGTTCTGCGCTTGTTGAGCACGACGGGTTTGTGTATGCTGTCACGCGTGATAACGGTACCCTGCATAAGCTGACGATTGGCTCCGACGGCTCCCTCGCTGAAGTTGCTCAAGCGCAGTTTGCCGCATATTCGACTTCGACACCCGTATTTAGCGGGAACTATGCGTTCGTCAACGGCAAGACCACGAACGACTGGAAGGGCAAAGGTCTGCTTTCGATTGTCGACCTGTCCGATATGAGCGTGAAGCAGATCACGAAGGCTGACGGCGCAGAGCTTGGCTTTGAGTCTAAGAGTACGCCGCTCGTTTCGACGCGCGACGGCGAGACGTATGTGTACTTTACTTTGAACGGCGCCAAGGGAAACTGGCCCAACTACACTTCGGGTGGCGGCGTGTATATGTACAAGCTGGGCGATGCCGAGGCGACTGAAGTGTTTGTCCCCGGTTCCGGTTATGCCAACTACTGCATGGCATCGGTTGTTTGCGACAAGTTCGGTAACCTTTACTACACGAATGACTCTGGCCATCTGTTCTGCGTGAAGTCTCAGGCCCATCGTGTGAAGTTCGATACACAGGGGGGATCGTCGATTGACGACCAGACTCCCGCCTCGGGTTCGACGGTTGCCAAACCTGCCGACCCGACGCGCGAGGGCTACACCTTCGCCGGCTGGTTCTCCGATGCCGCCTGCACTAAGGCGTACGATTTCGCGACTGCGGTGACGGCGGATATGACGCTGTATGCCAAGTGGGTCAAGTATCCCGCCGACAATAACGGTGGCAACGGCAACTCCAATGGTAATGCGGGCGGCTCTGGCAATGGTGCCAACTCCGGCAACGGAACGAGCGGCCAGCAGGGCGGCGGCGCCGTTGCTCCGGGCCAGACGCCGGTCTCCACGACCACCACGACCGAGACCAAGGACGGCAAGGATTCCAAGAAGGATTCCGACAAGAAGGACAGGAAGTCCGACAAGAAGAACGACAAGTCCGACACGGGCTCGTCCGCTTCGACCGCTGCCAAAAAGTCCTCTGAGGTTTCTGCGCAGGAGTCTGGCTTCAACCCGCTCGCCATTGTTGGCGTGGCGGCTGGCGTTATTGGTCTCGCCGTCATCGGCGTGTTCGCACTCACCAAGCGTCGGTAGGTGAGGGCTGTGTCCAATAAATCTCAGGACGCCGACTCCAAACAGCCCGACTCGTCGTTCATTCAGCTCGACGATGCAAAGCAAAAGGGCGCCGCTTCGGCGGCGTCCGCCCCGCGGCGCAAGGCGCTTGCTGGTGTTCTTGCAGCTGCCTGCATCGTTTTGATCGTTGTTTCGCTGGGCTTTGTCCAGCCTTCCACCGGCGGCGCTTGGTCTATCGATTGGATTGCTCAGGCCGTGGCGGGTAAGAGTGTCGCCGACTCTGGCCCTACCGCCTCTGACAAGACGGGGGCGGCGGGCTCCTCATCTTCTGATGCTGCGGACTCCGAGTCCAAGAGTTCGGATGAATCGGACTCCAATGACGATTCTAAATCTTCGGATAAGGACTCAAATAAGGATTCGAAGGAGAAGAAGTCCGAAGGCAAGGGCGGCATGAAGTCCAGCAACACGTCTGCCGGACAGGGCTCCGAATCCGCCGGTGGATCGAGCTCTTCTTCGGGCAGCGGCTCGGCGTTCGGCGGTGGGTCTGCATCCAACAGTGGCGGCGCCTCTGCGGGCAATCAGGATGGCTCGCATCAGCCTGGCTACGTCACGGTAACGGTCTCAGTCACATCGAGCGCTGTGGGCAATCCTGTATCTTCTGGTGGCACCTTCACCTTTAACGAGGGCGCTACGGCCTACGATGCCCTGTGCGCGCTGGGCCTTTCCGTGAACGCGCACGGCTCGTCGTACGGTACGTATGTTGCCGGCATTGGCGGTTTAGCCGAGAAGGAGCACGGCAGCACGAGTGGCTGGATGTATTCCGTTAATGGTGTTACGCCCAACACGGCGTGCAGCAACTACGTCCTATCCAACGGCGACAGCGTTGTCTGGTATTACGTAACGGGCTAAATGCCTCGACATACCACGCCAAACGGGCGGTTCGGACAAACATCCGAGTCGCCCGTTTTTCATGCGAATGGGACGCCGTTTCCCAATCGAGGCTCAACCGGAAATCGCATCCCACTCTGAAGGCGAATTCCGGGACACACTTTCCGCCGGGGCGGCGTTTCGGAAACTGTGTCCCGCTCTGAGGGTGCAGTCTGGGATGCACTTTCCGGAACGGCGCCCCTAGGGAAACTGCGTCCCATTCCGACGCTGTAGCCCACCTCGTGCGCCTTCCTCGGCAGGCTCTGCAAACAAAAAGCCGGTTGGAACGTGAATTCCAGCCGGCTGCGAAGCGAGATTATGCTGGGCCGTCTACGCGTCTACGACTGTGCGCCCTCGAGGAAGAGGCGACGGCTAAAGTAGTTGTACCAGGTGACCAGGAACGTTGCGATTGCCTTCATGGCCTGGTATCCGATGCTCAAAAATGTGACGCCCACAAACATGTACAGGTCGTTGAGGCCCAAGCCGATCACCGACAGGATGGTGAAGATCGTGAACTCGCGCTTGCGGCTCATGCCCTCGCGGTGGTCGAACACGTACTTCATGCTGAGCCAGTAGTTGACCACGACGGACGTGATAAACGAGAGCGTGGTACTCATCAAAAAGTCGAGGTGGAACAGCTCGACGAGCGCAATGAGCATGCCCCAGTCGATGCCAAAGGAGATAAGACCCACGACAGCGAACTTGAGGAACTGCTTGGTATGAGGTTGTGCCAGTGCCTTGCGCACGTAATCACATCCAATGCGTTGATGAATCGAGCAAAAAGTTACTTTAGAGCTTTTGCATGGGAAACGTAAGGTCTTTGGCAAGAACTATACGAACTCGTCAAATTTGCAAGAGACAATCCGCAAACGTTGCAAATCCTTCCGTAAGCGAACAAGGCCCACGAACAACGCAGCGCTCGACGCACGTCGTCCGTGGGCCCCGTAGTGCAACGAGGAGGCCGAGCTACTTGGTCTCCTCGCCCTCCAGGAAGATCTTTCGGGTCACAAAGTTGTAGACCATGACCAGCGCGGTGGCGCAAATCTTGGCGATATTGGCCTCGAGCCCCAGGCCGGCGTTGAGCGCCAGCACGATGCCGTCGTTGAGTCCCAAACCGATCACAGACAGCACGACAAAGATAATGAACTCGCGGCGGCGGCTCATGCCCTCCTTGTGCGCAAACACGTACTTCATGCTGGCGAGGTAGTTAAAGATGAGTGAGATGATAAAGCCGCTGGTGTTGGCGATTAGGATGTTGAGGTCCAGACCGTAGTGGAGCAGATTCATAATGCCAAAGTCGATGACCGTGGCAATGACGCCGACGACGCCAAACTTCATGATCTGCGCAAGGAGCTTTTGCATGGTACCTGCCTTATGGTGGCGCCGGGGCGCCGCGGGGATGACAAACTCAGCAAGTTTAGCCAATCCCCACGGGTGGTGCTAGGCGCGCTCCTCGATAGCACCGTTTCTATATGCATCGAGCAGCTGGCGCAGGTCCTGGATCTGGCTGCGGATCTTGGCACCGGAATCGGTGTCGCTCACCATGCGGCGACGGTCGGCCTCGTCAAAGCGGTTGGTCTCGCTTTCGATATCGACGTTGCGGGTGAGTGCCTCGGCAACCGTCGTAAAGGCCCGGTGCGACTTGAGGCGGCAGCCGCGCGAGCTCGAGATGAGCGTATAGCCGGCGATACCCGTCTTGGGATGGTAAGCGCGGCAGAAGCCGCCATCGATGACCAGCAGCTTGCCCTCGGCGCGGATGGGCTGCTCGCCCTTGGTGGTTTTAACGGGCGTGTGGCCGTTGATGATGTGACCGGTCGGTGAGCATGCCATGGGCGCGACGCCAAACTCGCGCATGATGTCATCGCAGACCGAGGGCGACTTGGTAAGCGTAAAGTACGGGTCCATCGGCTCGACCCAGGTGCTCTTATCGGCGATATAGGCGCGCTCAAAGGTGCGCACCAGGCGTCCGCTGGCGGGTGAGTTAAAGCCAATCCACAGGTACCACATCCAGTCGAGAGCGTCGCGGTCGCCCACGCGCCAGGCGCGGCGGGCGATGTGGTCGCAAAAATCGAGATAATCGCGGCCAGCGTGCCAGGTGCCCAGGCAGTTCATGCTGCTAAAGGTGCCGTCTTCGTTGAGCGGCACGCAGCCATGGAACAGCAGGTTGCCGTTGGCGACCTTGTACATCGAGCCGTGGGAATAGAGGAAATCGATATGGCGATGCAGGTGATCGGCGGTGACAAACTCGGACACGAGCTTGTCGATGATGTGCTGCTCCTGAGACGTGAGCGTATAGGGGTCCGTCGGGTCGACGGTGGGGAAGTCGTTGGTCGTGAGCGGCCACACGCTGCCGTCGGCGAGCGTGACCGTGCCGGTGTCGTGGTCGATCTTGTCGAGTAACAGGCGGTCGGTCATGTCGAACTCGGGATGGCGCTGGATAATCTGACCCTCGAGCTTAAAGAGCAGCACGTTGATGGCCTTGATCAGCGGGGTGATGGACTCACCGGCGGTGTAGGTGGCATCGGCAAAGGCGACAAGCTCACGCAGCGAGATGCCGTAGTCGTTCTCCAGGATCTCGTAGTTGTCGTAGCGTAGGTTGTTGCGCAGCACCGTGGCGATGCAGGCGGGCTCGCCGGCAGCGGCGCCCATCCACAGCAGGTCGTGGTTGCCCCACTGGATGTCGAGCGAATGGTAGGTGAGCAGGCGGTCCATAATCTTGGCCGCGCCGCCGCCGCGGTCGAAGATGTCGCCCACCAGGTGCAGGTGGTCGACGGCCAGGCGCTTGATGAGCGAGGCAAGCGACTCGATAAAGTCGTCGGCGCTGGCGGTCTCCAGAATGGACTCCACGATGCGCTCGTGATAGCGCACGCGATAGTTGTTCTCGTCCGGATGCGTGTGCAGCAGCTCGTCGATGATGTAGGCGTAATCGCGCGGGATGGCCTTACGCACCTTGGAGCGCGTATAGCGGCTCGAAAGCGAGCGGGCGACCATGATGAGCTGGTCAAGCATCGTCCTGTACCAGGTGGGCGAGTCTTCGCGCCGGCTGCGGACCAGGTCGATCTTCTCGCGCGGGTAGTAGATGAGCGTGCACAGCTCGCCCTTTTCGTCAAAGGAAAGCGTGTCGCCAAAAATCTCGTCGACATGTTCGCGCACGACGCCCGAGCAGTTGTTGAGGATGTGCATAAAGGCTTCGTACTCGCCATGCACGTCGCTCATAAAATGCTCGGTGCCTTTGGGCAGGTTGAGAATGGCCGAGAGATTGATAATCTCGGTAAACGCGGATTGCTCGGTGGGAAATTGTCTCGACAGCAGACGCAGATACTTGAAGTCTTGCGGATTGCGATCGAATGCGACCATGAAACACCTTCCGATGGAGCTGGTAAAACTGATAAACAGCGTCAAACGTTTATCAGTATGCGCCGCTTTTGTTTCGATTGGGGATGGGCGGCCGAATTGTTAGCCGAACGGTTTGGTAAATCGATTTAGTTGAGGTAGATATGGCGGTTGAGTGGAGACGACAGAGGGTGTTTTCTCAGATATTCATGCGTGGGGTCGGTGGAGACGATGGTGGTAAAGATGTTCGCTATTATTGCTTCGATTTGGTAAATAGTGGACATATGTACCGTATGTAGGCTCACTGTGCAATAATTTGCGCAGCAATGAGTAAGGAGCCTCATATGAGTGATTTTGTCCTGACCTGTGAATCTGCCGCCGACCGAACCCGTGAGTTCTTTGTGTCGCGCAATATCCCTGTCGTGTGTTTTCATTACGAGATCGACGATGTTGTCTATACGGACGATCTGTATCAGTCGATTACGCCGGACGAGTTTTTTGCCCAGATATCTGCGGGCGCCATGCCCAAGACGTCTCAGGTGAGCGTGGGTGAGTACGAGGAGTTTTGGGAGCCGTTTGTTGCCGAGGGTAAAGACGTGCTGCACCTGACGTTGTCGTCGGGTATTTCGGGCACGTATGGATCGGCCTGCGTTGCGGCGCAGATGCTCGCGGATCGCTATCCCCAGGGCGGCAAGGTTCGCGTCATCGATTCGCTGGCGGCGTCTTCGGGCTTTGGCCTGCTGGCGGAATGTGCCGCCGACGTTCGCGATAGCGGCGCTTCGCTCGACGAGACGGCCGCCTGGATCGAGGAGCACAAACTCAACCTGCACCACTGGTTCTTCTCGACCGATCTGTCGAGCTACCTGCGCGGCGGTCGCATTTCGGCTGCGAGCGCAATCATCGGCACGGCGCTTAAGATTTGCCCACTCATGACGGTCGATTGCGAAGGTAAGCTGTCGCCACGTGAGAAGATTCGCACTAAGAAGCGCGCGATTTCCGAGATGGCTAAGACCATGATGGCACACGTGCAGGACGGTGCGGATTATTCGGGTAAGTGCATCATGTCGCACTCGGCGTGCCGCGAGGATACCGAGGCGGTTGCGGCGCTGATTGAGGAACAGGTTCCGCAGCTTAAAGGCAAGATTGAGATCAATAACATCGGTACTCTGATTGGCTCGCATACCGGACCCGGTACGGTGGCGCTCTTCTTTATGGGCGACAAGCGCGTGGATTAATTTGCCCCATCACGTCGCTGCATGATTGCTCAAACGAAAACGGCCCGCCTCACGTTTGTGGGGCGGGCCAAGATGTTTTGCTAGCGTTTCTTTCCTCGGAAGAAAAAGCCGTGCAGTGAGGGCTTGAGCCCGCGGTTGGCGCGACGCTCCTCGACGCGCTCGTGGATCGAAGCGACGCGCTCGATGACCTCGTCGGGAATCGGCACGTCGGGATTCATGTTCTCGACCTGACTGACCTCGGCGGCGGCAACCTGGTCGATAATGGGTACATCGTCGTGCGAGATGACGGGCGTGGCGTCTTCCTTCATCTTGCGGTAGCGCTGCATCATGTCGGTCTGCAGCTGCTGGGCCGAAGGCGGCGTCCAAATGATGGCGTTGGCACCGGCGGCGATGGTTCACGGATGCTCTCGGGCGTCTTGCCGCCCGGTGCGATGAGCGGCAGGTTGGGATAGTGCTCGCGCAGCTCGCGCAGGACCTGTGGCGTGTTCTTGCCGGCCGCGATGTTAAGAATCTTGGCGCCCGCGCGCACCTTTGCGTGAGCATCGTCGTCGCAACGTACGACCGTGGCGATGACGGGGATGTCGGCGATGTTGGTGATGTGCTCGACCATCTCGGCGGTGGCGGGGGAGTTGACCA